>Ga0315288_10005013_pt1 | contig 16858 bp, 23 predicted proteins | sample YL17G11_20_MG_FD_203454 | JGI IMG/M metagenome (GOLD analysis project Ga0315288, IMG submission 203454) | Sediment microbial communities from Yellowstone Lake, YNP, Wyoming, USA - YL17G11_20 | ecosystem: Environmental > Aquatic > Freshwater > Lake > Sediment | place: USA: Wyoming | collected... | reverse complement strand
CTGTATCCGTCCGGCCCCATGCCCATATAAATATAAACAAATTTTTTGTAAAAGTCAAGTCATTTCTCTTAGAAATAGTGAGGATAGAAGTACTTTCATTGACTACCATCACGCTGCGTACTATTATGTCAATATTCTACAGTCCAGACCCACCATTTCTAAGAAAAAGTCAAATACCTAATATAGACCTTTTTAGGTATATATGTACCCTTTAAGGTATAATATAGACCTTTTTAGGTATATATGTACCCTTAAAGGTATAAATCTTAATATGCTGTATATTTACATCCTATATGGTACAAAATCTTAAATATGCTGTATATTTACCGCATATTATAAGTCTAACTATTTGCAATTTTTAGTAAAATATCACCGTGACATGCTTTGGGCTTACACCAACAACCCAAAACCTTTCCTTTTAACTCTTCCTTTATTTTTTCAATTAATTCAGGTTGAGTCATTATCCATTTTTCATATTGTTCAACTGCTTCTTTTCTTGTTGCTACTGTAAATCTTGCACGATTAATTTCTAAGTGAGAAAATATATTTCCCCATTTAGACGGTCTACCGATATAAACATCATACGGTTCTTTTTTACAATGAACAACTTTAGGAATCTTATTTACTGTCATAATACACCTTTCTCAATGATTGAGCTTCGAAGTGGAATCGAACCACCACCTACGCATTACGAGTGCGTTAGTCTGCCGTTGAACCTATCGAAGCATAACTTGATACATTGGTCAACCACTCGTTACCCATCGTGAACTGAAGTGCCACGCCTTAACTTTGTCCGTTGTATGTATCAAGTTTTTGTGGAACTGAGTGGATTCGAACCACCAACGCAGGGCTCTTCAGGCCCTCGCTCTACCGTTGGAGCTACAGTTCCATTATTTTTATTAGTGGAGGCGATGGGAATCCAACCCACCACAGTCTGCTTGCAAGGCAGTCTCGCCTGCTTGGCACATGCGCCCCCATAAATGGGTAATGATAATTGATTGTCGATTCTACATTATGTGTATCGAGAATGTTTCCACTACCCACTATATTTACTCTACTGCAACTTCCTTTCCTCTACATACTCTATCGCTTGCAAATGATGCGGCCGGAGAATCTGGTTTTGCAAAAGCATCAAAACCAAGAGCATGAAGGTATCCCAATGCTTCATCGTGAATTACATTGGATTCATATCTCTCACTTGGATTGAAATCAAGATGAATCTCGAACTTTACTACTCGCTTCAATTCCAAAATACCATTGTCTGAAAGACCATTCGCAACTTCTACTGAACGATAGACTTCTCCCCACAATCTCTCTTTCATTGAATAAGTTCGCACACGATTTTCACGTGAAAAAACTATATGTGCACCACGACCTACTCGATAAATACAAACTACCGTAACATATGTTGCTCCAATAAACCTTTTCGGAAGTGAGTCACATCCGACCATAATCTGAAACTCGGATGTCATAGTGTCTGCATTGATATAGTCCTTAACATATTTAGCAACATTATCAATTTTTTCACCATTTATTTTTTGAAAGTTTATCTTCATACTATATTTCCTTTCGTTTATAAAATATCATAGATAATATTTGGATACCGATTTTTAGTGATTTACATTAATCTACCGAAGTTCGAAAACTTCGAGCAGGACTCGAACCTACATCTTTCTCTTAACAGGAGGTAACGATATACCATTCGACCTATGATAGTCGGGAAACTGGGATTTGAACCCAGATTTTTCCTGCTCCCAAAGCAGGTACCATACCAGGTTAGGCGATTTCCCGAATATATTTTCTTTCTAAGTCTGAATAGTGAGAATCGAACCCACATTATTCCAGTTCCCGAAACTGGTGCCATACCGTTAGGCGATATTCAGATTATATTTTTTTGCCCATTTTCTCACTGCATTATCTGATACTTTGAACATACGACCTATTTTTGTAAAATTTTCTGTTTCCAACAACTGCTTCAATTCATTTTTAGTAGGTCGTTCTGTTTTTCTTCTTCCAAAATCAGCACACGCTGAACTACAATACGTTTGTTCTTCTCTTTTTGTACTTACTTTTTTACCACACGTTTCACATGCAATTTTTATAAACGGTGTTATTGCATGTGCGATATATGACGCATCAATCTTTTTATAATGCACTTCTCTATGACAATTCGAACACAAGAGAATACACTTTTCTAATTCTTGTACTGCGTTTTCCCACGACTTTGCAATAATCAAATTTGATGGATTGTGTTTTTTTCCATTTTCATCTATATGATGAAATTCAAGTGCTTCTATACACTTTCCATATCCACACACTTGACATTTACCACCAAACTGCTGTATAGCGTATTCTTTTTTTCTTTTACGTGACCGTTGTACTGATTTTGTATTATTCATATCAACTCTCCCATTTATTATAAATATCAAAGAGTTCGATAAAAATACAAAAGTTTGTCAAAAAACCGAACTTTATTTGTACGCCTGACTGGAATCGAACCAGCGTGTAACCAACTAACCTTTCCACTGCTTATCAGACAGAGGGTATACAGGCGCATATTTCGTACTACTGACTGGAATCGAACCAGTATCATTGGTATGTGACACCAACATTCTACCGTTGAAATACAGTAGCATTTCTTTGAGCTGAGAAGTGGATTCGAACCACCACCGACCATCTTACCAAGATGGTGAACTGCCATTATTCTATCTCAGCTTAGTTTCTTCTTCTCACAATCTATACATATAATCGTTTCAACAATTGTTCTGTTTTTATCAAGTTTTCTCTTTACAAAGTAGTCCACTTTATACGAATTGTGCGTATGCATTGTTTCATGCACCGTTCTTTTACATATGTTACATTGCTTTTTCATTTTATCTCTCTTGAGCCGGAAGTAGGATTCGAACCCACGATGTTTATATTCCGCCTTACAAGAGCGGTGCAATCAACCACTATGCGATTCCGGCATATTTATTGCTATTATTATAATATAACGAATTTTCACGTCATTGTCAAATGTTTTTATATTAATGTGATAATGCGCACATACCTTGCGGAAAGTGGGAGAATCGAACTCCCGACCCTTTTACGGGCAGACGACTTAGCAGATCGCTTCCTCGACCAACCGGACACTTTCCAATTTCAATTCCTATAACTTGACGACCGAACCTTCAATTGATACAAAAGTTCTTTACGAAGAACGGGATCCGTTGTATCGTGTTCATCACATACTGGAACAAATAAAACTCTCGTATTATTTATTCCACTTGGCATACCAAATCCTAAATCTTTATGCTCTACATCTGGAACAATAACCGTCCAATTATTCGTATCTTTATCACACAACCAACAACATGCATACGTAGATTTTAATCCCTCTAACTGATCTTCGATTTTCTTCGCAAGTTCTTCTATTGAAGAAACTTTTCCAATATCTTTTCTACGTATCATTTTATTCTATCTCTAAAAAATTGCACAAATATTTCTTCGTATTCTTTTTCGGTATCTAACTCCGGTGCTTGCCATCGAATATCTTCAAGAAACCAATCATCATAAACTGCATTGTACTGCCACGTTCCATCAAGTAATATCCGACAATACATTTTTCCATTATCTTCTGGAATCACACTCGGTATTCCATGTATACTTTTTCGACTTTGTGAAATAAATAAAAACGTATGCGTTGGAAATTCTTTCTGTAATCTATCTATCACACTATATACAGACATTTATATTCCTTTCAAAATTGTGCAGGCGGAGAGAATCGAACTCTCGTTTAACCAGCTTAAAGGGCTGGAGCAATATCCAACGTTTGCTACGCCTGCATAAAGACAACAATCATTACCCTCTCAAAGCATCGGACTTTTGGAAAGGGGATTTTCTCTCAAAAGAAAACATCCCGTTTCGAAAAGCGGTAATGTACCCATGTCTAAAGTGTTGCCTTGCGGAGAAAGAGGGATTTGAACTCTCAAGTCCTTTCGGACAATCCTTTCCAGGGATTAGGGATACCATTACCTTTGTATTTCTCCATAATAAAGTGACTTTTGTATAATAAAGTGACCTACTTTATTAGTCGAAAACTACTTTATTATCATTGGGTGACTAAAGGGAATCGAACCCTTGCTTATCGGGTCACAACCGATCAGGCTACCACTACAACATAGTCACCATAGGATAACGTGATGCGTTTGAATTACAGACAACTTGATACGCACAAACAATTTGCTGTATATCTCACGTTATGCGGTGAGTAGAGGAATCGAACCTCTAAACCATTTCTGACCACTTGTTTTCGAAACAAGTTCCTCGTCCATTCGGACACTCACCCTTGCTCAGCTCAGGCTGCAAGATTCGAACTTGCGTTGGGATTTTACTCCGACAGCTTAACAGGCTGTTACCATCGTCCACTCGGTCAAACCTGAATATAAAATATTTACGCAAGAACGATTTTTGATTTTGGAAATAACGCCATCGTCTCAATCGGTTATTTTCCTTGCGTAGCGGAGAATGGGAGACTCGAACTCCCGAACCTTTTACGGTCAACCGCTTTCAAGGCGGTTTCTTCAACCAGCCAGATATTCTCCATTATTACCTTATTTTTTTCTTTTCCCATCCCATAGACTTTCTACTCACTTTCGTATTAATTAAAAAGAACATAGGTAAAAATTTGTTTTACGGTTTTTTTCTTTATCTTATGATAACGCAAAACGTCCGACCTATGTTTTATATCTAAAAGAGTCCCTGGTACGTGGAGTTTCACCCGTTCGATATAAGAACTATTCCAAACTGTCTTATACGACTTGCAACCGCAATCGGTTTTAGTTTTGGAAAAACCTCGACCGAATCTCTTTACACGTATATACGAAGTTGCAATGCATCCAGTCTTCTGCTTACCTGGGATATTGTGAACGTGGTAGGAGTCGAACCTACTTAGCCAAATGGCACTTGTTTTACAGACAAGTTGTGTTCTCCGCACATCGAAGCACGTCCAAATCGTTAGCGTCCTCTTCCAATTAGACGAAACTTGCACCCATACTAAGAATCATTGACGGTTCATCTCAGTAGAGCGACATTGATACTCTCACTATGATTCCGTCAAAATATTAGTAAGAATAACTATGTTACCAAATTGTTGGACTCGAACCAACATTTCTAACTGGCACGTCCAGTAGGAATCGAACCCACGCATTCAACGTTTTGGAGACGCGATGACTGACCAATTATCTTATGGACGTATTTTAATTTTTTGCGGTGTGTACGGGAATTGAACCCGCTTGACTTCTTCCGTGACAGGGAAGCGACCGTACCGTAAGTCCCACACACCAATTTTTGTTTAGTATTACGCCTGGTGCGTTACGCTTGATGCGTATTAGGGAAAAACGGCTTTATGCTGGCCAGGGTAATACTCGACACACTATCAGATGGTTTTGACCATCTATACGTATGTTCTAATGTAGTATATGTTAAACATTTTTTCATTTCTATATCACCCTTGATTTCGAATTGTGTTTTGTTGAAATGGTGCTTTTGCACCGTGTCTATATAAATATAACCAATTTTTGAAAAACATCAAAAAATTCAATAAAATAAGAAAATTGCAGTGGAGAACCTTGTTTCTCATCGAATATGGACATTTTGTCCTATTTGCAGTATGCACTGCCTTTCGGTAAATACCGAAATTTTGGCACTGCAACTTTCTCAATACACGTTAACAGTATAAATATAAACATTTTTTTTATTAAAGTCAAGTACTAAATAAAATAATTGTGATGCCCATCACACAAATTCTATAACTGCTCAAAATAGAATATTTATTGCTTTTTTAACCATTCAATTATTGTCTTCGTAGATATTCCAAGATTAGGCTCCACACTTGCAAGTTTATTTTTTTGCATTCCTTGTTCTGTAAAAATAATTCCAACTTTCCTTCCAACCATTTTACTAACAAGCGCACTTATACCATCTTCAAATCCACTATCTGTATAAATTTTCCAAGACCGGTCGTGATGAACCCACATCAAAACATTAGTTCCAATTTTAGATTCTTTAAAATCTATTGATGTAATATGCACATGCCCAGTTATATTTTCCCACAAACTATCACCCATCAAAGGAATAGTTGCTATAACGGTTTTTGTTTTGATACTTTTCATAATAAATCCTTTCTTATCCAACCACCTTTGGATATATCCGTTTAAATACTATCACTCTTTTTTCTATAGAGTTATCAACCACCACTTCATCTTTCTTAACATCGATTTCTTTTGGTTCTTTTTTTTCTTCTTCAGTCAATGCTTCCAGGTTTGCTGTCGTGCTTGCCATTCTTTTTCTCCAAAGTTTCTTTTGGTTCTACTCTTACTCGTTTTCCATCTACCAATTCCACATTTTCTTCTTTTTCATCATTAAACGGAATTGTAAATTTTTTTCCCTTAACCTCAAATACTATATCATCGTTTCCTTTATGTAATGACATACTATGCCTCCTTTACTTTTTTGTATCCTTGTTGCAAATAATTCTTTTCGTTCTCTTTATTTACCCATACGATTCTATCATTAGTATTAGTAAGACGAATTTTTCCTTTTGTGAACTCTGACCTTCCAGGGCGTTCCGTTGGTATTGTTGCACTCGGTTCTTCAATATCTGATGATGGTTCTGCTTGTACCTTTTTTCCACCGACAAGTTCTGCACCACGTTCTTTTGGTTCAAAGAATGGAATTTCAAACTTCTTGCCTTTAGTTTTCGTATACATATCTTCAAGGTCTGCCGCAAGATTTTTAAATGACTTTCTTGTTTTTGTCACTTTACCATCTTCAATATACTTATGAAGCATAATAGGTTTTCCTGTACTTCCTATTGATTTTTCCCCATATATTACCGCTTGTTGACCAAACTCATTTCCAAGTTCGGTCACATCGTTTTCGGACATATTAGGAATCAAATACGAATGTTCTACATTTCCAAGAAACTTTCCTTTGACTTTGTAAAATCCCAATCCAAGATTTCTAAGTTTTTCTTCAAGATGCTTATTATACTCTTCATTTTCTTTAGTACCATGTTCTTCTCCACTTGGATTTTCTGCAGTAAGCAACGCATACGTATCTATTTGTGGAACTTGCCCACCGATAATACGCAATACCTTTGCGCCCGTCTTTTCATTCAGCTTACCTTCATTTAACAAAAAACTCTTAAGTGTTCTCATATTTTATCTCTAAAAAGTTAATATTACTCCAACACCTATAAATATTCTATCAAACGAATTATAATCATAGTTTTGATAATATTGAGCATCCAAATATAACATTTTATAACCAATTTGAGCAAACGCACCTTTATCTCCAAACGTATTTATAGATACGCCCGTTGTGTTCCAAATGCCATAGGGCGAACCAATCCGTTCTTTTGCTATAAAGGTAAGTCCATAAACACGACCGTATTCCTTGATTACATCCAATGCAATATAATTCCATGTACTATCACCAAAATATAAAGAACTACCAACACCAACCACACTAAAATTTGATTGTGAATATTCATTATCCTTTGTAATCCATACATGCCCATATAATGCACGAGTAACCACATTTCCAAACCAATACTCACCAATTACCTTTGGCATAATATCAGCATCACGTACTCGAAGGTCTATTTGAAAATATTTCTGATATGTCCCAACATTTATTTGATTAAATGCACCATGATTTCCTTCAATATAATAATTCTGATAACCAAGATATAGATTATAATGGTCATATGCTCTTAAATTAACATTATCAGAAATACGATGATACCCACCGCCCACCGTCCAATCTTGTGATACTGCACTCACTGAAAACATAAGCAAAAACACCGTCAACATTGCCATCTGTTTCCTTCTCGGACTACTATGCCATTCAGAAGAAAATGTCCACTTGTATATAAACACAAAGAATGCAAGTAAACGATAGACCATTTGCAATGCTGAATATAACGGATACGATATGACCACAAGTGCTTGATAGTCTATATACTTAGGATCAATCTTATTGACTCGATAATACACCATCCACTCAAGTAAAAAATACACTGCATAAATAACATATAGAGCGTACCAATTACTTGAAACAATCAAAAGATACAACGAATATATCTTGAGTGGGTCAAGAAGAATACTAACCGTTTCATATATCATTTCATAACGTAATCGGAACGGAGAACTCTTCTTTAGTGTCAACTTAATGAATAACCACAAGTTTCTCCAAAGTCCAGGCCACCATCCAACAATACGTTGTTTTGACAATCGGTATAGCGAACGTGGTACGTCCGTATAGATTATTTCATCACAAAACGATACCTTACCTTCCGCAGAAAGTTCGAGAAGCGTTCTTTCCAAATCTTCACCTGGAAAAATACCTGTGTGCTTCAATGCCAACTTTTTAAGTCGGTCGGTGTGGAATAATCCGGCTGCACCACTGATATTGTGAACTGATTTCGTTTCATTCTGAAAACGCTTTCCGATATGCATAGACTTTGCATATTCATGTCGTTGCAACATTATGATAAAACGCTCCCATCCTGTCTTGGCATTCATTTCAGGAACAACATTAAATGCTACCGCAGTCGAATGTCCACTTTCAAGTAATGATGCAGGCAAACGAAAATGCTTCCCGAAATTAACATCCGCATCAAGCAAGAGAACATACTTTGTTTTCACAAACTTCAATACCCAATGTATTGCTCCGACCTTACCCAGCTTTTCAAGCGGAAATATCTTTCCTTTGAAAGTAGACAACGTAACCTTACGCACCGTAGCATCCGTACTTGCATCATCAACGATAATGATATTCTCTTCAGGAATGGAATGAGACACCGACTTGATTGTATCAAGAATTATATCTTCTTCATTGTGAGTTGCTATAATAGCAGTAACCTCTCTGTTATCATGTATATAACTTTTTATTCGCCGTTTCATAAATGACTCGGCAAACATCTTTATACCATCAAAAATTAAAATAAATAGGATTGCATAAAATAACATTTCTATCATAAAATAACCTACATCTTTCTTTGTTGTTGTGAATAACTTTCGTTTTTTCTTTTTAATGTAATATCTGTAATACAGTTCAGATTGTCTCCATTTGCAATCAATTCTGCCTTTTTTTCATAAGGGTTATCATCATACGTATATTTCTTAGAAAATCGTTCTGCGTGAACGGGCGACTGCATATAATGAGTATATTCGTGTATGATCGTTTTCGCAAGTTCTCCCATCTTACAAAACATCGTTTTCCATCGTTTAGTAGACAAATGCTTTGAAACATTGATTTCAATTATGTTATCATTGTCATTAAATGCTCCGAAAAATCCTTTTATATGAACAAATTCAAGTTCCGGATAATCGTCAAAATGCTTACTCTTTCCATATCGAACAATACACCAATCTAATATTTCTTGAGCAAGTATTTTACTTACCCTCAAATTTTTTCCTTCCTTTGGCATATCAGTTTCTCGATTTCTGAACCTTTTTTTGAATCCGTTTCAATCTTCTAATTGTTTGTGTAATTTTATCTTCTACTCGGCCGATTATAGTCAAATACCATCTGGTCGATGTTTCTCCCTCTTCCACCTTCCATACACCGAGAAAGTATGGAATACCATATTTGACGGTCTTTCCAGTAAATGGGTCTGCAAGAAATACGTTTTCTTCATCATATCCAGAAAAAACCATATAATGCCCGCCCCCATCCGCCATTACCAAATGAACAATGGATGGTTGCCCTTGTTGTAAATGTTTCTTTAATTTGTTAAATGTACCATTAGAAGATTGAGAATATCGCAATCCAATTACATCGAGTGCTCGTGTTATATTAAATTCATCTGCACCCGATTCAGTTGAACTTGTTAATAATATAGCATCTTGTGCAGTCAATTTCAATCCATAAAGATACCTAACAAGAATACGAAATGCAGTCGCGCCACAATCCCATTTAAACGATTGTTTAATCGGATAAACTGGGAGATACAATTCTTTTTCTATCTCCGCACTTTCTGTAATTTGATCATCGGGCATAAATACTTACTCCAATATAAATACATCAATTAGATAGATTCTGGAAAAATTATTCCAGACGATTCCAATGATTTTGTTGTTTCTTTTAACAATCCGCTATACCAATCCACTACTCCATGATGATGCTTACAAACCACTCCTATGGAAGTATGATACACCCACTTTGCAAACTCGTCTCGGAATAATTCAACTTTGCATACATAACATTTTCCAACCGATTCACGATTTTCTTGACTCATTTTTTATCCTTTCACTGAAATAATTTGCTTTAATTTCCAACCAGATTTCGTCTCTTTGCTTCCATCTTCATTTTTTTTCCAAGAAAACATAGAATATGTTAAATTAAATTTTTTAACATATCGTTTTATTCCACCATTTACTGTATACAATTTATTCATAGGCGATATTAACGACCACTGTTTGGCCATACCATTATTTAAACCAGAAAGACTTTGTGATATTTTTTTCCTAACTGCAAATCGTTTAGATGGATTTTTATTTCCGGCCAATTTTCCTTTATTTTTTTGACTAATTTTTAATTTAGCTAAATCAGTATGGGATTTTCCGTACATTGGATTGTTTTGCCCGCTTCTATTTGGTAAGTGTAATTTCATTAATTCTATAGACTTTTTCGTATGATGTTTTCCAAAAAATCCATTTTTATCCCCGGACACAAGTGCTTTATCTCTTGTTCCAGAACAGATCAAATTATACCCAATTGGCGGAAATGAATTATAGTGTCGTATCCAATATATTTCTTGCTCATTTAATTGTTCTGGAGAATTACAATATTCTATGACTTCTTTTTTAAATGCGGTAATACCATATTTTTTTATAGCTAAACGTATAAGTTTTCCAGAACCGTAATACGCTGCATCATTTTTACTACTTTGTCGTTGACCAATATAAATCTTATCATTTTTTAAATTTGTTATTTTATATATGTACATTTTAGTTCCCCATTTGTGTTCACTACAATATAAATATATAAAATATTAAAAATAATACCACACCCTATATCATAAATTCACTTAATTTTGGTCATTTTACGGCCTCAAGCTCAATATCATTCGTCCAAACCTTAACAGGAATATTACCGTCCGAATATACTTGCTTAATCATTTTTGTTCCCTTTCATATTCAAACGTTTCAAGTTCTCTAAGACATACAAATAATGTTCCATTCATACGTACTTGTTTATTTATATGATGATGCCCGAATACCCACATATCAGGTTGCCATCCATCAAACATAACTTGTAATGCTTGATTAGTTCTGTAATTTGCAAAATTCTGTATCGGAAACATTTCCGTAAGTACAGAAATTGGAGCATCGTGTGTTACTACAATTTTCGGTCGTATTTTAAGATATAATGGAATTACTTTCTTTTGAAATTCTCTATAAGTAATTTCTTCCTCTCTCCACCACGTACTACCTTCTATTCGACACGCTTTATCTATAGAATACGCACCACTTACAAAAAACACATCGAGGTCTTTTCTATATCCATAGTCGCCTAAATAATTTGGGTGTCTTCTACAAAAGTCAGGATTATCGTGATTACCACGAATAAACCAATGATTGCCTTCAATCTTAATCGGTTCATTATAACGACCAAATCCAAGTCCAAAATCTCCGACTTGAATTGTAGGACAATGTGTTATATTTTTTATTAATTCAAGATAGTATGTAAATCTACCGTGAATATCACCTATAAAAATCATTACTATAATATACGAAAAAAGAATGAAAATGTCAAGTTTTTATAACCTTTTTAACAAAAAAGATTGGATTGTTTCTATATATGTTTCAACGACTTACAAGTATCTGTGATGGGCCGCACAACCATGAACACCATCTTCGTGTTGCTTGATTTTTAAAAATTTCATCTACTGCTTTACAAACTGAAAGATGCATTATTTCATAATCGTGACCTCCCATATACCCATCCTCTTTCATTTTTGGAATCCACGCAAGTATATCACTGCGAACGTGTTCATATTCATGTGATGCATCAACATATACAAAATCTATCGATTTATCCGCAAATAATTTACTGGTAATATCTGAAAATCCTACAATTGGTATCACTGCATCTTTTACTGGCGCAATATTTTTAATAAACGACCTATATATTTCTATGTCAAAGTAATCCGACATTTTAGGCACATCCACACCTTGAAAAGAATCAATTGTTATAAAAGTAATATCCTTTCCACTATTTATAATTTCCGTTGCCATAAATGCAGTTGACCTTCCCAAATAACAACCCAACTCAACGAATACCGCACCACTATTTGGCGCACGTTGAACTTGTTCTAAATATATATCGTGAAAGTCGAACCATCCTGCGATGGATTCATAGAAGTGTTCCATAAAACCTTTCTTGTTAACTACAAAGAAATTGTCTTTATAATCAAATTAAACTTTTGTTTATTCAAAAGTGTATTGAATGCATTAACTGTATTTCCAGAATGTATAGTATCCAACACCCCATCATCGTTTATATCTTTATGAGCGTCACCAAGAGCAATACAACCAAGTAATTGATTAAAATAATTTGCGCTGTGTATTCTAATTCCACTTCGATTAAGAACATTTGTTATTTCATATGTATAAACATCAGTATTCGCAAGAGTTGACAATCTGTTAGAACGTGTCCATATACAAACATACGTTCCTTCTGGAATGCATGAAATATTATTTTGATTATTGTTCCACGCAAGTTCAAGTGTCTTACATACAAACAATTCAACTCCTTGTGTTGTTACAAGAACACCAAGTGTTTGTTTTAAATCACTAATACGTCTGATTAAATATACATCCTTCATATTCTTTCTCCGTCATTACGAATATTATATATTATTTACTAAGACCTTAGTTATTATATTACTTAGTTACTTAGGTTATATTAGTTATTAAAAGAACTGTATTATATTTCGTTATTTCTACCCTTCCGTCATCAAAATATAAATATTGCGATGGAACAAAAACCGCCGCGCTGCTGACACGGCCCACCTATTCATATAAAGATTAAAACTTCCCTGTTGATGACGGGTAAAAATTGTTTTATGTTAAAGAACTCTTTGAATCCTATCTAACATTTTATTTATATATATATCTGGATATATACATTTGCTTCGTATTTCTTTTAATAGCGTTTTAACATCCATTAATAAGAGTGATTGGTTGTATAAACGATTTACACGATCATGAAGTTCTACGCGGTCATTTGCCAACTTATCAACGGTTTGAGTAAGCATTTTAATTCTATCTTCGAACTCCGCTTTTTGATACATAAGTTTTGCAATCGTATCAGTAAGTTCGCCGTACTCTTCTGGATGCACTGTACGTTCATTATTTTTTTCTGGAAAAAGTTCTGGAAAAAGTTCTTTTTCTACTTGAGGACAATCCTTATCCCGATTGGCGTTGCCTTCAAGTACCGATATTCTGCTTAAAATATCAAAAAATAGTTCTTGTTCATATTCGTTCATAATTTATTTTCCTATCATTTTGTGTTTAATTTTTCTTGCTCCAAATCGCATTGTAATAAACGTTCCGACTCCACATCCAAGAGAATACGCAATAACAAAATCCAAAAATTCTGGACTAAGTAAAACGTTATACAGGACAAGACACTGAGATAATGTAATGATTGTAGATAACCACGCAGATACGTGTGCTTTGCCTTTGCTTATCGAAATATAATACAATGTAATAAGCGCATCGTAAGCTACACCAACCAAAAAATATTCAATTAATGGTAATACCATGACTGTCTTTCATACTAATATATATCAACGTATCCTATTATTTTATTGGCTATTTTGAGCTATTTTGGGGAGTTTCTTATAAAAAACAACCTTCATTTAGTTCATCTTCATCATTAATAAGAGTATCTATTGTATCATTTTTTCGGTTTTTTCGAAATAATATCTCATCTTCTCTTGAATCAATAGTAACAATCCTACCATCTGTTATTATATCCTTTCCTCTTCTATTCATCTCTTCCGCACATATGGAATTATACCTATTTTTATTTCGTATCTTCTTTACAAATTCAGTAACACCATCATATGTTTTCTTCACCTTACGATATGAAACCTTTCCGGTTCTTGTATTCATTATCGTAATTTTCCACAAACGTTTTCTCATCATATTAATCCCACCACCATCGCGCATCTGAACATATGATATTCCACAATTCATTCCACTGTTCCAATTCAATTTGAACTGACAATGCATAGATTTCAGCATCCTTTTCTTTTTGTTCTGCAGTTCTCGCATCATCAAACAAGTTATGATACGAAACATTTCTGAATAATTGGTTTTCTGCTTGTTCTACGTAATCAGATTTGATATAATAATCAAGCAATTTGATTGTGCGTTTTATTTTGGCAATTTTCGGTAGGCGCGTTTCGTCTACTTCCATTCCATGATACTCCAACACATAACACAACCTTTCCAAGTGCAATTTCATCAAAGGAAAAATCGTATCAAACTGCCAATCCTTTATCATCGTACTTTTATATGAGTATGTGAAAAAAGACTTTAGAAATGAACGCAAGTCATAATATTTCTCACGATAGAACCGCCAATGATACCATTTCTTACCATCTGCGATATTCTGTAGTGATTTAATGAATGTATCTGCGAATTTAATCTCCATAATTATTCTCCACGCATAGATTTTGGAACATCGTCTTTTTCAACTGTCTTTTTAAATCCCACATTACCTGCAATATGATATACAACAATACCTTCAGGACGCATGAATCCCGGAACTGCATAACTACCGTGATTTTTTAAGTGTTCGAGAATCTCAACTGCTTTATTAGTATCAAATAACCCACGATAAAGTTCAGGAACAAGTGAAACAATCGATGGAAGAACTTCTTGCATTTTCACAAGTCGTGGATCGCCTGTTGGAATTTGTTTTGGTTCAGTACCATAATTACACCATCGGATAACATTGAAAAGAGAGAATCGCTTCTCTCCCTTCTGTAAACCATATCCACGATTGATACCACTTCCCCACCATTCTCCAAAATGTCGACCTTTTCCAAGTTTCATTAACTCTTCTTTATTGTCGTATACCCATCTTGCGAATCCATGATTATCATTGTCAGGCGTAATCCACCGTGTATGACTACCAACAAAGAACGTACCATCCTCTTCGATATAAATTTGTCCATTAGTACCGTCAATCTTCTCGGTAATAACCATTTCACGTGAAAGACGTGCGATTTTTGAAAATCCTACAAACTCAATCGTTTTATTCACTATCGTTCTTTCTGTAATTAATTTTTATTAAGTAGCACTCTTTATATCATCAGGCGTAAACAACGTGGTTGTAGAACCATCATCGCAATACTTCTGTACGATTTGTGTAACGTATGTCCGTTCCGATTCAAGTCCACCTTCTGTAGGGAAGAACGGAAAGATTGCAACCCTTGCAGCTTCCACAAGAGTAAATCCATCATACAATAAACTTGCAATTTCAACTGCGGTACGAGTAGAAATGCCGGTAGAAAGTTTTGGCGAATCCGATTTCCAATCGTCACGAGTTGCCGATGTAATCTCCGCAACACTTGTAAGAAGGTCTGAATTAACAGTAGGATACAACATTATTAATAGTTTAGCTTCCTCTTCTTTCGTAAGCATCGGCATTTCACAAAACGTAAAACGATCTGTGATTGACCTATCCATAACACGCGTTGCAGTAAATTCCGCACCGATATTTGCAGTAGCAATAAATGTAACACCATCTGCAATACGAATAATTGCGTTCTCACGCGTTTCATCAAGTACTACATATCGTTGCGTTTCATCAAGCGCAGGCATCAAAATGTTATGAGCATCAGGATGCGCACGTGATAATTCGTCAAGAAGAATTACCGCACCTGGAGTTTGAATAGCACGAATGAAACGTGAAGGATAGAACACCGTTCCGGTTTCCTTATCATAATGCGTATTTCCAAGCAAAAATCCTTTTGGATCCTGTGTTTCACCAAGCGGAATAATAAAGAATGAACGACCAAGAACCTTACCAACTGTGCGAGCAACAAGGGTCTTACCACTACCTTGCATACCTGTAATACATGTATTCTTACCACGAATGACGGTACGAATAAGATGTTTCCAATGTAGTTCATCAATAAACACGGTTTTCGGTTTCAAGCTATATGAAGTACGAATAAATTCCATCGTTTCTTCTTGAGAAACAAATGGATGATACGTTCCTTCTGTATATTCTATACCTGATGTATCTGATTTTATCAGATGCATTGAAACACTCGGAACATCAACCGTTGGCGATTGAAACGATTTTGTATTTGCATACTCGATTGATTCTACCATTCTCCAATATGGACGACCGTCTTTATAAAAACATCTTTTAAGTGCTTTTTTTGCATTAAACGCTTTCTGCTTTTGACCTGTACTAATCCAACCTGAAACTTTGTGATCGTTGTGATCGTAAGCATTCCATCGAGCACCTTCTTTGCGAATCTCCACAACTATACGATAGTCAGGATTCATCAATAAAGTATCGTGTTTTCTATTAGCGTTCATTGTAACTATATCCTTTTAATGTTTATTATACTACTATAATATACGAAAATTTCAGCATTTTGTCAAGTGCTATTAATATAATGTGTTTCATATCACATCTATAAGTTATTATAGTATAACAACTTATGAAAATTTTCGATGTTCAAGTTTCCAAACCAATTCTTTTATCTGCTCTTTAACAAATTCTCTTGCTTGCGCAGTCATTACTCCATCACCATACGTTTCAATCATATATTCAA
>Ga0315288_10005012_pt1 | contig 16858 bp, 13 predicted proteins | sample YL17G11_20_MG_FD_203454 | JGI IMG/M metagenome (GOLD analysis project Ga0315288, IMG submission 203454) | Sediment microbial communities from Yellowstone Lake, YNP, Wyoming, USA - YL17G11_20 | ecosystem: Environmental > Aquatic > Freshwater > Lake > Sediment | place: USA: Wyoming | collected... | reverse complement strand
GTGGAACTCCTGCCCGTCCGAGACCATCTAATGATCTGGAGCGCCCAGGACTGACGGGTGCGGCAGAGGAGTGCCGGCTTCTGCAGATGATGCCCCCTCTCTGCGCGCTTCCGTCGGTGCGGCGTGTGGACGGTGGAGGCCCGTGCCGCCAATGGCTTGCCTGTCGGCGGGGAGCAGCATTCGTGCGCACTGGGAACGTCCGCGCCCTGCTTGACATGGGCCTATGCCCGTGCTATATTCCGCCGAGCTTGGGGGGTACTGAAGGCTCCCATGCCACGGGATCGGCCCTGGGGTCGCGTTAGCAGTCCAGGATTTCTTGCCCGGAGGTGGCATCTTCTGTCGTGATCGTGGTAACTTAGGCTGATTGTGGTAGTCCAGGCGGAAAGGATCGGCAGCAGACCGGCGCGCCAGACCACTATGGGTTGCGGGTGGCTGCTGCGGTGTGAAAGGAGGTGAGTTCGCGTGCGGAAGCAAGTGAGTCCAGCGGTCGCGGTTGTTATGATCGTGGTGGTGGTGTTGGTAGCAGTTATCGTTCTCATGAAATTCACGAGGACGAAGAAACAGACCAACATCATTCCGGGTGTTGGACCAGTGGACAGTAGCGGTCACGTCCAGCGCCGCGGTGGCCGTGGCGGTGGCGAGGGCGGTGCCGGTGCCGGCGGCGGCCGAGGTGGCGGCCGAGGTGGCGGTATGCGAGGTGGCGGTATGCGAGGCGGCGGCGGCGGTGGTCGAGGAGCGCAGGCTCCTGGCGGCCAGTAGACCGCACTGTCTCGCCGCGGGCTGACCGTCTCCTTGACGTTTGGCGGCCCCGCCCGTGGTCTGCTGATGATGTGAGGAGCGGCCGGGTCCCGGCCGCTCCTCTTATGTTTCTCCGCTCTCATCTTTGGTGGGTTGGAAAGGAGCGCATCTCGTGGCAGGAGATCGGGGACTCAGGCGTGCCGTCGTTGTGCTGAACCCGTCGGAGTCGAAGCGGCTGATCGGGAAGGCCGTAGCCCAGCTTGTAGAGGTGCGGGCCGCCATGGAGCACGGCCGCGTCATCATCGGCAACGGGACGACGAACGCCTATGTTGCCGAGGAACTCCTCGGCCAGCCTGTCCCGAAGTGGCGATTTGCGGCTGGCGTGATCGCCGGCGGCCGGCTCGACGTGACCGAGTCGGCCACTCGCCTCGCCCCGGTCGCGCTGAAGCGCGGCGAGGCGTTCGTAGGGGGCTGGGTTGAGTTGCTCAAGGAGTTCGATGCTGGAGACGTTTTCGTCAAGGGCGGCAACGCCGTTGACCCCGAGGGCAACGTCGGGGTCCTGCTCGCCAGCCCGGTGGGTGGCACGGTCGGCCAGATGCTGGGCACCATCGCGGCGCGCGGCTCTCACCTGATCGCCCCGATCGGGGTGGAGAAGCTCGTGCCCGATGTCATCGAGGCGGCCCGGCACTGCGGCATTCAGTCCACAGCGCACACGGACGGCATAGCGTGCGGCATGGCGGTCCTCACCAACGCGCAGGTCGTGACTGAACTGGAGGCCTTTGAGGTGCTTGCCGGCGTGGAGGCGTGGCACATCGCCTCAGGCGGCATCGGCGGATCGGAAGGATCGGTGACGATCGCCCTCGAGGGGGCGGCGGCCGCGGTCGAGAAGGCGTTCAAGCTTGCGGAGTCGCTCTCGGGGGAAGCGCCGGTCGTGCGCGAGTAGAGGTCTCCCGGCCGAAGTTCAGGCCTTCTCTGCGTGGGCGGGGGTGGACGCTTCTTCGGCCCGCCGTCGCCCCTCGATCGTGGGGAGCGTGAAGGAGAAGGTGCTCCCGCGGCCCAACTCGCTCTGGAAGCTCATCTTGCCGCCGTGCGACTCGACGATGGCCCGGCTGATATAGAGCCCCAGCCCCGCGCCGGGCGTGTCGGGCGTGTGGGCGTTCGCCGCCCGGTGGAAGCGGGAGAACAGCTTCCCCTGCTCCTCGCGGGGAATCCCCACGCCGTGGTCAGTGACGAAGAACTCGACTGTACTATCCGTGCGCCGCGCCCCGACCACCACTTCGCTCTGCTCGGGCGAGAACTTCATCGCGTTGCTGACTAGATTGGTGAGAACCTGCCGGATACGGTCGGGATCGGCGAGCACCTCAGGCAGCCCCGGCGGGACCTCCACGCGGAAAATGTGCCTGAGATCCGGGTGAGTTGCGCCGCGAACGGCGTCGTCGCACAACTGCTGCGGGGTCACTGAGTGCAGCTCCATCCTCAGCCTCCCCTCGTCGATCTGGCTCATATCGAGTAGATCCGATACCAGGTGGCTGAGGCGGTCCGACTGGGTGGCGATTCCCTCCAGGAACTCCTTCTGGGTCTCCTCGCTCAGGTGCCCGAACTCGCGCGCCAGCGTGTGCGCGTATCCCCGGATGGAGGTGAGTGGGGCGCGAAGCTCGTGAGAGGCGAGGGAGATAAGCTCGGAACGGAACTGGTCGGCGGTTCGCCGCTGCTGCTCTTCTCGCTCCAGGCTGTGGAACCAGCGCCGCACGATCACGACGATGATGACGAGGGCCGCGACGAGGTTGATGGCCTTGGGAATGGCGACGTAGTACGGCTGATCGAGAACGGTCGCCAGGATGGAGGGCGCCAGCCCCGCCTTCGCGCTGAACCGAACGCCGAAGTAGATGCTCTCGATGAGCGTGCGCGTGCCATCAATGAACAGCACGATGAGCAGCGTCGTCAGCACCGGATGGATCCGCTTGAGCCGCCAGTACTGCCTGCCATAGAAGATGACGATGGCGGACCAGCAGATCACGAGGAGCCAGTAGATGACGGCGGTCACGACCGCCATATAGCCGTTGAACGAAGAGAGTTCCACCAGTTAGGCGTCCCTCTGCCCTGCCCTCACCACGACATTCTTCCCTTCTCTGGTGTTCGGCAAAACACTCACGAGCCTGTTCGCTGGGCCAGCGCCGTCTTGATCCCGGACAATTGCTCCTCGAGCGCGCCCCGACGATCTTGCACTTCCTGATGGCGAGCTTCCGCCTTCTCGACGACCTGCCGGGGAGCGCGGGAGAGGAACTCAGTGTTCCTGAGTTTCTCGCTCAGGCCCTCATCCTCCTCCTTGAGGCGGGCGAGCTCCTTCTCAATCCGCGCCTTCTGCGCAAGCAGTTCCTGCTGAGACGACTGCACCGCGATGGAGACGCTCGCCGGATCCCCGAAGCAGTGGATCACCTCCGCCATGTCCACCTGCTCGCCGGTCGCGGCGGTCGGCGTCACGCTGCTCCCACGAGCCAGCATCAGGATTGCAGCCCGATTCGCCTCAATCACCCGTCGCGCATCAGCCGAGGCCGTCGCCACGGCGATATCCACGGGCCGCGCCGCAGGCACGTTCTGGTTCGCCCGGAGCTTACGCGCGGCTACCACCACCTCCATCAACGTCGCCATTTCCTGTTCTGCCGCGTCGTCCCTCCAGGAGGCATCCGGCGTAGGCCAGACCGATACCATGATTGACTCGCCCGCTCCCGGCAGCTTCTGCCAGATCTCCTCGGTGATGAACGGCAGGAAGGGGTGCAGCGCCCGCAGAGTGCCCTCCAGGATGCAGTGCAGCGTCTCTCTCGCCCGCTCGCCGTCAGCGCCTCCCGCCCTGAGAGCCGGCTTGCTCATCTCCACGAACCAATCGCAGAACTCAGACCAGAAGAACGTGTGCAGCGCCCGCGCCGCGTCGGCCATATCGTAGTGCTCGAGCGCAGGCGTCACCGCGGCGAGCATCTGGCCGTACCGGCTCAGGATCCACCGCTCTGCCAGCGACCCTTCCGCTCTGACGCGCTCCGGCGCGCGTTGGTTCGCGGCGAAATCGCCGCCGAGATTCATGAGCACGAAGCGGCTGGCGTTCCAGATCTTGTTGCAGAAGTTGCGCGCCATCTCGGTCCGCTCTTCACCAAACCGGATGTCCTGGTCCGAGGCACACTGGTACAGCAGGCTGAAGCGAGTGGCGTCCGACCCGTAATCGGCGATCAACTCCAGTGGGTCGACGCCCGTCCCCAAGGACTTGCTCATCCGCCGGCCCTCGAAGTTCAACACCGTGGGATGCACCAGCACCTGCCTGAACGGGATCTCGCTCGTGAACTCCAGACTGGTCATGATCATGCGCACAATCCAGAGATCGAGGATATCGCGCGCCGTGATCATCAGGGAGGTGGGATAGGCCCCGCTCGCCTTGAACTCCTCGAACTCGTCTTCGTTCGGCCATCCCATCACTGCGAAGGGCCAGAGCGCCGATGAGAACCACGTGTCCAGGGTATCGGGGTCCTGTTCCACCGCGCCGCCGCATTTGCCACAACTCGCCGGCGGGTCGATCTGCACCGTCACGTGCTGGCACGAAAGACAGTAGTAGACCGGAATCCGGTGCCCCCACCAGATCTGCCGGGAGATGTTCCAGTCGCGCAGGTTTTCGAGCCAGTCCAGTGTGTAGCGGCGGAACCGGTCGGGATGGTACCTGACCTCCGGCCGGTTATCGTCCAGCACCGTGAGGGCCAGCCGCGCCAGCTCCTCCATGCGGACGAACCACTGCTCCGAGAGCAGGGGCTCGAGCACCGTGTGGCAGCGGTCGTGGTCCCCGATCTGGTAGGAGTAGTCCTCAATCTTCTCCAGAAGCCCCTGGGCCTTCAGATCGGCGACCACGCGGTCTCGCGCTTGATACCGATCCAGCCCCGCGTAGGCGCCTGCCTCCGCGGTCATCTTCGCGTCGTTGCCGATCACGACGAGGGACGGCAGCTGGTGCCGCTGGCCGGCCTCGAAGTCGTTCAGGTCGTGCGCGGGCGTCACCTTCACCGCGCCGGTGCCGAACTGGGGATCAACCAGCGCGTCATCGCAGATGACCGGAATCCGCCGGTCCATCAGCGGCAGAATCACCTCCTTGCCGTGCAGGTGCTTGTACCTCGGGTCTTGAGAGTTCACTGCCACCGCGGTGTCACCGAGCATGGTCTCGGGCCGCGTGGTCGCGACCGTCACCGAGCCGCCACCATCGGCCAGCGGATAGCGGATGTGCCAGAGGTGTCCGGTGTAGTCCTTGTGCTCGACCTCGAGGTCAGAGACCGTTGACGCGCACGTGGGGCACCAATTCACCACGCGGTGACCGCGGTAGATCCACCCGCGCTCGTGGAAGTGCACGAAAGCGGTGAGCACGGCGCGGCAGTAGCGCTCATCGAGCGTGAACCGCTCCAGCTCCCAGTCATACGAGCAGCCGAGCGCCCTGAGCTGGGTGATGATCTCGCCGCCGTATTTGCGCGTCCACTCCCAGCAGCGCTCTAGAAACCTCTCGCGCCCGAGGTCGTGGCGCGAGATCCCCTCCTCGGCCAGCGCTTGCTCGACCTTCCTGTTCGTGGAAATCGCGGCGTGGTCCGTGCCTGGGATCACGAGCACGCGGTCGCCGCTCATCCGACGCCAGCGCGCGATGGCGTCGTGGATGCTGTGCTGCAGGGCATGGCCCATGTGGAGCGCTCCCGTCACATTGGGCGGCGGGATGGTGATGCAGAAGGCGGGCGCCCCCGGCCGCGACGATGCGTCGGGCAGGCGGAAGTATTCCCGCGACACCCAGTAGTCATACCACCGCGTCTCTACCTCGTGCGGCTCGTACGCCTTCGCCAGTTCCTCTCTCGCCATACGCTTCTCCCCGGCCGCGCTCGCGCGCCATGCCACAAACAAGAAGCCCTCTCATCTCAAGGACGAGAGGGTCTCCCGTGGTACCACCTTGCTTCCCCCGCTCACGCCATCCGTGGGAGGGACATTCCTGTCCCGATCCACGGGAGCCGAGCAGAGCTCAGTTCGCTGTAACGGGCATACCCGGGACTGCTTCGCTCTGCGAGGCGAGCTTCGCAGTCCAGCTCAGAGGCGACGTTCCCTGCGCCGGTCTGGCTAGGCCCGCCTGAGTGCGGGCCGCCATGGCGGTCTGCCGAAAGCAGACTGAGCCACCTGATGGGCCTTTCAGCCTGGGAGCCCATCTCTCTGTCGGGCGGTCAGCAGGTACTCCTCCCCTTCTCCGCCGTTCATATTGCTGGCTACTGCCGGATTCTAGCACATAGGCTGGCCCGGCCACAAGGCCAGGTATCGAGACATGAGGGTCATTGCATTATCGAGCCAGGTGGGGCGCCATCCGCCGTCTGGCCGTCAGAGCGATGTGGGAGCCTCGTCCTCGGCGATTTCCTCGCCAAGTCGCCCGGAGGACCGGGCTCCCACAGGGTGCTTCACCCACCAAGTGGCGGTGATGGCGATAACGCAAAGACCCTATCGCCACATGCCGTCTCGCGGATGGTTATGCTTGCTGCGCCGCCCGCGCCGACTCCGGCGCAGCAACATCATCCCGCCCCAGCCCGGGGTCCAGCTTCAGCCACAGCAGCGGAACCACGCAGAGAATCATCCCGATCCCGCTGACGAAGAAGGGCGCGCTGATGTTGACCCGCTGGGAGAGGTAGCCGGCGAGGAACGGGCCGATGATGGTGCCGATTCCGCCGAAGGCGAGAATCTTGCCGACCTCGAGCGCGCGGCTTTCCGGGCGGGTGTACTCCTGGATGATCAGGTTCTGGACCGGGATCCAGACGCCGGCTCCCAGGAAGTCGTGCAGCAGCCACACCCCAGTGGCCCAGCCGAAGTGCGGGACCAGCGCGGCGCTCGCCTGGATCGCCCCCTCCAGCACGAGGGCCACGATGTAGGCGCCCTTCAGATTCCGCAGCGTCATCGTGCCCACCAGGAGCAGCGGTAGCGCGATGGTGACTCGATGCCCCACCATCACCCACGCCACGGTCTGCATGCTCACGTGGAACTTCTCGGAGAAGAACAGCGGCATGATGAAACAGTGGCTGGTGGTCATCCCCACGTTGAAGATGAAGACCGAGATGGTGATGATCTTCAGGTTGCGGTGGATCGAGAGCGAGAGCAGGTTGCGCAGCGTGGTCGGGGTGATCTTCTGGTGCGGCGCCCAGCCCTCCCTGAACAGGGACCAGAAGACCAGGAAGCCGGCCGCGGTCATCCCTGCGGCGAGGAGCAAGTTCCCGCCCGTGTGGAGCCGCGTAAGCGTGAGCCCGGAGATCACCGTTCCGACCGCCTGGAACATGAACTCCCACCCGCGGGTCTTCCCCATCAAGCTCATGAACTTCCCGCGGCTCTCTTCGTACAGGATGACCGGGTGCAGCGTGTCGCGAGTCAGTGACATCGCCTCGCGGACGGTCTTCATCACCCCCAGACCGAGCACGGACGCACTGGTCGGGGTCAGCGCCATCGCCACCGCGGTGCCGGCGAGAGACATGCCGTAGAAGAGCTTTCGCCCCCAGCGGTCGGCGAGGTTGCCCATCACCACACGCAGCCCCAGCATGCCCCCGGCCGCCACCGCGAAGATCATGCCCATGCTCTCGAACGAGAGCCCGCGCTCCTTCAGGTAGTACGGGAGGACGAAGTCGTACATGCCGGCGGTCGCGCCGAAGATGGCGGAGACCGCCAGCACAGTTCTCACATTACGGTTCACGGTAGCCCAGCCAGAGAAATCGCGTCCGCTGCAAGCGGACGCGTGCGCACTGGCTTCGCCGTCTCAGTATCCGCCCCTTTGCGCAGGGGTCGAAGCAGGTCAGGCGCACCGCAAGCCGTAATCTACCTGTCCGGCGCAGAGAGCGCTGCTCATGCTGTTCCCAAGGTTCCCGGAGAGAGCGACATGAAGAAGCAGGAAGGCCAGCCCGAGGGCCTGGTTGGCTGCGTGTTGGATCTGGGCGGCCTCGTCGAGTATCAGTCAGGCTCAGTCGTCAGCCGCACCGTGATAGACAAGGGCGTCGGGACCGTCACGGTCTTCGCGTTCGACAAAGACACCGGGCTCAGTGAGCACACGGCGCCGTACGACGCACTCGTCCAGGTGATCGAGGGGCGGGGGGAGATCACGATCGCGGGCAATCCGTTCAGCGTGAGCGGCGGTCAGATGATCATCATTCCTGCGGGCAAGCCTCACGCGCTTCGCGCGGCGGAGCGCTTCAAGATGATGCTGGTGATGATCCGGGCCTAGCGACCGCCGCTCATCAGTGCACTATTCTCAGCAGCTTCAGCCCTGAGGCCTCGTCCATCGCGCGCTCGGCCGCCACGCCGAGCATCTCGATAATCACCACTTCGAGCACCAGGTAGACCGACATCTCGACGCGCGGGCAGCCTACCAGTGCGGAGTTGCCGCGCCCGATCCCCGCGTGGAAGTGCAGCGCGGGCGCGCCATCTTGCTGGAAGAGTGTCCCGATGCCGATCAGCTCGCGCGCGTCGTCGAACTCCTCGATATGCGGCACCACCTTGCCTGCCGGGGTCTCCGGGCCGGTGACCACTCTGCCGCGCCGCATCCCGCCCACGGCCAGCACGGCGGCGGACGCGATCCCCTCTTTCCCTGCGATCTCCGTGACCGCGTCATATACCGACTCACCGTCCTCGAGCCGCGCGACGAAGACGCGGCCTAGTCGCCCCTGCGTGTAGTCCATAGCCATCCTCCGCGCGGTAATACTGTTTGACAGCGGCTTGCCCCTGCTGTGCGAACGGCCTGTCGGACGAGAGTGAGTGCAGGAACTCGACCAGTCTGCTCAGAAATCTGTATCCATTACCCTGAATCATCGGAGAGGTGCTCTTCCATGAAGTATCGCCCCCTCGGGAAGACCGGGCTGCAGGTCTCCGCGTTGGCCCTGGGCTGTATGCGCCTGCCGGAGCGCGACCCAGAGCTCGCGGCGCAGGTGGTTGACCAGGCTATCGCGAACGGCGTCAACTACTTCGAGACCACTCGCGGGTACATCAACGGCAGGTGTCAGCACCTGGTCGCTGGTGGCCTGAAGGGCCGCAGCCGCGGCCTCATCGTCTCCGGCAAGACGGGTGTCGGCGCCGACACGACGGCCGACAGCTACCGCAAGGATATCGACCTGCAGATGCAGATTCTGGGCGTGGACTACCTGGAGTTCTACCAGGTTGGCTGGTTCAGCCTGGAGGCCCTGCCCTATCTCGTGAAGAAGGGCGGCGCGCTTGCGGCACTGGACAAGGCTCGCACCGAGGGTATCATCGGCCATATCGGTTTCACCGGCCACGACAAGCCCGAGGACTTCACCAAGCTCATCGAGACCGGCATCTTCGACAGCCTCACCATCCCGTACAACATGCTCGATCGCAGCTACGCCCCGACCATCAAGCGGGCCGGTGAGCTTGGCGTTGGTGTGGTGGTCATGTGCCCGGTCGCGGGCGGCATGCTCGCCAGCCCCGCGCCGCAGCTCCAGCGGCTGATCCCCGGAGGCGCGAGCACCACCGCCGCGGCAGCGCTCCGCTTCGTGCTCTCGAACCCCGACGTGAGCTGCGCCGCCTCGGGTATGGAGAATCTCGAGATGCTCCGGGAGAATGTCGCAGTGGCCAACGCCTTCGAAGGAGCGAATGCCGAGGACCATGCTCGCATGGACCTCATCCTCGACGAATTCGCCTCCCTGGGAGACAAGTTCTGCACGGCCTGTGGCTACTGCATGGATTGCCCAACTGGCGTGGACATCCCTGGCAACTTCCGGCTCTACAACATGGCGAAGGTCTACGGCCTGGACGAGTGGGCGCGCAGGGAGTACGCGGGGATGAAGGAGGGGAAGCAGGCATCGTGCTGCACCCAGTGCGACACCTGCGAACCCAAGTGCCCCAACAAGCTCCCCATCATCGAGCAGCTCGAAGAGGTCGCCAGAGCGCTGGCCGGCTGACGCCGCAGCCCATACCGGAGGCGATGCAGAGCGTCACCATTCTGCGCTCAGCGACCCACTCCACCTGCGCGCCGAGCGCGGTGGCGGTGGCTCGCAGTGGGAGATACGCCGACCCCTCGATCAGGTGCGCCTCGGCGGCGATGGTATTGCCGTTGACGACGAGCCTGACGGGTGCAGCAGCGTGGCCGGCGATAGCGGTCGTCAGAGCGGCCACTACGGCGCACATCGGCAGAAGCGCGCCTCGCCTCATGCGGGTTGGGGCTGCTCCCCGGGCCGTGGCACGATCGTGTCGGCAGGTGGGCTCGGCGCGGGCTCGGGAGCGGCTTGTGGCGTGTCCCGATCGGGTGTGCTGGGCAGTTCCTCGCCCCGCATGACCGCGCGGATCTCCTCCCCGGCGAGCGTCTCCTTCTCCAGCAGGACCGCCACTACCGCGCGCACCTCCTCCAAGTGCTCGGTCAGCAGCTCCCTCGCGCGCTCGTAGCAGTCCTCGATGATCCGCGACACTTCCTGGTCGATCGCGGAGGCGACTTGCTCGGAGTAGTTGCGGTCCTCCATGATGTCGCGGCCAAGGAACGGCTGCTCGTACCGCCGGCCCAGCGCTATTGGCCCGAGCGTGTCGCTCATGCCGAAGTCGGTCACCATCCGCCGGGCCAGCTCGGTCGCCTTCTTCAGGTCGTCGGCCGCGCCGGTGGTCATCTCCTGGAACGCGAGCTGCTCCGAGACGCGCCCACCGAGGAACACCGTGATCCGGTCCTGAAGCTCGGTCCGACCCATGATGTAGCGATCCTCGGCCGGCAGCTGCAGCGTGTACCCCAACGCGATGCCGCGCTGGAGGATGGAGACCTTGTGCACCCGATCGGCGTGGGGCAGCAACTCGGCCAGGACCGCGTGGCCCACCTCGTGGTGTGCGAGCACCTTCTTCTCGTGCTCGGACATGACCCGGCTCTTGCGCTCAGGGCCGGCCACCACGCGTTCGATCGAATCCTCGAAGTCGGCCATGCCGATCTTCGTCCTATTGCGGCGAGCGGCCAGCAGAGCCGCCTCATTCACCGCATTCGCGATGTCCGCTCCCGAGAAGCCCGGCGTCCGCCGCGCCAGCACCTCGAAGTCCACGTCATCATCGAGCGGCTTGCCCTTCACGTGGACCGCGAGGATCGCCTGGCGTCCCTTCAGGTCCGGGTTGTCGACCTGGATGTGTCGGTCGAAGCGCCCCGGCCGCAGCAGCGCGGGGTCAAGCACGTCCGGCCGGTTTGTCGCTGAGATCAGAATCACGCCAGAGTTCGGGTCGAAGCCGTCCATCTCGACGAGAAGCTGGTTCAGGGTCTGCTCGCGCTCGTCATGACCGCCGCCGAGACCTGCGAACCGCTGGCGCCCGACTGCGTCTATTTCGTCAATGAACACGATGCACGGCCGGTTCGCCTTCGCCTGCTCGAAGAGGTCGCGCACGCGAGACGCTCCCACGCCCACGAACATCTCCACGAACTCGGAGCCGCTCATGTGGAAGAACGGCACCCCCGCTTCACCGGCTATGGCGCGAGCCAGCAGCGTCTTGCCCGATCCCGGGGGCCCGACCAGCAGCACGCCCCTGGGAATGCGGGCCCCAAGCGCCTGGAACTTGCGCGGGTTCTTGAGGAACTCGACGACCTCCATCAGCTCGGCCTTCGCCTCGTCCACCCCTGCCACGTCGTCGAACGTGACCTTCTGGCCTGTCTCGGGGCTGCGACGAGCGCGACTGCGCCCGAACGACAGCGCCTGGCTCCCACTGCTCTGGGTCTGACGCACCACGAAGATCCAGAAGCCGAGGATCAGCAAGCCCGTGATCAGGAGGTAGAAGATGCTGCTCACCCAGAAGTCGGAGATGGACGGCTGCTCGACCTTGATCTTCACCCCATGCGCGCGGGCAAACGGGATGTAGAGCGCCTCGTCAGCGGGCAGGTTGACGGCGTACTTGGTGGTGCGATCGTCCTCTGCGTAGTAGCCTTCTCCCCTGTTCTTGGGGTAGATGGTCAGGCTCCTGACCTTGTTCTGCTCGATTTTGCCCATGAGCGTCGTGAAGTCGAGGTTCGACTTCGGCTCGCCCTTGCGAACGGACTGCTGAAGGAAGATGACCGCGACGGCCACCAGAGCAATCCAACTCAGCATCCTGAAAGCTCGTGCCAATGCGAAATCTCCTTGGCGGCAGTATCGCAGCTCTCGAAGCCGGTCGTGGCTGCTCCCTCAGTCGTGTCTCTCAGGCAAACCGGGCTCCGATCCGGCGCCGCTGCGACGGCTGGCAGTTGCACCTTAGCGATACAGACGGTTGACAGCCACTTCATGCATCGGCCCACTCCCACCTGATGGCTGCCCTACACCTGCCATCTTCCCCCCCATCCGGTCGCGGAAACCCTTCTCCCCACGGATCGCGAGACTGCCGCAGTTATTGTAGCACAGCGCGGCGGCAGGAACAATTCGGACAAAGGGCACACAGAGCGCAGAACGGCCCAGAGGGGTTGGAATCGGCAACGACGATCGGATCAGGCGTGAAGATGGATTTGCAGGCACACCGCCTGCTCTGTGTCACGGTCCGGCGTCGGAGGGTGGGGCCGACGGCGCGTCCGCTCGCGCGAGGCTGCGCGCGGCCAGAACCGCCGCACCGATGATGCCCGCGTCGTCGCCAAGGTGAGACGGGAGGATACGGCACGTCGCTGCCGGCACCATCAACGCCCTCGCCCGAACTGTGCGCAGAATCGGCTCGAACAGCAGCCGCCCGGCCTGGGCGATCCCGCCGCCGATCACGAGCGCCTCTGGGTTGTAGAGCTGGATCAGGTTCGCGATCCCGATGCCCAGGTAGTAACCCGTCTCCGCCAGCACCTCGACCGCGACCGCGTCTCCTTGCTCCGCGCATCGCGCGATGAGCGCGGGGGTGATCGAACCGAGCCTGTACTCGACTGTCTCAGCGATCGCGGTCCGCCGGCCCTGCTGCATCTTCGCTATGGCGCGCCTCACGATGGCGTCGCGAGCCGCCATCGCCTCCCAGCAGCCGCGATTGCCGCAGTTGCAGAAGGGGCCGTCCGGCTCGATGGTCATGTGGCCGACCTCGGCGAATCCCTCTGTGGGCCCAATCCGCAGATCGCCGTCAATGATCGCCCCGCCGCCGATGCCGGTGCCGAGCGTGATCATCACCATGTTGCTGCAGCCGCGTCCCGCCCCGAATGTGTGCTCGCCGAGAGTCTGGACAGCGACGTCGTTCAACATGAAGCTCGGAAGGCCCAGCGCGGCTTTGATCGGCGGCAGGATCGGCACCCCCCGCGAGTCCGCGAAGTTGGGCGAGAAGAGGCAGATCCCCTCGTTCGAGCGGAGCGCGCCGGCCACGCCCAGCCCGATCGCGCGCACGTCTTTCGCCGTGAAGCCCGCGTTGTCGAGCGCCTCTTCGATCGCCTCGATGCAGCGCTCGACGGCCGCCCTCATGCCACTTTCGGAAAGGGCGGGTCGCCGCGCTTCGCCCAGGATGTGGCCGGTCTCGTCAACCACTCCGGCGCGGATGTTCGTCCCGCCGATATCGGCGCCCACGTACCGCTGCGTACCTTCTGCCCCCGCCTCTGCCACGCTCTCCTCCGCTCGAGCTGCTACTGCTTCTCCTCGTCCGGCCCGGCGAGCAGCTCTGTGATCTGCGCGGCCAGCGTCACCGCGTTGAACGGCTTCACCACGTAGCCGTCTCCGCCGAGCGCCAGGCCCTTCTCGATGTTGCTCTCCTCGCCCAATGCCGTCATGAACAGGATGGGGATCTGGCTGGTCTCGGGCGAAGACTTCAGCTGCTGGCACACCTCGAAGCCATCCATCACGGGCATCAGGATGTCCAGGAGAACGAGATCAGGCCGCTCCCGCTTCGCGGCATCCAAGGCCTTCCTCCCGTTGCGCGCGTACAAGACCTGGTAGTCCGCGCCCAATGCATGGCGGATGCACGCCCCGGCGAGATTGCAGATCGCCGCGTCGTCGTCGACCACCAGAATCTTGAGACCATGCCCTTGTCGTTCGGTCTGCATCACCGCCCCTCGGCGTTCCTGCCGCATGATAATTCGCCGCTCCTTCCACCCCGCCTGCTATCGGTAGTTTGCCATAATTGACGCTGGAATTCCATGCCTGGTCCCTGGATGTCTCGCAGGGCAACCCACGCTTGGCCGGGGGGCAGCCTCATGGGCAGAGCCGGGCGCCAGGGCACCATGTGTTCGGTGCCGTGCGTCCGCTGCTCGGATGGCGCGCTGCCGAGCTTCGTGGCGCCGGCTGATCTGGCTCCCCGTCGCCAAAGCTTGCTCCGCCCGTTGCCTACGCACGGCAACTGGAGACTGCTGCCGCGTGGGTGTGACCGTTTTCCCTAGGTCAGGCAAGCCAGCCTGATGTGGTTGGTGTCATCATGCTGGGCCCTTCGGCTCCGCTCAGGGTGGACTTCGCGAAGCATTCCGCCGTTAGCCTCTGTTGGAACGGCGTGATCCATCGCGGTCGCGGCGGCTGTATGCCGCCGCTCGGCTCAGAATGACAGAGGACGCAAATCCAGACTTTGCGGTCATTCCCTGCCGCGTCTTTGCCTTGCCTTTTGGCCCCTCCTGTGCTAGCATACTCTTCGCGGTGCGCCCGTAGCTCAGCTGGATAGAGCGTGGGGTTGCGGACCCCAAGGTCGGAGGTTCAAGTCCTCTCGGGCGTGCCAACCGAGTGACTACGATGGGCCTGAAGCGCTCGGCTGCAATCAGGTGGATGCTGGGGCAACGGAGCGGCTGTGCCGCTCCGCTTTCGCGACGCCGCCTCGCCTCTGCCCCATGTCCGCCCCGCGTCCGAGAGGACTCCTTCGCCCCGCGCCGTACAGTCTGGCATCCAACGCTCCCCGGAGGGGGAAATGCGCACGCGAATTCACGCATGCCTGCTCACGTGCATCGCGATGTCTCTGGCCCTTGCGGCCGCGCTGCCGGCCCATTCCAAAGGCGTCACTCTGAGGTACAAGCAGTCGCAGGGCGACAGGGCCGTCTACAAGTTCGCCTCCTCTGCGCGGGCGAGAATAGACGTGCAGCAGGGCCTCACCACCAGCCAGGCCGAGATGTCCCTGCAGATGAGCGTCTCCACGGAGGTGACGGATATCTCGCCTGAGGGTGACCTGAGGATCCAGGCCCAGATCACGTCGGGCGGGATGAAACTCAAGGCCGAGGGAGAGCAGAGCACCGCGCCTGTGGAGAACGTGGTGGTGAACTACATGATCTCGCCGCAGGCAGGGGTGAGGAACGCCGAACTGGTGGCCGGCAACCCTCCCATGTTCCCGGGCATCTTCCTCGCCTTCATGCCCGATGACGCCTTCCTTCTGGGCGGTCTTGCGCAACTCCCTGCCAAGCCCCTGAGCCCCGGAGAGACCTGGAGCGGCACGGCTCACGTGCCGACAGGTGACGGCGAGACCGAGGACGTGCCGTACAAGTCGAAGCTGCTCGGTATGGTGCAGTTCAGGGGCCGACCATGCGCCAAGATCAGGACGATGGCCAAGGTCACGGAGACGAGCACTGAGGATGCCCCCGACGGATCCGGAACGATGACCGCGAAGGCGACTATCACCCGCGACACGACTTGGCTTCTCGACTACGAGCGTGGGGTGATCATGTCCGCCGACAGCACCGATCGCCTCTCCCTCACGCTGGAGGGCACAGACGAGACCGGTGAGAACTCCACGGCCACCATATCCGGTGCGCTCAACTCCCGCGCCCAGCTTCTGGAGTTCAACGGCCAGAAGCTGCCAGCGAAGTGAACCACCCCGGGCGGGATGAACCGCTGTTCGCAGCGCGCCCGCCTCCGTCTGGTCGGTTCGCCGTTCTCATGGTATGCTATGGGTGTTGCAGATGCTATCGGCGGGGAATGCTCCCGCCATCACGGGGCAAAGGGAGAGCGCGTGGCAGAGAAAGAGAAGTTCATCGAAGCAGAAGGCGTCGTTCGGGAAGTTCTGCCCAACACGATGTATCGCGTTGAGCTTGAGGGCGGCAGGACGGTGCTGGCGCAGGCATCGGGCAAGATGCGCAAATTTCGCATCCGGATCCTTCCCGGCGACAGCGTCAAGCTCGAACTCAGCCCGTATGATCCCAGCCGCGGCCGCATCACCTACCGCTTCAAGTAAGCATCACTGACTCTCATCCGCAGCCTGCCTTGCCCTGGCCGCGTTGTGGCCGGACTGCGAGGATATCGCGCTGGTTCTGTGGAACTCGGCAGCGCGCGACCGTGATCGTCGTCGGTCGCTGGGAGGCGGCATGAAGCTCTCTATGCACTCCATCTGCATCGAGCGGAGGTACCCGCTCCTCGACGCCATTCGGAAAGCGGCCGAGTTCGGCTACCAGGGCTACGAGATAGACATCGGCGACTTCGGCAGCACCGGCCTTGGGCTCCACTGGCCGGAGGAGTTCACGCCGGATCGCGTCGCCGCTGCCGGTGAAGCCGCGCGGGCCGCCGGGATCGAGGTCAGCTCCCTCTGCCTCGGCGTTCTCTGGCGCTTCTACCCCTCGAGCGCCGACCCATCCGTTCGCGCCCAGGCCGCCGAGATCATCCGCCAGTCGGCCCCCTTTGCGGCGTCGGTCGGCGCCAAGGTCATCCTGCTTCCAGTCGGCCAGCCGGAGTCCCTCACACCCGAGCACGCGCGCGACAACCTCGTCAACGTCCTGAGAGACTGCGCTCCCGAAGCCGAGAAAGCTGGCGTTGTCTACGCCGTGGAGAACGTCGGGCAAGCCCTGGCGAAGACGGTCGAGCACCTGCTCGAGATCGTCGAGCGCGTAGACTCTCCCGCCTGTCAGGTCTACTACGACGTCGGCAATGCTGCCTGGCAGGATTCCGACCCTGTCTCTGATATGCGCAAGCTGGGCGAGCGTATCGCCATGATCCACGTGAAGGACCGGCGCGTCGTGGATGGACGCGGCGAGATTGCCGTCATAGGCGATGGCGTCGTTGACTGGCGCGCCGTCGCCGCGGCCGCTCGTGACATCGGCTACGGCGGCTTCCTCACCCTGGAAGTGCCGGGGACGGCCGAGACCGCAGACGAGATCGCAACCCGCAGCCGCGACGCCCTGCGCCGCTTCGGTCTCGTGTAACGGCATACGGCTCACGGCCTGCGTGTGGGCAGGTGCGCTACCTGCCGCAATCCGAAGGGAGACAACCAGTGGCGAAAGACATCCTCCGAGTCGCAATGGTCT
>Ga0315288_10005011_pt1 | contig 16859 bp, 15 predicted proteins | sample YL17G11_20_MG_FD_203454 | JGI IMG/M metagenome (GOLD analysis project Ga0315288, IMG submission 203454) | Sediment microbial communities from Yellowstone Lake, YNP, Wyoming, USA - YL17G11_20 | ecosystem: Environmental > Aquatic > Freshwater > Lake > Sediment | place: USA: Wyoming | collected... | reverse complement strand
TTTAGTGGTAAGACAATGACTATCGATTTTTCAGAACCAGAAGAGGTCGAGGAAGAAGTAATTGATGAAGTGGAAACTACTGAAGAATTAATTACTGAAAAGTTAGAGCCAGAAGATGAAGAAGATGAATGGGCATTTTAATAAAAAAGGGACGTAATTACGTCCCTTTTTAATTTAATAAACATAAAATCCTAAGGGACGATAGCGGAGGTGCCTGTTTAAGTTCTCTGATTGGTCTGCGGCTCTTTCTAATTGAGCTTCGGATGATAGTCGTAGTAAGCGTTCATCTAGTCTTTCTAATACAGCTTTACGTTCTTCAATACCCTCACTTAATAAGCTTTCATAATCCATTACTAATTCAGCTTCTGGAACCTTTAATGAGCCACTATATTTACCACGAACTCTACCTAATGTTATTTTAGCTTCAGCAAGTAATAATTTTCTAATTAATACCTTTGTTGGTTCGTTTAATGAATCAAAACTGATTTGGTCTAATGGAACTTCATTCGGTAATTTAATAATATCTTTGTTTGCGTTTCTGCACTCATCAACATTCTCTGGTGTTGTATCATAATAATGGTACCATACTTGACATCCAACCAATCCAATATTTCCACCAGCACCACCATGACCAAATGTCAGTTTAGAACCAGGTGTACTTAATAAATGAAGTAATCTGGTTCCTTCTGGTCCAGCAGTTATTTTATAAACCAACTCACTTCTCAATAATCTATTCTTAAGATTCATATCGGAAGCCGTTAATAATACATCAAAAGCTGGTGCAATATAGTAACCACCATTACCGCCAGCACCACCAGCGCCACCAGCAGCTGTTCCACCACCTATTTGTGCATATCCACCACCGAACCCAATATCAAAACCACCATAGTGTGCGTATAAAGCGTGTGCGGTTGAACTTGGAGTAATCCATAAAACTTCGTTTATTTCTCTACCAGCTGGGATTTGGTAAACTTGTTGACCAGCGACAATATCTATAAAATCTTTCTTAAGTTCCCATGGACCTCTAGCTTGTAATCCAACTTGTTTTGAGTAAGCGTATGTGTATTGTGTTTCAAAATCAATTGACCTAGTTGTTAATGCAAAAGCTATATCTGTATTTGATGCACTTTTACCAAGTAATGAGGTCCATTGATGTTCTACTAAAAACTCTTGGACATACTGCGTGTAGTCTTCTATAGCTATTTCCAATAACGTGCATAGCATTTCATCAGTTAATTCTACCTGTCTAATTGGAGCTCCTAATGAAACTCTAACTTGTCTGTATAATCTTTCAGTATCTTTACTATTTACACCCATATTCTTTTATAAATAAATATCAAGAAAATGATAAACAATTACTTAGTGATTAGTTCCTTGGTTATTTTAACTGCTTCTTCAATACTTTTGAATGAAACATTGGGAACTAGGACTTCATTACCTATTCTTATCATGGGTACCATGTCTGAATCCGTGGCTTCTACAATTTTAGTGTATTCAGCAACATTCTCATCTAAATTAACATTAACCTCGGTAAATTCTACCCCATCCTTAGTTAAAAGTTCTTTAATTTGTTTGCAAAACCCACAGCTTTCTGTTGTATATACTTTAATCATGTTCGAGGGTGTTAATTATGAAATCATCCAATATACCATAAATATATTTCTCACTATCATTGTTATCAATCTCACCGATAATTTTATTTATTATTTCTTTTTTATTTTCTAATATACCCCACATCATTGTTGATATTGAATTATTAAATAATTGATAATAGATACTAACATTAAATTTTTGATTTAATCTATGACATCTATCTTCGGATTGATTATTTTCACCTGGTACCCAAGAGAACGAATTAAAAATAACATTACTAGCTTTTGTCAACGTAATACCAACACCAGCGGACCTAATGTTACCAATGAAAACCATTATTTCATCATCATTCTGAAATCTATCTACCGACTCTTGTTTTGCCTCATCACTCATTGGTCCATTATGAACAACACATTTTTTACCAAAGATACTTTTTAGTTGCTCCAATTCTTCAGTGAAGTTTGTGAATATAACTACCTTTTCGTCTTGTTCAATAATATTATTAGCTAATTCAACAGTATTTGGTATCGTCTCCATGGCAATAAATTTCCTCAATAAAATCAATTCAACTAGTTCTCGTTCAATATTTCCTCTTTTACCGTCTTTTTTTCTTTGAACTAAGTAATCATCCCATAGTTTATCATAATTAAGTTGTTGATTTTCACTTAAATCATAATTAATAAGATTAACTGTTTTATCTGGCATATCACCAGCCTCGGATTTCTTTTGACGTAATAAAATATTCCTAGTTTTAATTGATAACTCATCAATGTTTGATGCACCAGTAGTTAATCTTATTTTACGTTTAGCACCACCCTTTTGCGTCCTAAAAACAGTTTTAGCATCACAATATCTTTTAGTATAGAAATCCCAATTATCAGCAATAGGTGATTTAACCAATTTTAAAAGATTATAATAATTTATTGGTCTATTGGTGATAGGGGTTCCAGTTAATAACCATACTTTATCCACACCATATTTAACACATACCTCACTCATTATTTCTCCTCGGATACTTTTACTGTCCGATAAGAAGTGGGCCTCATCAATTATTACTAAATCAAATTTAGCGTTAACAATATTACTGTAAAATTCAAACTTTTCTTTATTTTTTTCATTCTTAATAGCGTGAAAATTTTTAAGAATATCATAATTAATTATGGTAAATTTACTTGTTTCCCAGTACTTACTATTAACTATATTACATTTTTCACCAAAACACTCTATCTCTCTTTTCCAGTTTATTTTAAGTGATGCTGGACAAACAATTAAAATCTTTTTAGCCTTTGATTCTAAGGCCGCAACAATACTCATCCAAGTCTTACCTAAACCAGGCTCAGCCGCTAAAATACCACAATCCCTAGATAAAAGAAACTTAACACCTCTTTTTTGATGTTCGTAAGGTATTCTGCCGATGGTGCCATCAGATAATTTAAATTTATCTATTTTAGTGTATTTTTCAAAATCAACATCAATTTCTATGGTGTCAAAATAAGGGTCATCCAATAATTGTGTTTTTGGTATAAAAAACATTTTTGATGTACCTTTGGTAGTAAATTTAGCGTATACATGAAATGTTTTATCAGTTTCAGCTAATATATGACTAACCATTATTTTTTGTGGAATAAAATCTAGTTCATATTGTTTTTTAAGCTCGATACCAATATACTCGGTAATACCTAAAAGTTTATTGATTTGTATTGGGTCTTTTTTTAAATTATCAATCACATACTTACTTTGTGTGTCTGTTAATTTAAATCCTGATTTGTTTTTAGAATCTAGTTTTAATTTAGTAATGTAAGGGTTCTTTCCATTATAATCAGAAAGTTGACTTAATGCCGTTCTACCCTTTATATCCCCTAGTTTTATCATCCTTAAGTATACACTTTTTTTATTTAAAAATCAATAGTTTTGGTTTATTTGTCTACAGCTAAATATTTATAAATAAAGAGATGGCTAAAAATAAAGTTGTACCGATTACGAGAGTAAATAAGTTCTTTTCTTTATATGGGTTATATTGTCCAATAAATGATGAATTAAGATATATTGGTATTACTACTAAGTCATTAAATCATAGACTTAATAGACATTTAAGAAAACCAACTAATTATAAAATAGGTATGTGGTTTAAGGAATTAATGAAACAAGGACTAAAACCAATAATAAAATTAATTAAAGAATTTGATTCCTATTCATCACTTTTATCTGGTGAAATTAATGAGATAAAAATAGGTAGAGAAAATGGTTTAAATTTATTTAATATGGCTGATGGTGGTGATATTAATTATATGTTAGGTAGGACTCACACTCCTGAAGCTAGACTTAAAATATCAATAGCTAATAAGGGTAGAATTGTGTCCGAAGATGAGTTAGCTAATCGTAAGGTAGTTATGGATAAATTATGGAGCGATGAAGTTTGGTCTAGACCTATAAAAAATAAAATGAGTAAAAATATGATTGGTAATAAAATAGCATTAGGTTATAAACACACTGATGAAACCAAAGAGCTTATCTCAATAAGAAATTTAGGGAATAAATATGCATTGGGGAATGAACACACTGATGAAACCAAAGAGCTTATGTCAATAAGAAATTCTGGTGAGGGTAATCCATTTTATAGTAAAAAACACTCACTTGAATGTATGTTATTAAGGAGTGATAAAGTTATAACAAATGGTACTTATAAGGGTGAGAATAACCCTAATTTTAAATATAATATTAATTATGATGATTTGTATAGATTATTTATAACCGATAATAAAACTATAGAAGAAATAGCTGAAATTTATGGTTGTTGTATTAACACCATTAATAAAAATCTTAGAGATTATAAAATAAAAAAACCATTATCAAATAAATATAACTTAATTTTTGATGAAATCATTAATTATAAAGAAAGTGGTTTAAATCTAGTAGAGATAGGAAAAATATATGGTTGTAGTAATAAACGTATACATAAATTTTTAAAAAAACAATTAATTAATTATGAAAAAAAATAAAATCGTACCAATAAATCGCGTTAATAAATTCTTTTCACAAGAAGATTTTTTTTTTAGAGATAGATTTTGGTAAAGAATGGCTGGAGGGTGACATAAACATGACAGTTATTTTGTATAGAGTTAATAGAGAAGAAACTATTACCGATTCAGTATATGGTGAAACTATTAAAGATGGTGTTAGGTATCATCAACCAGTAGAAATACATGTATTACCAACGTTAAACGAGCCAACCCTTAAGTCATATAATGCTAATGGTAGTTTAAGTTATCGTGAAGATGGTAGTTTAGTATTTGGTGTATATTCAAGTAGTTTAGAAGAATTAGAAGTGGATATAAGGATTGGTGATTATATTGGTTATGCTATAACAGAAAGTAAAATGAATTATTACACCGTTGAGGATGACGGAAGAAAAAATAGTGATAATGCTCATACTATTTTAGGATTTAAAGGAGCATTTAGAACAATAAAGTGTACGATTGCGGATGAGTCCGATTTTAGAGGTATATAAAGCTTATGAGTTTTCCAAAAGGATTTAGAAAGAATGTAAAAACTGTTAAACAGAAAATAGGTGTTGAGCAAAGAGAACAACTATTGGAAGATGTTAACAACCAAGGTACTTTTTTACCTAGGGGTGTTGATATTGAGGATATAGATAAAACATTTATTGATTTTATCGATGGTGATTTAACTATTACTGTTGATGGTGAAAAAGTACCAGTTATTTTTTTAAGTATACAAAGATGGGCCGAATTCTCTAAAACATGGAGTCATGCTGATGGTAATGAAAATATTAAGATACCATTTATAACTGTAGTAAGAAACCCAGATATTCAACAAGGTACTAATCAGAGTGGCAGTTGGAATATTCCAGGTAGACCAATGTATACATATATGAAGGTACCTACATTTGATGGTGTTAGAGAGGGTGTTGATGTGTATAAAATCCCACAACCAACATCGATTGATGTTACTTATGATGTTAGGTTCTTTTGTAATAAAATGAGAGATTTAAATAAATTACATAAAAGTGTTCAACAACTTTTTAGAGCTAGACAACATTATATTAAGGTTAATGGACATCCGATGCCTATTCATTTAGAGAATGTTAGTGATGAGAGTCAAATTGATGATTTAGAATCTAGAAGATTTTATGTTCAGGTATTTGAGATGAAATTATTGGGTTATATTTTAGACGAAGAAGAATTTGAAGTAATTCCTACGGTTAATAGAATTTTTAGTATGAATGAGGTAGTTAATAAATTACCAGAAATTAAGCCCAATATTAATAAATGAATAAATTAATAATTACCTGTTCTAATTTAATTTCAATTTTATCACCCAATTAATAGTTTCTAAAGGTTTTTTTGAAAACTGAAACATATTTATTATTAAAATAAGTAAGAATATAATAAACTAAAAATAAGTAAATAGATGGCAACAACAAACAGAGTATTCGTTAGTCCAGGTGTATACACATCAGAAAGAGATTTAACATTTGTAACAAGACAAGTGGGTGTTACAACATTAGGTTTAGCTGGTGAGACAACCAAGGGGCCTGCTTTTCAACCGATTTTCGTAAGTAATTATGATGAATTTAAAGCATTCTTCGGTGGACTAAACGCAACCAAAATTAAAGACACAGGAGCATTAAAATATGAATTACCATATATTGCTAAATCATTTCTTAGTCAAACAAATCAATTATTCGTAACTAGAGTACTTGGATTTTCTGGTTATGATGCTGGTTTAGCTTGGGGTATTACTTTAGATGCTGCAATGGATACATCAACTACTGGTGTAACTAGTGGTGGTGCTTCTTATTCTCCTTTAATTACGTTTGTGGCTTCAAGTGCTGGTACTATCACATCAATCGTTAGTGCTGACCCATTGGTTCAAGCTGTTTATAATGATGGACAATTAAGTTCAGAATTAGCTTTCTTAGCGACTGCTTCTACAGGTACTACAGCTACTGTTTCTGTAAAATATATTAAAACTTCTGAAACTGGTACGGCTTTTAGTGGTGTTTCATTTAATTTATATGTTAATGCTACTGGTTCTGGTTTAAGTGGTACTACAACTGGTACTACAACTGGTACAACTGTGCATTACACTGGTACGTCATATAGTGAAGTTGAAGATAAAATGGTTGCAGTATTAAGAAGTAGAGCTTCTTATGATGGTAACGAGACTTTAACCTTCCAAGTTAGTGGTGCTACCAATATTGGTTTTAGTACAACCGCAACAACTGCACAAGTTAACCCATTGGGTGAATTTAAATTAAGTGGGACTTCAACGTCTACTGGTGCTTTTGATTATTCTTTATCATTTGATAAGACTAAGAAAAACTTCATCACTAGAGTATTGGGTAGAGGAGCACAAGATTCAACAACAGCTGTTTATGTAGAGGAAATTTACACAAATATGCTTGAGTCTTATATTACTGATGATAAAGTAAGAGGTATAAATTTAACACTAGTAAATTATTCTAATTCATTCGATGATTATATTGAAGAATACCAACCAGCGGTAACTCCATACGTTGTTTCTGAGGTTAGAGGTTCTAATTTAATTAGATTATTTAGATTATGGACTATTTCTGATGGTAATTCAGCTAATGAAGAATTTAAAATTTCTATTCAAAATATTAAACCAGACGCTAAAGAATTTGATTTAGTAATTAGAAGCTTTAATGATACAGATGCTAATCCACAATTTTTAGAGAAATACTCTAGATGTACAATGGATAAAAGTTCTAACAATTATATTGGTAGAAGAATAGGTACATTAGATGGTGAATTTACTGCTAACTCAAACTATGTTTTAGTTGAATTTGACGAAGAAAATGATTATAGTGATGCGTTCCCAGCTGGTTTCGTTGGATTCCCTGTTAGAGATTCTGATAGTAACGGTAACACTGGTGTTCAAGACCCATCAATTTTATACAAAAATACTTACTCAGTATTCGAGAAAAAACGTAAATTCTATTTAGGTCTTTCTGATACAGTTGGTATTGACCAAGATTTCTTTGATTACAAAGGTAAACCAGATAGTACGTCTACTTCGATTTGGACAGCGACTACTAAAGGTTTCCACATGGATTCAGGAGCTACACAAACAACTATTGATGGTATAGGTATACCTAGTTACACATTTGAAGTTGGTAATGCTGAATTCAGAACGGATGCTGGTATTTCTGGAACTGACTATGAATCTATTAATGCACGTAAATTTACATTTGCACCATACGGTGGTTTCGATGGATGGGATATCTTTAGAACTAATAGAACTAATCAAGATACTTATGCTATCAATGGAACAAAAGGTGGTTTAGGTTTAACTAGTGGTGTGTTTAGTAATAAAGCATTAACTACTGGTGAGAATGGTATCACTTCAGATTACTACGCGTATTTTGAGGCTATGAGAACTTTCGCTAATCCAGAATCTATTAATATTAACGTTTTCTCGACACCAGGTATTGATACATTTAATAATACTAATTTAGTTGAAGAAACAATTGAAATGGTTGAACAAGATAGAAGTGATTCTATTTATATTGTAACAACACCCGATACTGATTCCGCTGGAGCTGTATTAGATGTTGAAGATGTTACAGGTCAACTTGATGGACAGTTTGATAGTAATTACACGGCAACTTACTGGCCATGGATTCAAATTAATGATTCCGAAAATAATCAATTAGTTTGGATTCCACCAACAAGAGATGTTGTTAGAAATATTGCTTTAACAGATAATATTGCTTTCCCATGGTTCGCAGTTGCTGGTGTTCAAAGAGGTGATGTTGATGCTATTAAAGCTAGAAAAAATCTTACTTTAGATGAAAAAGATGAGTTGTACGCTAATAGAGTTAACCCAATTGCAACATTTGCTTCTGAAGGTATTAAGATTTGGGGTAATAAAACAATGCAAGAAGCTGATACTGCACTTAACAGACTTAACGTTAGAAGGTTGTTATTACAAGCTAGAAAACTTATTTCTGCGGTTTCTATTAGATTGTTATTCGAACAAAACGATGATATAGTTAGACAACAATTCTTAGCTCAAGTTAACCCTATTTTGGATAACATTAGAAGTGAGAGAGGTTTAACTGACTTTAGAGTGGTGCTTGATGATAATCCAGAACAATACGATAGAAATGAATTGAATGGTAGAATATTCTTAAAACCAACAAAAAGTCTTGAGTTTATCAACATTGAATTCGTTTTAACACCAACTGGTGCTTCATTTGATAATATCTAAATAATAACAAATAATAAATAAAAAAGCTCAGATTATTCTGGGCTTTTTTTGTATGTTATGTGATATTTATAATTAAACAAATCATATGAGAAAATTTGATAAAGAAAAGAATATTAAAAAAGTAAATTTATTAGCTGAACAAAGATATCTTGAATCTAAAGGACTTATTAAGGAGCAAGCTGTTAATGAAATATCACCAGAAACATTTAAGAGTGCTATTAATGTATCAAAAGAGAGAGGTACTGATAATAGGACAGCTAATTTAGGTGCTTTATATTTTAATAAATTTAAGGGGAAACCATTATTAGGTGGTGTGATAGAAAATATTGCCGTATTTAGTCCAAACCAGGGTAATTCTACTGATGTAAATATACATATTAAAAAGGGTATTAGCCCTGAAGTTAAATCTTATTATATTGATTATAGTATTGATAAAGATAATTTTGAAATGCCAGATGCACCTATTGAAAGAAAGGATGCTGTTATTTTATCTAGAATCGCACAACACGTTAATCCAGAAACAAAATATAAAGAAACTACTAAATATTTTAGAATAAAAGGGTATTAATGAAGAAACTAATAATAACCGAAACTCAATTAAAAACTATTTTACTTAACCGTAAGAGAGAAACTATTAGTGAGGTTAATCATATACCAGAAATTATAGAAGAGGGCTTTAAAGAGGTTGTTTTAGGTATTGCTATGTTAGCTGGAATTACGTTAACTGGTCAAAATAAAGCTATTGCTCAATCGGCTTTAGAAAATGAACAAATACTAAATCAAGTTAGTAGTGTGTTACAGGATAGTAGACTAGAGAAAGTTATTGATAGTCTTGAGAATGCTGGTATGGAGAACGCTAAGGATAAAATAAATAAAAACGCTGATAGAATCGAGAAAAATTTTGATGAGGCATCATTAAGAGTTACTGGTGTTAAAGGTGGAATAAGAGTTTATACTGGTAAAGATGTTATTAAGGATACAGTTAATACATATAAGGCGTTAGCTACTAAATTAAAACAGGGTTATGTTATAACTAACATTTCTCAAGATACATTAAAAAAAATGATTGAGAATACTGTTCCTGGTGCACCAATTGTTGATAGTTTAAGTATTGTGATTCCAGCTGGTGAATTATTGGGAATTGGTGATTATATTTTAAGTGATTCTGGTAGAGCTGTTATTAGGGATATTTTTAAACAAATAGATGACCAGTCTGGTGTTGTATTGGGAGTTAGGATAGAATCATCCACTGATAAACAAAGAATTTCTAGTGAATTAAGTAAGAAATTAGTATCGTTGGGTTATGCTGAACAAAATGAAGGGTTATCTAAAATAAGAAATGACCAATTGAGAAAAGAAATGATTAATATTGGAATTCCAGATTCGATAATTAAACAAGATATTAAATGGGATGAAGGTAAAGGTCAGGTTGGTGCATCTATACCTCAGGATTCTAGTGCTAGATATGTTAGGATTATTATTGATGTAATAAAAATAACTGATGAGGCTCCAGAAGATGTTAAAATACAAACCGAGGAAGATGTATTGGTTTATAATTTTGAACTAGCTAAGGTTAGAACAAAAGAATTTGATATTACACTTAAATTACCAACTGGTGTTAAAAATGGTAAAACATCTAAAAAGAAGTGCTCACCATCTGGATGTCCAACATTTAGATAATTAATCACCTATAAACATTTTTGTTCCTGGAATAATCACTTTAAATGTTGGGTCATTACTTTTAGTTATTTTACCATGTAATACTAATGAACTTCTAGTTACACCAACCTTTGTTTCATAATCAATAATTGTTTTATCTGAAGTCATAGTAATTGTGTAAACATTTTCACTATTAGATTCAACTTTATAAATAACCCTCTTATCCGTTTTATCGATTGATTTTATAACATAATCATATGTGGTACCTAAATAGGTGACCGTGATAACTGATTCAATCGAGTAACCATTCATAATAATGGTTGATGGACACACACATGTAGCAATATTATTTGTTGCTTGTGTATAATTTGTTGTATCTTGACCCATACTTGAGATTGAGATACTTACTAACAATACTAAAATTAAGTTTTTCATAACATTTGTTTTAATTGTTAATCAAATATAAGAATAATATTTTAATCTACCAAATCTTTTTTATGTGAATCAGGAAAAGGTCCATCCCATTTTTTATTATATTCCACCATTCTATTTAACCATTCCTCTGTATCAGAATCACATTTTTCCATAAATGGTAAACTAACCCAATTAATACTATTGAATTCATATTGATTAATATTACCCTTACTGTATTTAACAGTCATAATATTATCCTTGTATTCAGCAGATATAACTTGATTACTTAAATCTCTTATAATAAGAAAAAAAATACTTAAAAATAAAATAACAAATAAAATTTCCATAAATAAATTTAATCTTTAACAAAGATACATAATTATTTAGAATTAGAGAATAATTTGGTGATTTTATTTTTTTTAACTAACTTAGTGCCATGAAAAATAGAATATACATATTTGATTGGGACGATAATATTTTACATATGCCCACGAAAATAAAGATGGAAAAGAAAGTTAATTCAGATATTTGGGAACCTCTAGAGTTGTCTACAGAAGAATTTGCCATACATCGAGATAGTTTAGATTATAGAATTGGTTATGACGGACTTTCTAATTTTAGAGAAACTATTCCATTTATAAAAGATGTTAAATTAGCTTTGAAGGACCCTAAAAATATTGGACCATCTTTTACTAAATTTAAAGAGTGTTTAATGTACGCTAACGATTTTGCCATTATAACAGCAAGAGGTCATACACCAAGTGTAATCGTTACTGGTATTTATGAATTATTTAATTCTGTTTTTACTAAAGAAGAGCTTGTATTAATGAGGGGTAATATTTTATTAAAATATAAATCATTAACCGCTTATTTTAATAGACAAAAAATTTATACTGTTTCATCTAAAGAATTTGATGATGAGTTTGGGACCACCGAGGATTACCCTAGTGAGTTAAAGAAAACAATGGCTTTAGAGCATTATTTGGTTGAAAAGATAAATTCTACTAAAGAATTTGATATATCGGCAAAAATAAGTGTTGGGTTTAGTGATGACGATAAAAGAAACGTTCGAGCTATCGAATCATTTATAGAAAATAATCTAAAAGAAATATTACCAAATCTAAAATTTGTGGTATATGATACTTCTAATCCTAAAGAGATAGTAAAAAGAATTATTTAGATAACCATTTCATAGGTTATGGTTCCGCAATCATAAATTCGGTAAATACCCCTATCGAACATTATTTTATGTTCAGTATTATTTTTAGTATCAAAACCTAACTTTTTAAGTTCTGATTTTCTATAATTAAGTCTGTGTCTTCTATTTTTACCAACCACATACCAATAATTTGGTTTATTAATACGAATGACTTTAAAACCCAATTTATCATATAATCCACCCTGGGACCAACGTCTATCAGCATAAGATATTATTTTTTTTGGTGAGAATGTTTTTATAAAATACTTTAATAATTTATCAGCACCACCAATAACAATGGTATCTAATTTATTACTAAACCTAGTTAATTCATACCCATCCTGATTTATACCAATACCAAGCCTTGGTTTATTAAAAATCATAAGACTAACTAATTCATCATTATAATAAAGACCTAATCGTATGCTTGAATTAGAATAACCTTGTAAATGAGTATTGTTTAAAAATATCTTAGTATCACCAGGTGTTACGTTTTTTATTAAACATTTTCTAGCAAAAATACGATTATCAGTCAAACCAAGTATATTTTTTAATCTGGATTTAACTACATCTTGTTTATTTAACCATTCATCTTCAAAAATGTGTATTAGTTGGATTCCTTTTGATTCACATTCACTAGTTTTATTTAAATGATAATCAGAATCAAGTTTAGTTTCATTATGCCAATATAATCCATTATATTCAATACCTAACTTATGTGACGGAATAAATATATCTAATTGTAGTGGTTTAATAATACTGGTTGATGATTGTATGGTAGTTAATCCAATACTCAATAAGAATTTATTTATTTCGTTTTCCTGGCTAGATACTGAAGTAGTACAATTAACACACCCATGATTACTAATGTGGTCATACGGTACTTGTTCAAACTCCCCGTGTTCTGGACATATTATTTTTACTTTAGTTATTGAATTAACATAATTGACCAACGAGTAATCATATTTTTCACCATGTGTTTTTTTAGCGTCAATAATAAATTCTTCAAGGGTTTTGGTTAAAACCTTTTTAGTATTCTCAATAGCACATTCTGGACACCCTTTACCTCTTAAATGACTAACTGCTTGTTGATTAAATTCCCCATGCGTTTTACATATTATTTTTATTTTTTCTTTAGAGTTAATATATTTGACTAATGAATAATCGTATTTATCACCATGTTTTTTTATTGCCTTATTAATAAATTCTTCATTAGTTAATGTTTTTTTATTGGTTATACTTAGTCCTTTACATTTTGGACAACCTTGGCCACTAAAATGATTATTTGGTAATTGTTTAAATTCGCCATGTTCTGGACAAATAATAATTATTTTTGTTTTTGAGTCTTTATAAATTGAATTGGAATAATCGTATTTATTAAAATGGGTTTTATTTGATTGGGAAATAAATGAATCGATATTATTAATTCTATTAACACATAATTCACAACCATTACGACCTCTTAAGTGAGATGCTGGTGATTGTTCAAAAATTAAATTATGTTTTTTACAAATTATTTTTATTTTAATTTCCGAATCAATATAATCAACTAATGAATAATCATATTGGTCATTATATTTTTCAAAAGCTTTTTTTATAAATTTTATCTTTTTACTCATTTTTTTTAACCTATATGATATTTATTATTATGAATGTAGTGTATTTATTACAAACATAATAATAAAATTTTAAAAAAACAAGAATATGCCAGATTTATTAATGAAAATGCCCGTGCCATACGAGCCTAAAAGGAAAAATAGATGGTTAATTAGATTCCCAGCTTCTTTAGGGATTCAAGAATGGTGGTTATCAAGCGCAGCAAGACCATCTATCACTCAAAACGAGGTTGAAATGCAATTTTTAAACACATCAACATGGGTTATTGGTAGATTTACCTGGGAAAGTATTGATGTGGTTATGAGAGACCCTATTGGTCCATCAGCTGCACAAGCAATTATGGAATGGGTAAGGTTACATTCAGAATCAATCACTGGTAGACAAGGGTACGCTGCTGGTTATAAAAAAGATGTCGAAGTTGAGATGCTTGACCCAACTGGTGTTGTAATTGAAAAATGGATTCTACAAGGTACTATGTTGACGAATGTGTCTTTTGGTGATTTATCTATGGATGATGACGGAATTGCTGAGATTACAAGTACACTTAGGTTTGACCGAGCAATATTAGTATTTTAGTATATTGATAATCAATTAGTTACGATTTTATTCTATTTTAAATAGAATTATAAAAAATCCTTTGGTTTTGCCAAGGGATTTTTTATTTAACATAACCTTGTCTACGTTAAAAAATATACTTATATTTGTATATGGATTATAAACAATTTTTTAATAGTGATAATAAATCTGGAGTTAAAACTAAGGAGTCTTATTTATTTAAGAATTATCCATCTATCCATAAACAGATAATTGATTTTATAGAATCCAATAATTTAAGTAATTTAAGTTTTAAGGAGAAAGTGTGGTATTTTATTAATGGGGTCACTGAGGAGAAGAGGTGTTGTGGGTGTAATGGTGAGGTTGTGTTTAAAGGTAATTTAAATAAGGGGTATAGTGATTTTTGTTCGTTATCATGTGCAAACATTAACGGGGATTTAAGTAAGCGTCAGAAGGAGTCAATTATGGATAAGTATGGTGTGATAAGTACTAATAATTTAGAGTCTGTTAAAGAGAAGAAAAAAGAAAGTTATCTTAAAAGGTATGGGGTTGATAATCCTATGAAGTCAGAGGAAGTCAAGAATAAAATTAAAGAGGTTAGTATTGAGACTTATGGTGTTGATAATCCTATGAAAATTGATTATGTTAAAAATAAACATAGAGACACTATAATTGAATTATATGGTGTTAATAATGTTTTTGAGTCTGATTTAATTAAAGATAAGATTAAAAAAACTAATAATAAAAATTTAGGGGTTGATTACCCTACACAATCTAATGTTGTAAAGTTAAAATTAAAGGAGCGGGCTTTAGATAAATTAAAAATTAAGTACCCTTTTATCATATCAATAGATGGTTATGATTTAACTTGTTATTGTAATACTTGTGAGACAAATTTCTTTATAAATCGAGTTTTATTAAATGAACGAAATAACGAGGGTTATGGTTTGTGTACTAATTGTAATCCTATCGGTATTAATTCTATAAGTAAGGGTGAAAAAGAATTATTTGAATTTATTAAAACAATAACTAACGATACTATTGAGAATGATACTAGTATTTTAGAGGGTAAGGAATTGGATATTTATATACCGTCTAAAAATATAGCTATAGAGTATAATGGTTTATATTGGCATTCGGAGTTGTTTAAGAGTAATAATTATCATTTAGATAAAACTATAATGTGTGAATCTAAGGGAATTAAATTAATTCATATATTTGAAGATGAATGGGTTTATAAACAAGATATAGTTAAATCCAGGTTAAAGAATATCTTAGGTTTGACTGATACACGTATTTATGCCAGAAAATGTGATGTAAGAGAAGTTTCTACAAAGGATAAGGGATTATTTTTAGATAATAATCACATACAGGGCAAGGTTAAATCATTGTTTAACCTTGGATTATATTATAATGGAGAATTGGTTTCATTAATGACTTTTGGGAAGGGTAGGGTTATTATGGGTGGTAAGGATGATGAATGGGAATTAACAAGATTCTGTAATAAGTTAGGTACTGGTGTTATAGGTGGAGCTTCAAAATTATTAAAACACTTTAATTTAAAATATAATCCAGATAAAATAATAAGTTATGCCGATAAACGTTGGTCCCAAGGTGATTTATATAATAATTTAGGATTTAAATTTATACACGATTCAGTTCCAAATTATTTCTACATTAATGGTTCTGTTAGGGAATACAGATTTAAATATAGAAAAGATGTTTTAGTTAAAAATGGTTTCGACCCTAATAAATCAGAACGAGATATTATGTTGGAGCGAAAAATGTATAGAATTTATGATTGCGGTACAAAAAGGTACGAATTAATAACCCCTCATATTGATTTATGAGGGGTTATTTTTTTTTATTAGTGTAGCTTACTCTATTCTCCCGAAAGAGTGTGTTTATTTCTTCAGTAACTTAGCTACACCAGTCATTACAGAAGAAATAAAAATGGGTCCTTTATCGTCCCTTTTCATCTGGATATAATTCTGAACACGTATTAGATTGGAAAAATTCTTTAGAATCTATATCCATTATGGTAATTTTTCCATCCCAACCACCACCAGTATCGATATTCCATACATTACATGCATTAATTGGTGTAGAAATACCCCATCTTGTTGTGGTTGTATGTCCTATGAATATTTCGGTATGTGGTCTTAGGATTTTTGGTAATTCAGAATCACCTCTAATAAATGGGTTTTTGGCACCTAATGCTATTACCCAAAGTTTTCTATCCCACCAGTATTCATCTTCAATTGTTTCATTACCTAAACCATCTAAACTTGTATAACCAGCATGAACAAATGCTCTATTAGATTCATCAATATAATATGGTAATTGTTTAGAAAAAAATTCATGTAAATGTTTTTCTTTTAAATGTGGTTGTTTTTCATAAGCATCAATAGTTGCTTGACCACCTTGTGAGGTCCAATTAATTGGTGCTAAATTATCTTTCAACCATTCATATGTCCAACAATTACCTGTAAAACAACTTTTTCCGTTTCTTGATATTAAGAAATTACTTAAAGGTACATTTAAACACCATACCTTAAAATTACCA
>Ga0315288_10005009_pt1 | contig 16867 bp, 15 predicted proteins | sample YL17G11_20_MG_FD_203454 | JGI IMG/M metagenome (GOLD analysis project Ga0315288, IMG submission 203454) | Sediment microbial communities from Yellowstone Lake, YNP, Wyoming, USA - YL17G11_20 | ecosystem: Environmental > Aquatic > Freshwater > Lake > Sediment | place: USA: Wyoming | collected... | reverse complement strand
CGGCGGATTGACAATTCATGCCCCCTCACCTTTATCCTCTCCCCCAAAATGGGGGAGAGGGGAGGGTGAGGGGGACGTAGAAGAAAGCACTGGGTTCCATTGCTTTTGCGAAGCTCAATAGTTAATTAAAGATACTTCTTATCCGAATAAGGATAGACCATGAATGCCGAAATCATTGCCATTGGATCTGAGCTTCTCCTGGGTCAAATCATCGATACAAATTCTTCCTACATTGCCAAATGCCTTGCAGACAACGGGATCGAACTTGTTCAAACATCAACGGTCGGAGACGATGTCCAACGAATGGAGGAGGTCATCCGAGAGGCCATCCAAAGATCTCAGATCATCATCACCACGGGAGGCCTTGGCCCCACAGAAGACGACCTGACCCGGGAGGCGATTGCTGAGACGACGCAACGTCCTCTTGTTTTTCAACGCTTTCTTATGGAGCAGATTGAGGCACGCTTCAAAAGTCGCGGTTTTCGAATGACAGAAAATAACCAAAAACAGGCCTATATTCCTGAAGGGGCCATCCCCATCGAAAACCCTAAGGGAACGGCCCCAGGGTTTATTGTAGAAGGTTCTCATTGGGTGATCCTTTCCATTCCTGGCGTACCTTCAGAAATGGAATATTTGATGGAACATACGGTCATTCCTTATCTTCGAAAACGATTCAATTTGCAACAACAAATCATTCGCTATCGAGTGTTACGTGCTTGTGGTTTGGGGGAGGGTGCTATTGGTATTCAAATTAAAGATCTTATGAGAGAAAGTCGAAATCCTTCAGTAGGAACCCTTGCCTCCGTAGGAGATGTCAAAATCAGAATTACAGTCAAAGCTGATAACCCAGAGGAAGCTTCGATTCTGATACAAAAGATGGAAAAGGAAATTCGGAGTCGCCTTGGCATCCTGATCTATGGCGTGGACAATGAAACGCTCCATGGAAATATCGCGAAAGAATTAGAGAGATTAAACCTCACTTTATCCATAGTAGAAACCTTCACAGGAGGGATCATCTCTCAGAAATTGGCGAGTACCAATAGTCCCTCCTTTCCCCAGGGAGTGTTTCTGCCTTTAGGTTCATCTCAAATAAGATTTCTCAAGATGACAGAAGAGGAATTCAGTGTTCTCAGCAAGGAGCCCAAAAAACTAACCGATCTATTGGCCATAAAGGTAAAGGAGGAGTTCGAAACGGACCTTGGATTGGCAATGTTTGGCAAAATTTCGGAGGATCAAGGGAAGGGAAACTATAAGGGGGAGACATTTTGTTCTTTGTCGACTTCATCTGGAGTAGAGAATCAGGAATACCCCTTGGGTGGGGAGCTCTTGATGATTCGAGAAAGAGCTTCAATTATTGCCCTTGATACGTTGAGAAAATACCTTCTTAAAAAGAAGCATAGTGCATAGTGCATGGTGCATAGCGTTAATATAATTTGGACTGGTAAGAATGATGAAACGTCGAACCATTCAGTGTCCCAGATGTCAAAATGAAATTGAAGTTTATCGAAACCCAATTCCGACCGTCGATATCATTATCGAGATCGAATCAAAAGGTATTGTTCTGATCAAACGGAAAAATCCTCCATATGGTTGGGCCATTCCAGGGGGTTTTGTGGACTATGGAGAATCTTTAGGGGAAGCTGCTCTCAGAGAAGCGAAAGAGGAGACCAATTTAGATGTCGAATTAAAAAAACAATTTCACACCTACTCAGATCCAAAACGAGATCCAAGACATCATACTATTTCAACCGTTTATATATCAAAAGGTAAAGGAATACCTGAACCTAAAGATGACGCCAATGAAATCGGAATCTTTACCGAATCAAACCTCCCCAACGAGATTGCCTTCGACCATCGTTCTATCTTAAGAGACTATTTCAAACGAGTTTTTTGAATTGCCTTCTCATCGCATTTTTGATATATTAGGTCAGCCTCATTAAGGGGGGTATTTCAAATTTTCTTCAAAGGTGTTGGCCTAATTAGAGTCTGTCCATAAATGCGGTAATCGTCTTTTTTTGTCATTCCCGTGCCTGCACGCCGAAGTACAGGCGTTTCGGTACGCAGGCGTGAAAACGGGAATCCAGTCTTTCCAATACGTTCTGGATACCCGCCTTCGCGGGTATGACGAACAAACTGAATTTATAAACAGACTCTAATTAAAGCCTATTCTTAAAAAGAATAGGCTTTTTATTAAAATCGCACCTGAAAACCCCGTCCTGTGGACGGGGATGAAAGGTGTGTCTGCTGAAAGCAGAAAAAAGCAAACCAGATGCTGAAACAAGTTCAGCATGACATGACGGTTCGGTTCTGGTCTTTTTGTCATCCCGAACCATGTCCTGAATCAAGTTCAGGATCTATCGATTTCGGGATCTCGGTTTTGGGTTTAGAGAATTTAGGGTTTAAAGCCCCGCCCTGTGGGCGGGGATCTTTACTTTCTTGCAAAATTGATATAAATTTAACCAGTTATCTTTTCCAGAAAAGGGGGAGAAGGAGCAAGACATAGAAAAACTGAAGAGAAGAGGATGTTATGAAAGAGAAAAGCAAAGGGGTAAAGGAAAGCAAGAAGGCGCCACAGAAAAGCCTCAAAGAGAAGAGAAAGATGAAGAAGGAGAAGAAGAACAGGTAGGTCAGACAGCGTCTATGATCCGAGGACAGCCCTTGACTTTTGATAAATCTCAATAGGGAGATGTGTCCTCCATCAAAAAGTCGGTTCTGACCACAAATCAAAACGCCAGAGCATGGCGCAAGTATGTGCATGGAGTGTCGCATCTTCACAGGCTGTTGAAAAACACCCATCTGCGGCGTTGTCCGGCCGCCTCACCGTCTTGGCGGCGTGGCAAAAAGTCGCTCCTTATTCGTTGCGACGCCACCCCTCATCCTTCACTCCTCAGGTGAGTTTATCCTGAGCCTGTCGAAGGAGGCGCCTTGCATCTGGGCATTTTTGACCAGCCTGGAAGAAATGAATTTTTCAACAGGCTGTCCATATGTCAGCTTTTCAATCAGAGGTGAAGCAATACCAAAGGGGTGTATGTCTTCCAATCGACCCCGTTCAAAAAAAAGCTGCCCCCAAAGGGCCAGCTTTCCGCTTAATCGACCATTTTTACGTTAGTTGCCTGGGGGCCTTTAGGACCCTGGGAGGTTTCGAATTCAACCTCGTCACCCTCTTTAAGGGATTTGAACCCCTCCCCCGTAATAGCTGAGTGGTGAACAAATACGTCCTTGCCACCTTCCACTGAAATAAATCCGAAGCCTTTTTGGTCATTGAACCACTTCACTTTTCCTCTTGACATAGTAACCTCCAGATAAAATGTTAGGGGTAAAATAAAAAACCCGTCAAAGAGGGAAACTCACTCTTTGCGGGCTTCCTTTTTTCGAAGCCCGCTTTCCCCAAAGAGTCTCTGCTCTTTGGTTCCCTTATCATTCTTCCCCGAAAGATTTTAATCTTCCTGGTTTTACTGATAAGATCTACGGGTTTCGAAATAACTTCAACCAAAATCTATTTTAACACAGTAATGGATTTTTAGCAAGATGATCAAGGAAAAATAATATGGATACCTGGGGGCAGGAGACCTGGCGAAAATTGACCTATGAACAGAATCCTTTTTAATCCAATTTCTTCAGGGCTTCTTCGATTCGGTCTACTCCCTCTCGTATTTCTTCCATGGAGGTTGCGTAGGAAAGTCTTTCAAAGGGATCTGCGCCAAACTCAATACCTGGGACGACAGCCACTCTTGCCACATCTAAGAAAAAGTCGGCCAAATTTGTTGAGTTGGAAACCTTCTTCCCTTGGTAGGACTTTCCATAATAGGAAGAGAAGTTTGGAAAGACATAGAAGGCTCCAACGGGTTTATAACAGGATACTCCTGAGATTTTATTTAAACGATCTACGATATAATTTCGTCTTTGACCAAAAGCATTGACCATCTTCATAACCTCATCCTGAGGGCCAATGAGAGCCTCTACAGATGCCTTCTGTGCAATGGAGGTGGGATTAGAGGTGCTTTGGCTCTGAATATTGTTCATGGCTGAAATAATTTCTTCAGGCCCGGCAGTATAACCGATTCTCCATCCTGTCATGGCATAGGTCTTGGATACCCCGTGGACAATAATCGTTCTTTTCCTTATTTCATCATTTAAAGAAGCAATACTTACGAATTCAAAGCCATCATAGACAATCTTTTCATAGATTTCATCGGAGATGACGAAGAAATTGTTTGAGATCGCTATGTTAGCGATATTTTCCAATTCTTTTTGGGTGTAGGCACTTCCCGTAGGATTGGATGGGCTATTGAGGATCAAAGCTTTCGTCCTCGGGGAAATGGCCTTTTCCAATTCCTCTGGTGTGAGCTTAAATTGGTTCTTCTCTCTCGTTTCAACAATAACTGGCGTGCCGTTTGCCAGTGCCACCATAGGAGGATAAGAGACCCAATAGGGAGCTGGGATGATCACTTCATCCTCTTGATCGAAGATGGCCTGGGCCAAATTGTAGAAGGAATGTTTTCCACCACATGAAACTAAAATTTCAGACCTTTTATAGGTCAGGCGATTATCCTTTTGGAATTTTTTGATAATTGCGTCTTTTAATTCATCAATGCCTCCAACAGGAGTATATTTAGTAAAGCCCTCATCGATGGCCTTAACTGCTGCCTGCTTTATGTTTTGAGGGGTATCAAAATCTGGCTCACCCACACCAAAACTGATGACCTTGATCCCTTGAGCCTGCATCGATTTTGCTTTGGCATTAATCGCAAGGGTAGGGGAGGGTTTCAGACTTTTTGCGCGGTTGGATAAAATAGACATCTCTTCTTCTCCTTTTTAGAGCGTTAGTCTTTAAAGAGGATCTCCGAAATCTTCTTAATCTTTTCCACCCCTTTAATCTCATGAGGAAAGAGGGGTGTCTCGATTAACTTAATCCGATGAGAATATTGATCTTTTAATATCTTGATATAATTCTGTTGCATTTCAATTCTAAGTTTATGAAACTCACAGTCGGCCTTTTGAATTACGTAATTCACGATCAAATAATGTACCTTTAGCTGGTACTCATCAAAATCTTTGATGATCCTCTCTGTCTGTTTTACACCGAGGGCTTCTGGGATCGTTACGATGATAAATTCGGATTTTTGAGGATCCCGAATAAAATTAACTACTTTTTCTGCCAAATCCTCCCATCCGCTTATAATCTCTAATAACGACCTTTTGCCTTTTTTCAACTTAACTGTTTCCTTTAACTTTTCTAAATAACTATAGAGATTCATATAGAACTTTGTAGCGGCTTCGAGGTGCTTAAGGAATATTTGTGGGAGATGAAGAAGTCTCAAGGTGTGGCCTGCAGGCGCTGTATCCCACACCACCAAATCATACTGTCCGCTTTCAACCAATTCCAGAATGTAATTGAGCATATACTCTTCTTCAATCCCTGGTGCACCACCGATATAATCCACAAAATCATAATCTACTGAAGCGAAGGATGAAAGGACTTCATAAATTTCTGGTCCGAATCGTTCCTTCCATCTCTTTAAAACCACTTCGGAACTGATCTCAATTCCGTAAAGATTGTCCACATGATTGATAGCTCTTTCTTGGTCCCCAATCTCCATCTCAAAAATGTCAGAAAGCGACGGGGTAGGGTCGCTGGAGATGATCAATGTCTTTTTCCCCTGAAGAGAAAAATGGACCGCAATGGCAGAGGCACAGGTCGTTTTACCCACCCCTCCTTTTCCTCCGATCATGATCAGACGTTTTGGTTCTTTATCGAGACGATTTAATGATGACTCCATGAGAGCCCCTAACAGGCTGCTGAAAAACTATTTTTCCTGTCACCCTGAACCTTTCGCTTTATGTCATTCTGAAGGAGAGTAACGACTGAAGAATCTCCCTCAGGGCAAGCTCCGTGAAGGGTCTCAACTCTTTGATTGAACGAGATTCTTCGCTTCGCTCAGAATGACAAATTGTGTGTTTTTACACTTTTTCGGCAGCCTACTAATGCATTTGATTTTAAATTGATTAAACTTTATAATATTATATAGAATAAATCAAGATATTCAAATCTTGATGGTCTCGTAAAAAGTCCTGATTTGTCACCCTGAACTTGTTTCAGGGTCTCGTAACACATTGATTTTGTTAGATGCTGAACCAAGTTCAGCATGACATTTTCTTTCTTTTTTGACTTTTTACGAATTCATCAATCTTAGGAACTATTGGAGATAAGTTTTGCCGACTGGTTTTATAGAAATCGATTTGGAGTTATGTAAAGACTGTAAATTGTGTATGACTTTCTGTCCCCATCGATTGATCGAATCATCCGATCGACTGAATCAAAAAGGATATTATCCTGCCTATTTTACTGAAAAGCAACTCAAAAAGGAAGAGAGAAAATGTACGGGATGTGGCTTATGTGCCATTTCATGTCCGGAAATTGCAATTGAGGTCTACCGTGCCTAAGGTATTGATGCGTGGCAATCATATTGTGGCAGAGGCTGCTGTTCGCGCAGGATGCCGGTACTATTTTGGGTATCCCATCACGCCTCAAAACGAAATTCCTGAATATATGTCTGAAAGGCTCTCAAACTTGGAGGGAGGGGTATTTATCCAGGCAGAGAGTGAGATTGCTTCTATCCATATGGTGATCGGTGCGAGCATGGCAGGTGGAAGGGCGATGACCTCATCTTCAGGTCCAGGAATTAGCCTAAAACAAGAGGGGATCTCTTTCTTATCTGGCCTGGAATTACCTGCGGTTATTGTTAATATGACGAGGGGGGGTCCAGGATTGGGTAACATTGCTCCAGCACAGTCAGATTATTTCCAGGCAACCCGTGGGGGAGGACATGGAGATTACCGCACTATCGTATTTGGACCGAGTTCAGGTCAGGAGCTTGCAGATTTAACATTTAATGCATTCGATCTCGCAGATAAGTATCGAATTCCTGTTGTGATTTTAGGAGATGGAATGCTTGGACAGATGATGGAACCTGTTGAATTTCCCCCAGAAGTTCCGATAAAAAAATTACCCCATAAAGATTGGACCCTTACAGGTGCCAAAGGCAGGCCAAGCCGGATTATCAGATCACTCATTTTGGATCCCATCGATGAAGAAGAACATAACTGGAAATTGATGAGAAAATATGAAAAGATCGCAAAAGAAGAATTAAGATGGGAAACCTATGCAACAGATGATGCAAAGATGATCGTAGTCGCTTTTGGAACGGCTGCGAGAATTGCAAAAGGGGCGATCAAGAGGGTGAGGGAGCAAGGGTTGAAAGTCGGACTAATAAGACCCATCTCTCTTTGGCCATTCCCCTTCAAAGTCATCAAGGAATTTTCAAAAAAGATTAAATATTTCAATGTATTTGAGATGAATATGGGCCAAATGGTGGAGGATGTGAAATTGGCGCTGGACGGTGCTGGAGAAATCCATTTCTATGGTCGACCGGGTGGAATTATTCCCACTCCATTAGAAATTTCGAGAGTGATTTCGAGTCAGTATTATCAAAAAAGATTGGGATAAGATAAGTGAAGAAAATTTTTACAAGACCCAAAAGCCTAAAAACCACCCCTTTCCATTACTGTCCGGGATGTGGACATAGCCTTCTTCATCGAATCATTGGAGAAGTGATCGATGAGATGAACCTTCAAGAGAGAATCATTGGTGTCCCTCCAGCGGGGTGTGCTGTGTTGGCATATAATTATTTCGATATCGATATGGGAGAGGCATCTCATGGAAGGGGGGCTGCAGTGGCTACCGGATTGAAGAGGGTCCTGCCTGACCGAGTCGTTTTCACTTACCAAGGGGATGGAGATATTGCGGCTATCGGGACAGCGGAAACCATTCATGCAGCGGTTCGCGGAGAGAATATTACAACGATCTTCGTCAACAACGGAGTCTATGGTATGACAGGTGGCCAGATGGCTCCCACTACTGTTTTAGGACAAAACACAACTACCTCTCCGGGCGGAAGGAAGGAGAAAAGGGATGGCTTCCCGATCAATCTCAGCGAGATGTTAGCCATCGCAAAGGGCAGTGCCTATATCGAAAGAACGGCCGTCAGTTCTCCTGCCCATATTCTAAAAACAAAAAAAGCGATTGCAAAAGCCCTTCATACTCAATTAAAAGGGTATGGTTTTTCCCTTGTCGAGGTTCTCTCGCCGTGTCCTACAAACTGGAAGATGAGTCCTGCGGATGCCTGTCGTTGGATTGAGGAAGTCATGACGATCAGTTATCCTCTTGGGGTTTTAAAAGAAATTACCGGAGATAAAAAGGATGCTCATTAAGACCGTGTTTTCGGGATTTGGTGGGCAGGGAGTAATCATGATGGGTTACTTTCTGGCTACGGCTGGGATGGTTGAGGGAAAGAATGTCACCTGTCTCCCTTCCTACGGAGCAGAGGTGAGGGGAGGAACGGCCAACTGCACTGTTGCCATCTCCACGGAAGAAATCGCCTCCCCGGTTGCTTCGGAACCCGAATTTGCAGTTTTTATGAATAACCCTGCTTTATTGCTTTTTCAGAATCAGGTCCAATCAGGAGGAACTATTTTTTTAAATTCAAGTATGATCGATTCAAGACCCATTCGGGGAGATCTGGAGATCTTTGAAATTCCGGTCAATGAACTGGTGAAATCCCTTCATGAGGATAGGGTGGCAAATATGGTGATGTTAGGAGCTTTCATAAAGAAGTCTGCCCTGGTCTCCTTGGAAACGATGCATCGGGTTCTAAAAGATAATTTTACGAATCGCAATCCAGCGATCATTAAATTGAATAAGCAAGCTTTATTATTGGGTTATAACTATTTGGAATGAAGGGAGAAAAGGATCGATGCCTGTGAAACAAATCTCTGTCAGTCTTGAAAATGTCCCTGGAAAGCTTTCCGAAGTCAGTGATTACTTAGGAGATAATGGGATCAATATTATCGCTTTAAGTGTCGCCGATACAGCAGATATTAGTGCTGTTCGATTTGTCGCCAATGACCCTGAAAAGGCTGTCAATGTCCTAAAAAGCCATGGTTATTCAGTGAAGATGACTGAGGTGTTGGCCGTGGAGGCTCCCAATCACCCTGGAGGGCTCAATGCTGTCTTACGACCTTTGAAAGAGATGAAAATCAATGTGAACTACCTCTACACCTGTTTAGGGAGGGGAGAAAATACAGTTCTCATCGTAGGTGTGGATAAGATGGAGGAAGCGACCCAAGTTCTGAAAAAAAATTGGGTTCATATGTACGATCAAGAACTTTATACCATTTGACATGTTAGGTGAATAGGGACACTTCCCTATTTTTGACCTAACGAGAACCAGAATCGCATTGATAAAAATAGGGAAGTGTCCCTATTACAGATAACTGTGAAGTCCTGAGATGAGATAATTGACTCCGAAATAGGTGAATAAAACAGCCGTAAATCCAACAATGGATAGGATCGCTGCATTTCTTCCCCGCCAATCCCTGGTGAATCGGGCATGTAAAAAAGCAGCATAGATAAACCAAGTAATCAATGACCATGTCTCTTTCGGATCCCAACTCCAGTAAGTTCCCCAGGCATAGTTTGCCCATGCAGCCCCTGTAATAATTCCCAAAGTTAACATAGGGAAACCAATCACAATCGATTTATAATTAATTTCGTCCAGAATAGGGGTGGAAGGTAACCATTTTAAAACTCCCTCCTGCTGCCCCTCTTTCTTATCTCGCACTAAATAGAGGATACTAATTCCGAAGGAAACTGCAAATGATGCATAACCCAAAAAGCAGGTAGTGACATGGATCGTTAGCCAATTGCTCTGAAGGGCCGGTACAAGAGGAGAGATCTTTGCGTCAATACCGGGAATAATAGAGGTGAGGGCAATGGCCAGAAAAGCAAAGGGGGTAACAAGAACTCCGATGATCTTCTGCCGGTATTTGAATTCAAGAACCAGGTAGACTAAGACGATCGTCCATGAGAAGAAGATAAGGGATTCGTACATATTGGATAAGGGGACATACCCATATCCTGTTTGGTGCGTTTCCAGCCAACGGAATACTAAACCTCCCGAGTGAAGGATTAAGCCAACCGTCAATAGCGATGTGGAGAGAATCCCGAGTTTTTTATTTTGAGAGGTAGCGAAGATGAGATAACTCAAAGAACTGATGAGATAGATGCCCATTGAAATATTGAAAAACGTTTGGCTATTAACGGAATGAACCATGATCTGCCCTACGATATGGGATAGGATAATTAAATATAAAAATAACAGACTCAAATAGACATGTCAATTCTGGACAACATTTAGAGGAGGGGAGGGGGGGTGAGACTATTCTTTTCTCTCTGCGACTTTTTTCATTTTTAAAGGGATACGAGGAGAGAGATCCTCCCTTTTCGATTTGGCCATTTTCGTGATTTGAATTTTATACGTCGCTTTCAATAATAATACACCGTCGTCTTTATGATGATGTATGAATTCCTCGATATTCAAATATTCCTGGCCCTTGAAAATATTGCGACAGTTCCTTAATAGGTAGACCAGACTGATATCATCTATTTTATAATATATCTCTAAGGGATTCGGAGATTCCTCGGGAATTCTTTCGAGCTTTTTGATATCGATGGTTTGGGCAATATACTGAAATAGTTTAAGGAAATCGTTCATTTTATTTTGGGAAAGAGCACTGGTTTCAGATTCCGACTTCAACTGTTTTACAATCTCTTTTGATTGAATTTCGATGTGGGTGCACCTTAAGAAATAGTCCCCACGAATGAGTTGATATTTAATAGGTTCTTCAATCTTCTCTCTAAATTTTCTAATGACAAAACTCTCCTTTCCGTTGGTGGCCTTAAAATAAGAAGTCTTCACTGGTTCGAAATAGTCCTTTTCACTGACGAAAGAGTCTTCCAAAATTTTTAAGTCTTCCAATCGATGACCATGATGATTTTTTAAAAAATCTTGAAAATCATCTCTCTCTATCGTTCGGAAAGATTCCAATGGCCCACTTGGATAAAACTGGTATTCTGGCCATTGGTCAAAAGGAGTCTTAAGAAAAATTTTATCACAATTGATACATCGGATGAGCTCGTTCATTTTTATCCTCTTTATTCACCAATTAATATGAAATGGAGGGGGTTTTTAGATGATCCCTTACCAGAAAGACCTCCTCCATTTCATTTAAAACATCTAAAAAAACAGAGACTAAATTGGGGTCGAATTGTTTTCCAGCACAATTCAATAACTCATTCTTCGCCTCTCCATGGGAAAGTGGATTTCGATAAGGGTGGTTAGAAGTCATGCTGTCATAAGCATCTGAGATTGCAATAATCCTTGCCCCTATGGGGATTTGATCACCCGCCAATCCCTCCGGATAACCTGTTCCATCAAAGCGTTCATGATGATATTGAATATAAGAAAGGATGTTTGAAGATAAATTTAAAGGGACTAAGAGTTCAATCGATTTCTTAGTATGTTGTTTGATAATAGCCCAATCGATAGGGGTAAGGGTTCCTTTTTTATTAATAAATCGATTGCTGATACCAATTTTCCCAATATCATGGAGATAAGCCGCAACCTGAATTTCACTACGGTCTTTTGGGGGAATGGAAAGACGTTTGGCAATAAAATCAGAATAATAACACACCCGTTCGGAATGGCCTGAAGCATAAGGATCCTTCTCCTCAAGAGTATAGGCAAGAACTTTGGCAAATTTCAGGAAGTTTTGGTTGTCCGAAAAACCTTCGCCATTCCATTTGTTATTGATGATCCCCTTTATTCCGTTTTGAATAGGGAAATCTGAAGTTAATATGATGTCCTTAAGTGAAGCAGGATCAAAAAACTTGCTAACCACCTCTTTAATTTTCAAATTGAGTTTCCTTCGTTGGACGGATTTATCGATAATCGAGATGATTTCTGGGACATTAAAAGGCTTAGGGATATAATCGAAGACGCCATATCGAATAGCTTCGATAGCACTTTTTAGAGTCCCATATCCTGTGATGATAATGATCATTATATCCGGATCGATCATTCGTATCTCTTTTAATGTATCAATCCCGGAAATCCCTGGCATTTTGAGGTCCAATGTAACGACATCCATCGGAACTTGCTGAATCATTTGAAGGGCAGCATTTCCGTTTTCAACGGTAAATATATTGTAGTTCGGTTTTAAGATCATTCTTAATGATTCTCTTGGGCCAATCTCATCATCAACAATGAGGATATTGGGTAAATTATTTCTGTTTTCCATATACTTCCTCGCTAAATTTAAGGTAGGAATTGAATGTAGGTCATATTTATTAAGCAAGAAGTTTGCCATCTAAATAAAATATTCAAAATTTAAAAAGGTTAATAAATATTTGATATTAAAGTGTAATTTTTAAACGATTCAGTAGGAAGCGTTTTTTGGGGGCAAAAGATAATTAGAATTTTTAAAATTTTTGTAGAGGTTTATTAATTTTGAATTTGTTTTGACTCTAACTTATTGTAATTATTGAATAAAATAGATTACGCTCAAAGTTGAGCATTGAATGACAATTTTGTAACTCATTAAATCTCGCTAAGCCTATCCTGACTAATTCCTAATTTATCCATCTTATATTTTAAAATTCGACGGCTGACTCCTAATATCTCAGCCGCATGAGATTGAATATAATTAGATCTTTTTAATGCGTCTAAGATGATCTCCTTCTCAAATTCTTCTTCGGCTTTTAAGAAAGAAACCTTACCGTTTAAAACAGATTCTTTTAACCCACTGATTTTAGGCATATTTATAAATGAAAAAGGTAACTCATTAGGTTGAATATATTCGTTCGAGGTTAAAATGATAACGCGTTCGATTAAATTTTCTAATTCTCGAACATTTCCCGGCCAATCATAATTCATTATTAATTCTAAGGCCTCTTTACTAACCCCTTTTACTTTTTTATTATTTTCAGTGTTAATTTTTTTTATAAAATGATCTAACAACACAAGAATATCCTCTTTCTTCTCACGTAAGGGGGGCATAATGATGGGGACAACGTTAATCCGATAATAGAGGTCTTCTCGAAATTCCCCTTTTTTCAAAAGTTGATTTAAGTCTCGATTGGTAGCAGTGATCAACCTGACATCTACTTTAATCGTTTTCGATCCCCCCACACGATTAAACTCTTTCTCCTCTAAGAACCTAAGAATTTTTGCCTGAGTGCTCGGACTCAATTCACCAATTTCATCGAGAAAGAGAGTGCCATGGTGAGCAATCTCAAAACGGCCTAATTTTTTCTCAATCGCATTCGTAAATGCTCCCCTCTCATGTCCAAACAATTCACTTTCGATGAGGGTTTCTGGGATGGCAGCACAGTTGATGGTAACAAAGGGATAGTTTTTCCGATTGCTATTATAATGGATCGCCCGCGAGATGAGCTCCTTTCCCGTTCCGCTCTCCCCCATGATGAGAACAGTCGATTTTGAATCTGCAATTTGCCTAACGACTTTAAAAATATTTTCCATTGCCCTACTTTTGCCAATGATGTTTCCAAAATTAAAACTTTTATCGATTTCTTGCCGAAGGTATTTCACCTCTTTTTCCAGGGCTTGATTGGAAAGAGCTCGATTGATAATTAGACGAAGTTCATCAATATCGAAAGGTTTTGTGACATAATCATAGGCTCCCAGCTTCATCGCTTCAACGGCAGTCTTGACGGTCTTCGTTGCCGTGATCATGATCACGATCACATCGGGGTCGCTTCCTTTAATTTTCTCTAAAACCTTTAAGCCATCGATATCGGGTAAAATAATATCAAGCAGGATGACATCCGGAGAATGCTCTTTTATTTGGAGAAAGGCTTCTTCAGCATCTTTTGCTACGAAGACCTCATAATCGTTTTTCAAGATCATCTTGATAGATTCTCGGGTCCCTACCTCATCATCAACAATTAGAACACTTCTCACGGTCACCTCCTCAGCCGTTCAATTTTTTTAAGAATCTGTCGATAGATAATAAATGACCTTTCTTCTTTCAATAGGAAATTTCAGGGAAATGAGTGTCCTCGGCTTCTTTTCATTGACTTCAAATTTCATCATCCCTCGATTCTTTTGAATAATTTCTTTAATTAATCTTAATTCCAATTCGATACCTTCCTCTTCTTGCGGAGTTGGGATTCCCAATATGTTTTTCAGTTGTTCACTTACTTTCTTATAGCCAGTGAAAACAATCAAAATCTCGATATATCCTTTATCCTCTTTGAGGTGAATTTTATTGGTATTCGTTTCTTTGTGAGTATTGAATGATTTCGTTAAAAATCCAATGCTCCCCTTTGGAGGAACAAAAGAGATGACATATTGAAGGAGTGAATTAAAAATATATCTTAGCTGTTCTTCATGAATGATCGTCTCAGGGAAATTTTGTTCATATTTTTTAAATATTCTTATCTGTTTATCTTTAATCTGGGGGTCATGTTTCTCTATAACATCTTCAAGTACAAGGTGAACAGTGTTCGTCTTTTCGATAGGAGTATTAATCTTTATATAATTCAGAAGACCATTTAACAACGAATCAATCTTCTCGATATCTTCGGTAACGACTCTATAAAATTGATCTCTAAATTCGGCATCGTTAAATTTTTCTCGCAAAAGTTGAGTAAAGGTTTTGATAGAAACGAGAGGGTTTTTTATACGATGAACCAATTCAATAAAAAAGGTGGATACAGAGAGGTTTTTGGGGTCATCCGAGAAGCTTTCCTCCCTTGGGGCGGTTGTTTTTATTTCAGCCTTTTTTAGAAAAGAGGAAAACGAACTTTTTCCCTCTTCTATCTTAAAAAAAAGATCTTTTTCTATCAGATTTTTGCCGTCTAAATAAATGGCACTCTGTATCATCACATGCTCTAATTCCCTCAGGTTCCCGGGCCACCAATAACTCTCTAATAACCTAAGGACCTCATTTGAAATTTCAACCTTTTTTATTTTCATCTTTTTAGAATATTCTTCTAAAATATACTGTGCAATCGTTGAAATATCTTTAGACCGATCTCTCAGAGGGGGTACAAGGATTGAAAAGGTATTCAATTGGTAATATAAATCCTCTGAAAATTTCCTCTGTACAACTTTCTCTTTTAAATTCTCCGAAGAGGATGAAATGAACCGGATATTTTTAACGATCATTTTCTTATCGCCATTTTGTAACAACCCGTCTTCTATTAATTCCAAGAGCTTTAATTGGCTACTATGTCCTAAGTACCCAACTTCTTTTAAATAAAGGGAGACAGGGATTGTTCCATAGTTGATTTCTTTAAAAAGATGGGAAAGTTGGGCATGGAATGTATCTTCTGTTAAAATTCTACAATCCATCTTATAAAAACGATAGTCTTTCCAGTCACCTGCATAATGGATGATCTTTGCGATTTGTTCCTTTCCCGTTCCCTGTTCCCCTTGGATTAAAACAGGGGCAATATGATGGGAAGCTTTCTGAGTCAATGTAGCAATCTGAGGCGGAAGGATAGGGGATTGAAGTAATTCTTGATAATTCATCGTCGTTCAAAAGAATTAAAAATATCTCGATGGTTTATGAAATCTTCGCTTCTTCTTTCCGAATGTTCCTGATTGAGTGGTAAATTAACGAAGAAGGAAGTCCCTTTGTTCAACTCGCTCTCCACATCGATGTACCCTCTGTGATCCTGGATGATCTGATGCGAGATCGACAATCCCAATCCACTCCCTTTTTGTTTGGTGGTAAAGAAAGGAGTGAAGATATCTTCTAAATGCTCTGCTGGGATGCCGTGCCCAGTATCTGTAAATTCAATTTGAATATAGTGCTCACCTCCGGGCTTCACGAAAGAACGGGTCTTTACCGTAATCTCACCTCTCTCTGGTGTGGCCTCAATCGAGTTTAATAAAATATTTAGAAATACCTGTTTGATCTGTTCACGATCAACGTTGACGAGGGGCAGGTTGGATTCATAGGTTTTTACGATATTGGACTGCTTCTTTTTTGCCTCAGTGTAAACCAGAAGAATCATCCCATCCAAAATGCTGTTGATATCTTCAAACTCCAACTTCGGATCCGAAGGCTTGGCGAACTCCAGTAGTTCGCCAATCAGGGCTGAGATTCGGTCAACCTCCGAAGAGGCAATATTAAGAAAATGGTTTCTAAATTCTTCATCCTCAAGACGTTCTGGTAATAATTGGGTAAAAGTTTTAATCGCAACCAATGGATTTCTGATTTCATGGGCAAGTCCTGCCGTGAGGATTCCCAAAGAAGCCAAACGGTCCGCTCGCCGGATATAGGATTTCGATTGCTTCAAATCTTCGTAGAGCCTTGCATTCTCAATAGCTATGGACGTTTGGTTAGCCAGAGTATTGAGCAATTCAATATCCTCATGAGAATAAATATCTTTATTAAACTTATGGCTCAGGTTAATCATTCCGATAAGCCGCCCCTTTGAAATAAAGGGAATACTGACCTCTGCTTCTAACAGAGACATTTGATCGATAACATTTTTTAATTCAGGAATATTGACTCCCTTGATCAGTTCTTCCCGAATAATAATCTCACCTATTTTTTGTAAATAACGGGGAAGGGGATCTCCTTTGGGGAGTAATGGGGTTGGTGAGGCTATCTTTATATTTCTCGATTCCTGTAAAGCATATTCTCCCTTTTCCTCGTTCAATAAAAATATAGAGGCCTTCTCCACTCCCATTGTCTGAGCGATCGTCTCAATAATCCTTTTTGATAAAGATTTTAAGTCGAGGATGGAGACCATGGCTTTGCTAAATTTTCCTAAGGTTTCACGATAATCATATTTATTTTTAAAGAGGAAGTACTCCACTGCCTTTTCGGTTCCTGGTTTGATTTGGTGGAAAAAGAAAGCGACCAAAATAAGTAACGCTAAAATAATAGCTGAAAAAAGATAATTCATTTCTTTAAAGAAAAGTTTTTGGCT
>Ga0315288_10005008_pt1 | contig 16868 bp, 22 predicted proteins | sample YL17G11_20_MG_FD_203454 | JGI IMG/M metagenome (GOLD analysis project Ga0315288, IMG submission 203454) | Sediment microbial communities from Yellowstone Lake, YNP, Wyoming, USA - YL17G11_20 | ecosystem: Environmental > Aquatic > Freshwater > Lake > Sediment | place: USA: Wyoming | collected... | reverse complement strand
AACCGTGAAGTACGGCATCTTCCGACTTCACAGTCCGGCCGAACAGGTGCAGTTGAACCTCGGGGTGGCGCAGCGTACCGTAGGAAAACAACGGCAAGAGCGGCACGACAGGTGGTGAAGCTGCTGGATCAGCGGGCTGGGAATCCTGATTCATCTTTGGGCATACGGCGCTCAGAGCGCTTCGTTAAGCCCACGGCACACATGGATTATTAGATCCGGTTGTATATTCCAAAAATCAGGATGAACTTGGACGGGCCTCGTACTTCTCAAGCAAGCACTCGAACACCGAATAAGGATCCTGGGCTCCTACCTTCGGATCGAACTTGACCGAGAACCCCGCCGCTTTGGTATGACCACCCCCGCCATGCGCTTTGCAAAGTTCCAGGCAATTGAAGGTCCTGTGAGAGCGTGTTGAGAACACGAGAACGGCCTGCCCCTCTTCAATCCCCACATAATCAAAGCCAACCACAAGGTCGGCTTTCTCGGCGTCGAGGTCCAAGAACTCGGCGGCATCACTCGATAGGCGAACTCCTGAGAACAAGACGCAGCGAGTACCCCGTGAAGTCGTGAAGTGGTAGCTACCGCCGACCGCGTTCTCAACCGCCCGATCATTGCGCTCAACCAAAATACGGCCGGTAGCCATCCTGGCTTCCCACCACTCAGCCTTCTCCGGTGCAAACGGCTGGTCAATCAGCCATGACTCGGTTGGGTAAAAGCGCATGGCTTCCGCCAAAACACATGCCTCATCCCACATGGAATCCTGTCGTTGCCAGGTGTCTCGGATCCCTGCCAAACGGGCAATATGGCCTCCGAACCCAGCTTCCAGAGGTGACGGACCAGGCTTGCCGTCCGTGTGCTTGAGCTTGAACCAGGCCTCCCGGTACGCCAAGAAGGCCCCGCAGACCCCCGGATCCTTCTCATCACCGAATACCCCATTCTCTCCGAACGCCTCCACGATGGCCTGAGCGCCCTTGTGATGGTCAAGGATGAGGGCCCCCGCGTCAATGAACTGCTGGTACGTTTCGGGGTGGGGCGAGAAGTCGCAGAAAAGCATCCCAGGTTCGGCCTTCAATGTCCGGTATGCCTCAGTTCCGTATTGCAGGAACTGAATCTTCGCGGCGGGCAGAATATCGTGCAGGAACATTGCCGAAGCGGTACCGTCGGCACAATTGGCGTGCGATATGATGGTCGTGACTGCTTTGAGTTTGTCGAGTGGAAGCATAGGCTTCATATCTACACCGAAATGTCGTCTTTAATCAAATGAACCCGAACATCAAGGATCCCAGGCGGATCCTTGATGTTCGATTCTGGTCGCTCACCCTACGGCCTACGGCTGAGAGAGTACCCTCAGGATGTGGTACCCCGCAGGGGAGTCGTCCATCATGACGTGCAGTCCCTTTTTGTTGCTGGAACGTACCCCGTCTTTGATTGTGGTCATGTAGAACCTAAGGATTCGCCCATTCTTATGAGTAAAGATCCGGGTGAAATAACGGTTCCCTTTATTGTCAGCGGCACCAACTACCTGACGGCCCTCTTCACACAGCACCAAGTCTTCTGGGGCTTTCTTGACATTTACGTACTCAGAGAGAGTGCAGCCAACATCTCGGGTTCCGGTGCCGCCAGCATCTTGGGTTCCGCCGTTGTCCAAGAATGAGGCAGATCCGCCAAACAGGATGGTCATTCCATTATGGGTCCCTTTGTTGATGTAAAACAGCTTGCCGCTTTCAGCGTACTTCTGGGCTTCAGCGTCTGCCAACAGTTTCAGGTCGTGGTTCTTGGGTGGGGATGGGTAATCATAATCCCCGCTGAGATCCAATGTATCAAGGTTGAATCCTTCGAGATCATCTATGGTCCGTGGAGTGGGATTGCTTTGCTGTTCAACGCGGAGCTGCGGCGGCTGCCACAGAGTTTCTTCCCGCATGTAGCGCAGCAACTTCTCTAGCGAATCCTTTGGGGATGCGTGGTTGAGGTCGTAAACGAAGCGCATCCGTTCTTCGAGGAAGTTACAAACGAACTCCAATGCCGCCTTGCGCTCGTTTTCGGGCACCCGAGCGATCATGTGCTTCAAACCTTCGATCAAGGCTTGTGCAACCTGGCTGTCCGGCCCTCCCACAACTTTGGTTAGCTTTCTGTTCGTGTCTAGCATGTCGTTGTCCTTTTATACGATACGTTTCGTGGTGTACCCGAGCATTGCTTACACCAATCGCTCGTTTACCCACGCATAAAGAGATCACATAAAAGGATTCTCACGCACGATTTCCCGTATCGTACTTCCCCGAACAGAGTTCTACGAACTACCACCGGACTGCCGAAACTGGCTAGTGCTCTAATTGCTCGTGATAATCCTTATTTGGACTAGCAGTAGATGAATGCCGGAAATCTCCAGACGAGTTGCCGCAAAATACCTACTCTCCTCGTTCCAAACGGGGGACATCGTATCTTATGGTCGTGGGAGAGACAAAACGGCGGTTACGATTCGAGTGTGGGCCGATGAACGAGGCGTTCCGTTTATAGAAGTCCAACCGATCCCTCGCGGCAAAAAGCACAATCGAGTTTTTTCGTTGTACACCGTTCATAAAGTGACAGCCGACGAAGCGGTGAAAGCTCAAGCGGTGAAAGATCGTCTCACTCAGCCGCTGGACACTTAAATGCGGGCTAGAGATCGTAGATGTACACGGGAGCCGCAAAAGGTGGCTGAAAGGCTGCGTTAATCAAAGGCTCAATTTCGGCCCATCGTCCGCCAGCGAGACCCGCTCCAAATCTAGGTCCATGTATTGAAGCTCCTAAAGGTTTTGCCGATATGGCCACCTTCTTCAGACATTCACCAAGAGCGTCGTATCTGATCGGAGGCTTCGCATCAGGAGGGGTGCTCTTGGTCTTGTACCCCTCCTGTGCAATCATATTGACGACACTGAGTTGTGGTGCAACGTTGATTATTTGAATTGCACCAAGTTCAAAGGAACCCCAAAAAAGGTGGTTCTTGGCCTTGAACCACTCTCGGTAGGAGTCCTCTGGCTGTGCCCAGTGCCTAGAAAGCTCTAGGACAAAGCCGGAGCCCCATCCGCCACGGTTATTGCATACGTGAATCAGGTATTTCTCGCCCACATGACGATTGAATCTAGTAGCGTCACCTTTAAGATATGTGATGGTCATGACAACGAAGCTTTTTTTGAACGAATGGCATCCATCAAAATGTTTCGCATGTTTTGAGTTACCACCTTGTCACGACGATCTTTAGACGAAGCGTACCAAGCGTTAAGCTCGTCAAGAGTAGTCAGGTTAGCCAACTCCGTCAAAAGCTTACGTTGATGGTCGTATTCGTGGAACTGAGCGGGTGGGTTCTTGAAGTCTTCGGATGACTTGCTCGTAGCGGCTTCCGGGACATCCTCAAGCTGTCGCGACAGTTCGGTAGTCTTGGTGGTGGTGTCAAAGGCCGTTTCCAGGGCTTCACGACCCTTGGCAGCGGTAACTAGGTCCCCGGTCAACAACGCATTAAGAACCAGACGAACAGCGTCCAATGCCGCCAACACGGCATTATACTGAGCCTGAGTCTTGATTCCTGGCATCTGCTTTTTCAGCATGTCCGCCATCAAACGTTCCGGATCCGTGGAAGGGACCTCTCTCAACGCCTCTTCGCGTAGGGACTGCCAATCAAGCCACGCAAAACCTTTGGTCATCTTCTGCCAAGATTCCTCGTGTTTCGGACTCGTACGAACCCCCTCTTTAGCCAGCCGTTTGATCTCAGCTTTCCAAGCCTCCTCACCGTGCTGTTGCTTGAAAGAATCAAGGTGCGACATAACACCCATGCTATTCTCAGTTGCCATTATTGAACCTTTGTTGTGGTTTTTAAGAGCTTGGCATGGAAGGTCTCAGCCACGGCTCTGGCATTAGGTACACCAAGTCCACGAATCTGCATCTCATACAAGCCTTTTAAAAGTTGAGCACCGAGAATCGGGTCCTTTATTACCCGTGCACACGGAGTGCAGTAGAACGTGATAGGAGCCAGGTCTGGAAACAGTTTGCGTTCCGCATCGGTCAACGGAAAGCTTTCGCCATCCTCAGCCGAGTTGTTGCAGATCACGCAAATTTTGTTGGTTGGCACTAACTTTCAATTCCCACGCTAATCAGATCAAGCCATACAAGTCTAGTTCTTCCGGCATGGCCATGAATCGTCACCACGTCATCGATGGTCGCGTAAACCCCCATACTGGATCGTTTAGCTAGCCAGTGGATAACGCATTCCCGATTCGTGAACTCTACACCCTCAGCTACGATTCCCGTACCACTGACACCTGACGAGTCCTCGTCACGATGGAGTTGAAAACGCCGCATTCGATTACTCCTGAGTAAGGGTTGAACCGCACTTCGGGCACACAATATCCGATGAACTATAGACGGATTCACAATTGGCACATGTCAGAGGGAATGTGGCCGGAAGTTGGCTATCCGCAATAAGGTCAATATTCATTATGGCCGGTCTACCCACCACCACTAGTTCGTTAACCTCACCCCGCATGTCACCTTTTGAGTTAATACTCCGCTTGGCTCCAACGATGTGGAAATCAAAACCTTCATATAGTTCGTGGATCAATGGTGCGTCTGAATTGGATTGTACGCACATAACCCCACGACTCACGAGTTCACGAAACAATTGGGCGAGCGCCCGCTGTTCATCGATCCCAAACTGACCGGTATATGCCGTAAAGTTGGCAGTTTCCGAAACCGGCACATACGGCGGGTCGAAGTACACGATGTCACCGGCTTGGGCAGCATGGACCGCTTCAGTGAAGTCACCGACGCGCAAGGTAGCAAAGCGCTGCAAGGTCTCTGAGCAAGCCCGGATGTTATTTAGGTCATAAAGACTCGGGTTATTATATTTGCCGTAAGGGGCGTTGAACTTCCCAGAGCGGTTGACTCTATAGAGGCCGTTGAAGGCTGTTTTGTTCAGATAGATAGTTCTGGCCGCCATCTCCAATGGCTCCGCAGGAGTTTGCGCTCGGATAGCTTTGAAGTGTTCTTCCGTGTTCCAGTTTGGGTCCGCTTTAAAAGCGTCTAACCGTTTGATCAACGCATCCGGGTCGTCTCGGACAACCGCGTAAAGATTGATGAGTTCAGGGTTGGCGTCATTGAGTACGGCCTTCTGAAAGCGTCTCCGGTCTGCGAAGTGAAAGAACGTAGCCCCACCACCGATGAAAGGCTCAAAGTAAGTGAGACTCTTGTGGGTGATGAGCTTTGAGAGGACCCCTAGGAGTTGTGACTTCCCTCCTACGTATTTAATGAAGGGCTTTGGCACGATGCACTACAGGGTCAGAAATTCCCGGCTAATGGTCATAGGGCCTTCCTAATCCTCCTGCGGCATGCTTTGAAGCATGTCTATGAGGTCCACTTTCGCTTCTGGTTCAATGGGCTTAGGTTTCACTTTCGGAGGCGGCGGCACTGCGGCCACGTGTACTATTGGTTTTGCCACGTGTACTATTGGTTTTTCAACTTCGTGCCCATGAGCACCATCCAGAACCATCTCCAAGAGTTCCGATTGATTTACTTGAGACCTCTTTTCCACACCGGCCGTCTCAAGCCTCTGCTTTGCAATAGCGGCATATTCAGGGTCTTGTTCAATCCCTATGAAGCGATCTCCTTCGGAGATTGAGGCAATGAGGGTTGATCCAGAGCCAGAAAAAGGATCCAAGACCGTACCACCCTTTGGTGTGATAAGTTGGATCAGGTACTGCATGAGATCCTGAGACTTCACAGTGGGGTGTGAATTATGTGCCCCGTCATGCTTTCCTGTTCGTAGATCCGCCACGATATCCGCCGCGTCGAGGCTATTATTCTTATCCGTTTGTGCCGCTTTGGCTGAATATCGTAAAGGGGAAAAGGTTTTGAAAAATCTGGCCGCGCTCCCACTGTCCGAGTGGCCCATCGACACATTTTCTTGACCCGTGAAAGCCCCGAGTATACCGGCAGCTTTTCCTGTACGTTTTCCTGTACGTTGCTGGCTGGTTGTATTTGGGAAGTTGGCTACATCACTTATACTCGGAACTTTTCGGTACAACACCTGGAAAACCTCTGGCAACTTCTGAAACGTGTCCGCATCAATTTTCACCAGTCCAGAACTTGCTGAACTCACCGGCACGTTCAATAGTTGACTAGCAAGGCCGTGGAGTTGGTATACCGTAACATCGTCACGCAGGATGTACTCCTCTTGGTATGTTTGGACGAAATTAGTTGGCCAACGGCCAGTAGTCTCATCCCCAACCCGCGAGGCGTTGATGTGGATCCCACCAACTCCATGCTGCAACACGTTTTTCGCAACCGTGCCATCCAATGGCTTACGAACTAACCACCAACACTCTACAGCGGGCTTTAGGGCGGTTCCCCAACCATCCCATTGTTTCGCGGCATCGGAGGATGGTTTAGTGATTGCGCGCTCTATAAGGGTCCGTGCACTCCCACCTCTACCCGCATTAACAATCCCACTTGGTTCATTGTAACGTATCTCCGTACCAATGACTTCACGCTCCGCTCCGGCCGCCTTGTCGATCGCTTTACTCACATCTAAACTTTTTGGAAACCCGCTTCCAAAAAGATGGAGTACAAACTCGTCCGTAGGCTCCGCTCTCAACAACAACTCCATCTGCTCAGAAGTCTGAGAGTCAAGGAACGCTTCAATCTCGGCACTTCGATCCTTGGCGTTATAGATGCAATCCCTGACCTCAAAACCAGCATTCTCTAACGCGGTAGCGGTCCAATGAGAAGTACGAGGCAAGGACCACACAAGTGCGTGACCGCCGGGCTTCAAAACACGCAAGCACTCTGCCATCACTTCTTGGATGAACTTTACAAACTGTTCCCTGTCCTCAATTAATTGTTGGGCTTCCGCAAAATCTGGTGCATCGCACACACACTGTTTAGACGGTTCTTTAATTCCTCTACGTTTTTCCCCGCCACAACTACGACACGTGGGGTTACGAGAGCTTTTGGATGGTAGAACCAACCCCTTGTCCATACCATCAGCGGTAAAACCGGAGGCGTAGTTTTTAGGGGCATCCCATTGCTTACCCATGAACTCGATACCAGCCGGTGGATCAGTCACGACGGCATCCACGGAAGAGGCAGGAAGCTCACGAAGAACCGTCCGGCAGTCCCCCTGGTACAAAACCCCAGAGTCACAAGTATAGATAGGTTCAATCATCTTCCACCAGCATCCAAGTCTCACGTAACTCGTTTGAGGGCAACATAGCCGCTATTGGAGAATAGCTCTTGCGGTGAATAGGGCAGATCCCTAGACGTTTTAAGCCTTCTTGGTGTTGTTTAGTCCCATACCCGCAACCAGTTTTGAACCCGTATCCGGGATAAAGAGCATCCATGTCAGCCATGTACCTATCACGTTGAACTTTGCCAATTACACTGGCCGCAGATACCGCTGGGATAAGTAGGTCAGCTTTTGGTAGCGATACGGCCCCTGGAATGTCCAAATTACCATCCACGATAACCAAGGTCTTACCCACGCAACCAAGGTCTTTGTGCGCTTGCAGGGCTCCACGAATGGCCCGTTGGTGGGCCATCAATAGCACTACCCCAACCCCCAACCGATCAATTTCCTCTGAGTCTACATTTACGACACAATGAATGGTCCCGTTTATAAGCGGTGCATAAAGCCTTTCCCGGGCCGCCGGGCTCAAAGCCTTAGAGTCAGTCAACCCCGTGGGTGGCACCCACAGCCGGGAAACCACAACGGCACAAACAGTAAGTGGCCCAGCCCAGCTCCCATAGCCGCACTCGTCAGATCCACACACGTAATCATATGTTGAATCTACGTGCATGTTACCGAGGTCCTACACCAAACGTACGGCCTCAGCGGTAATTCTGATCTGAGTAATTTCAGAGTTGTCCGGAGCTGCATAGGAATGGGGTTTTAAAACAGCTTTCATGATGGCCCGTAGAGCCCTGGCCCCCGTGGACCTTTTTTTAGCCTCTTGAGCGATAGCTACCAAGGCATCCTGATCAAATTGAAGTTCAATCCCATCCAAAGCATACAGAGCCCTGAACTGTTTGGTGAGAGAGCTTTTGGGCTCAACCAATATACGAACCAAATCTTCTTCGGTTAGTTCATATGTAGACGTGAGCACGGGCATCCGACCAACAATCTCGGGGATCATACCAAACGCTTCGATGTCTTCCACTGTCACTTGCTTGTAAATAGCAGTCTTGTCGGGGTTCAGACGATGCATGCCACCAAAACCCATCCGGCTCATCTTGTTCAAACGACGTTCAACCACTTCCTCAATCCCCGCGAATGAACCGGCTCCTACAAACAGGATGTTCGATGTATCGATCATGTCCGCGTTAGGACCCGCTGCAACCGCTCTAGCCCCCATACCCCGTGGGACCATAACCTTAGATCCCTCAATCAACTTGAGTAACGCTTGCTGGACACCTTCACCCGTGATGTCCCGATAACCAGATGCGCTTCGACCAGATTTTCGAGCCAGTTTGTCAAACTCGTCTAGGAAAATGATCCCCCATTGAGCTTTCTCTACATCGCCATGGGCGTCAGCCAAAAGGCCCTGCAATAAAGATTCCACGTCATTCCCAACGTACCCAGATGAGGTCAAGCTAGTAGCATCACCGACGTAAAACGGAACATCCAACAACTTGGCTATTGCTCTGAATATCTGCGTTTTGCCAGTACCGGAGGGTCCTAACATCATGATGTTAGACTTTTCTACTTCGACGGCTTCGCCATCTAGCATCAATCCTTTCCCGGCTACCTCCCGCCGTCGATAGTGCTCATAGACGGCAATGGCTACTTCACGTTTGGCGTCTTCTTGGGAAATCACCAACTCATCCAAAGAAGCTTTAATTTGACTAGGCTTGAGAAGGGCAACCTTGGTGGTCTTGGTCCCATCACTAGCCGCAATTTCCTCTAGGGCAAGAGCGGAGTTCCGGACACAGCCATCGCAAATATAGGTGACGTTATCGGAACCAATAATCAGGTTCCGAACTTCGTTTTGCGGACGATTGCAGAAACTGCAACGTTTAAATTGAGGGGCCATGGATCCGGTAGGGTACTACACCGAAGCCATGGAAAACAAGCGGCCCTTGATTGAAAGCACTGCCGGTCCCATCATCGACTCTTAAGCATATCCGCCTCACCCTCGATTGTTTTTCGATATTGCGTCCACCCTCGGAAATTTCCAGACCATGAAACGTACCCATCCATCGTTAGCCCACCGTCGGTCGGCCTCGCAACGTGTTCAAGCGGGCTCATGTGACCGTTCGCCAGCAGTGAATCATGCAAGTCGATATCGGCTTGAGGGTCGCGCTTGCCATCGTGTGTGAGATAACTCACGCGAGCGCAGCGACCGACGCTGATTTTGATTTGTGGGCTTGCGTCCTTCCAGTCGATGGCCCATCGCTCGTCATCCTGAAGCAACGGCAAGTGCCACTCTCCATAGTTGAGTTGCTTAGGCGTACTCGCCGCCAGCGCATCCCGCATCAGCTCCGCGACCTTGCGAATATCCGGGTGCGCCGCAGGGTGGCAGCGAAGGTTGAAAAAGTTCGACCACTCAGTCGAGGTCACAAGCACAGTGTGAAACATGAATGGTTCAAGCAGGCGGTTGGTAATTTGCTTGTGAATACCCAACTCCAGCATGTGCGTCGCGACGTGGACCGCGTAGTCGCGTGCAGTCAACCAGTCTGACGTAGCAAGTAGTGCCGTTTCAGCATCAACCTCTTGATCAGCCTGCATCCCTTTCTGGTTCTTGCCCCAGTGCGTCGGGATGTACGGGTTAGCCAGAACCATCTTGATCATTTTCTCGACAGGAATAGCCCGAGAACTGGCGCTATTACGACTCAACATTCGATGCGTGTTGAACTCGGCTAACACGATTCGAGGGAACACAACCTCCATCGTGGCCAGCTGGACGCCAACTGGCGAGATTGAGTGTGCGAGTATCTTTGCTGAATGTGCCATGTGTTCACCTTCTCTAAGTGCTAGCGGGGATCTCAAAACCAGGGGTCTTGCCAGGAACTTCGCCCCGCTCAAAAGCGCTCAGCATTTCCGCAGGGAGTTGGCGCTCAACCTTTACGTGATACTTCCAACGTTCCTTGGCCCGCAGCATCCCGTTGCTCCAACCAAGATCGGTATAGAAGACAAATTGGTTCGCAGTTTGGGCCCACTCGTACCCGGCTTCGATCCCGAACTTCCTGTGCTCAGGATCGAGGTCGTTCAGGAACTGCGGATAGAACAGGTGGCTCGCGTAGGCGGCTTCCCCTAATGTGAAGCAGTGGTAGGCGCACCACAAGGCATACCTCTTGTTTCGTTCAAAGTCCCCTTTCAGAGGACTCTCTATGACCGTACGAAGTTTGGACATGCACCTGCATACACCAGGTCACGTCACTCCGTAGGATCTATCTTCCAGCGGCAACTTCTCAACGCCCTCAGGGGTCAAAAAGTAACCGTGACGCAACGAAGCGGAGGCAAGCTCCTTGGGCGTGGCGTACCGCAGGATCCCCTCTGTCACTAAGCTCTCAAGAAGCTTCTCCACACGATCTAGGCTGTAACCGCCTCGGAGCCAAAGCGTGATAGGACCTGCGTACAGAATTCGTGACGGCTCCCGTCGGAGGTGTTGCAGCAACGCCTCACGAGCTAAGTCGGCCGACGACGTGTGCTTCCGACCCGTCAAGTTGATCCACCTCATCGATACGATGCCCGTGAAGGCTCGTTACACTGTGGAGATTGAAGGGAACTGTTGCTTCCAGCGCTTGATGCGAGTTCCAACAAAAAGTTGTCCAAAACCTGCTTTCGGGACTGAGCACATTATAGCCATCGAAAACTTGGCTTTGCGGCCATCCACAAGATGGACGACATAACCGCCGCCAAACTCGTGGATAACACCACGGTCTTTCAATTCATTGACGACGGGTTGCAGATTAGCCATATCGGCACGGAAACGAACAAACGCTTTTGCCCCTACCGATATTATGTCGAGCACTTGTAATCTACGAAACAGAACTCCACGTTTATCGGCAGCTTCAAGCACGATCTGAGTAACGTGTTTGAAGTTCTCACCCCTCAAAGACTCAATAGCAAAATAAACCCACGGTGCCGCTTCTACGACTACCTTCGAGAATGGGACACCTTCAGCTTCAGCGGGAGGCGTAGCTTCAGCGGGGGGCCTTATAGTCTCTACAACCCTTAGGATCGGTTTGACTGGCTCCTCCACGATTGACTCCTCCACGATTGACTCCGCAATTGGTGGTACTAAGGCATCAATCGCTGCTTCTAGGGCTACTTCTATAGCGACTTGATGTTCCGGAGGCTTATTGAGCGGCCTCGGCTTAGGTGTTCTCTTGGTAGGTGTTCTCTTGGTGGGTGGTTTGAGTATACTCGGGGCAACTTTTTGCGAGAGTACCGTTAAGGTCCCGTCTGGACCCCACACGGAGTCTGGTCCAGACGGGTCCCTAACTATGGGAGTCACCGGCTGTACAGCGACTACGTTGGATTTGACTGAGGAAGCTTCGACTGAAGCCGCCTTAGATGATGCTTGTGCCTGCCTAACTCGCCACACTGATTTCCGATGGACACCAAATTCAATTGCTAGTTTGGTGTCGGACGGTTCTCCGGGTAACTTCTCAATTAGCGCTGTAAGCTGCGCCGCAGATAACTTTACTGGTGCCTTCTTTTCGATCAAGTTGGTTTCCACCTTTTCACACACATCATTTCATGTCTCATACCGCGTCCAGTTGGTTCACTCCATCTACACGGATACCGTCCGCTCTGAGTAAATCCAAAAACACGTCTACATCAGAAATCAGAATAGTAAAAACATTGGTTCCTGGCTCAATGAATACTAATGGGTCTTGGTACTGTATCGAGTGAGTCGCAAAAGCGACTATAGAGTAGTAGTGCTTCACGCAAGCACTTCCGCATAGGTTTCAACATCCCTTAACCGATACACAGAGAGCTTAGATAAATCCAAAAACACTTCGTACTCAAAAGACGCCCCTACTTCCCAGCGATCCAAGAACTCACGACTACTACATTGATAGGAACTATCTCGAATGTAGATGTACGCCACGGGTGCCACCAAAGAAGGGTGGGTGGTGATCTTTTCATCGGGCACATAATAATGAAGCAATATGCTAGGTGCCCCTTCTACGGGGAGCACCCGTTTGCCTTTTAGTGCAATGGCCGTGTTTGGATCCGCAATCCAGACCCCATTTGGAAACGTATCAAATACGGAGGCATCCAACACTGGTCCTTGGGCAAAAGCACAAGAGGCGATGCCGGTGGCTATACTACGAACCCACTGAGCCGTAATTTGCGTCTTGAGAGCCGTATACGGATCGTGATGAAGATTGAACGTCAACGGATCCACCACCGGGGTCAAAATCTTCGCATACACGGTCATAAGTGGACCGCCAATTAGGTGCTCCGGTCTAACCACCTGGAAGTTGATGAACCGAAGAACTTCACCCATAATCCCAGATGGGTCTTGGAGCAGGGTGGGCAAATCTTCGCGCAACCTGTCCACTATGGTTTGGCGTCCTTTTTTGGTGACCCTCAGGAGCCGATTATCCCCCTCTTGCCTAAGCAAAGGAGTCTGCTTTGCCCGCTTGGCCAAAGCATCAGTCAGCCTAACCTCTCGGCCTTGGGTAAACCGCCATTCCACCAAAAGCCCCTCAAGATCCGGTCGAAGACGCGGAAGGGGTTGGGCTAACGTGTCGGTCCCTTCCCGTGGTAGGGGCGCGGGTAGGTAAATATCGTTCTCGGTGATCCTAGCGATGGCTTGTCCCGTTTCATGTGAAACAAGCAAGAGGCTGTCCCCCAATTGGGTGAATTCGTCGGCCAAATACAGGGCCGTATCCCAGAGATTGGCTTCATCCAAAACGAACGCAGGCAGTTCCGTGTGTAGAGTGTCAGCAAGGCGCTCTGCTGACCATCCTTCGGCCCTGGCCTTTATGAACACGGCTTGGAGAACGGGTGATACCCGGATCGCCGTCCGGGCCGCCAAAAGGGCTTGGGGGACTGGTTTAGCTAGGCTGTTAACTCGGACTTGGATCTTTGCGAGGTCAGCCACTGACCACCTTGAGCTTTTTGTCCCGAGCGTTCGGGTTGGCGGCAAATCTAGCCCGGATCCCGTCGTCCACGCCTTTATCGTACCCAATCCAATCAAGCGTTTCCTTAATCTCGTCAGCCATGGTGCGAACAATTCGGGGTTTCTTCGCCAATTCCTCTAGAAATATGCCTTCATCCAACCCGGGTTTCGACTGATGGAATGATTCAGCCAAAGCCGCTTTCAAGCATTGTTCAATTTCACGCGGCACCATAGACTCGGCGGTTTCTGCCAAAAGCCTCAAATCCAAGAGGTCTGGGTTCTGCCCACGTTTGCGAAGGTGGATCTTGAGAATGTCAATCCGATCCTCTAGAGACGGCAAATCAAACCACCACCGCTCGTCCATACGGTTAATGAACTCGACGGGCAGCGTCTTGACGGAATTGGCCGTCAACGCCAAACAAACGGGTGCCGTGGTTTCCTGAAGCCAAGTCGAGAGGATGCCTATCGTGCGACTCGTGGTCCCAGAGTCCGTTTGAGCGGATGATTGTCCGCCTGAAAGGGACTTCTCGGCTTCATCGACCCAGACGATGCACCCAGTGCCAGCCGCTACCGACTCAATGATCTTGATCGCCCGATACACATTGGCCTCTGACTCACCAACTCCGGAAGACCGCAGACGCCCCATCTCCAATTGGACAACAGGTAAACCCCATTCGGTGCCAAGTGCTTTCACGGCCAAAGACTTGCCGGTACCCCAAACCCCAACGGCCAGCACACCCTTGGGTGGCTCAAGACCAAACGCCCGGCCCTCATCGGACCATGCCGCTTTGGTGCGATGCACCCAATTCTTAAAACGCCCCACACCACCCAACGTTTCAAAGGAGTGAGCGGAGGTATCGATGTACTGAATCAGATCCGTTTTTTTGAGCTGCTTAAAACGATAGTTCCTAAGGAAATTTGGGTCATCGGCTGTACGGGCTTTCTTGTAGCTTTGGATCAATGCTGATTGGATCTCAAAAGAAGTAAGCCCCTTGAATAGTGCCTCTGAACTTTCCGGTACATCGAATCCTTTGAGAGCAAGGCAAGTGGCCCCCACGATGTCCATAATTTCTTCGTTGGTTAATCCGGTATCCTGAACAACCTCTATGTGTCTCGCTAGCTTCTCCGGTATGTGTCGGCGGCTACCAACACATATTAGCACCTTGACGGTGGCCGCGTTATTGTGGACTTGATGCAGGATATTTAGGATCCTACGCTGAGCAAGTTGATCTTGAAGCCACCGATCTGGATCGGTGATCACGTAGAACTTACGTTCGTTGAGTGTCTGATCTTTGTAGATCGCTATAAGCGCGTCATGGATACTAAGAGTCGTATTATCCGTGGTGTGCGCTTTGGTTTCCCAGTCCACAATTAGGTTGGCTAGTGGAACCAACCCAAACGCTGCATTGTAGACTTTGGCGTTCGCAACCTTGGCACCCATCGCGTCTCTGAATTGAAGCAGAAAGCGATCCTCCTCATCCGTCACAAAATAGATGAGACGACTGAATACTCTTAGGTGGAATCTAAGGTCTGGTTGCATCGACTACTCACTACACCAAATCAACCAACGGCTGCGAACTGGTACGCCAGGATAACGGTTCCTTCCTCATCCGTGGTGACACTTTCAATAGTTGCTCCGGCCCTCAGATATTCCTGGCGGATTTTGGCCACGGTATAGTGCTGATGCAGTAGCCCAAACATTTCTTTCGTGTGGCCATAATCGGAGTCACCACGGACATGACCAGTTTTGAGGTCAATGTAAGAGTTCTTCAACGGACCTGAGGTCAGGAAAATTGTCTCCCCATCAACATTGTAGTTGATCCCCGCCTGCCGAAGGGCCTCGAACGCCAGTTCTTTATCTTTGATTTCGGTTCTGTTCTCAATTACTCTTGACATTTCCGTATCCCTTTCAGTTCACGACTTCATGAACGGTGTCGCAATCCGGGCCTGTTCTTTCTTCCGAAATTTGAGGCCCAAGTGTATCCGTGAGTTTGTGAATAGCCTCGCAGTTCTCCCCCTCCTCCCTGTCTTGAACTATGTTTTTAGCTACACCATCTTTTGTGACCTTGACTATGCCTCGCATGTTTCCTCCGTTGTGTTACTGATCTTGTGTTAGTACACCGATCCGCACTTAACCGCCAATTTTAACTTTTGCTCCCGCTTTCACGATTGGAACACCAGCCGTGTCAGTAGTCGGTATGGCGGCATCCCAACTAGAGGTCGGCTTGGGTGCCCCGACGGGAGCTTGAAGCATCTGCCCACGTTGAACAGGCGTGTTTACTTGTGCCAAATGTGGCGAAAGCGTGCCAGATGGTGCTGGGACGGTGGGTACCGGAATTGGCGGTTCCGGAGCGGGTTCTGGTGCTGGGGCGGGTTCTGGGGCCGGGGATGCCGATGCTACGGGTTCTGGGGCGGATACGGGGCTTTGTTGAAGATCCCGAGGATCAACCCAATCCCCCGATATAGTCAAAGGTTGATTGAACGCCAAGAATTGTTTAGCGGAGATACCCATGAATCTTGGATCACTCGGATCCATGCGGGGCACCTTCGTAAACAGACGGTCGTGCCAAGTTGCTGTCCTGATCTCAAACTTAGAGGTCCCAAACGCACTGCGAGTGCAACTAGGATTAACGCACTGCATACAGCACTCGGCCGTAAACACATCAATGGGACTCCCATCGGTGCATTCCGCGAATAAATCAAGTCTATGCCGTGAGGACACTTAGAACCTTCTCTATTATGTCGGCCGCCACGAGTTCATGTGGACGATTGGAATCAATGTAGTGGAGATTGCTCGCGAACTTGTGGCTAATGCCGAACTTTGCATACTCACTGGCTACGGTATGCTGATAATCCAAATTTTTCTCAAACTCATCTGGAGCACGTCCTTTTCGACGTTCAAACGCTACATTAACCGGGACAACTAAGATAAGAGCAAGTGTCGGTGGACCGTCTAGCGTACAAAGATCCTCCAATGTCTTGCTAACAATTTTGGTGAAATACTCCGTCACGCCATTGGGAGAATGAATGTACTGTGCTAGCTGGTAGGCAAAGGTTGAGTAGTAGTAGCGGTCACTCACCACGATAGCGCCACGGTCAAGAGCTGGTTGTACTTTGGTGTACATATGCAACCCTCTATCGGCCACGAAAAGACGGGCCATTACGTCCCATGGAGGCAGGGCCATTCCAGCCCGCCCTTCAAAAATATCTCGAATGTGTTTACCAACTACTTCCGTGGTTGGTTCGGCCGTTTGCACTATTTCTCGTGTTGGAAAGCGCTCTCTAAGAGCTGCCACTAGCCACTTGGTTTGCGTAGTCGTCCCAGAGCCGTCAATACCATCCAAGACAATAAAAGAGCCTTTATTAGGCATAGTCTTCATCGGATCTCAGCGGGGAAACCCCGTCCTTTAGGGCGGAGTTGTTTACTTGTCCACCAGCAAGTTGTGACGCCGAAGCAATTCCGCGAACTTGCTTACTTGGATTCGATAGTTGTAACTTATCGGGATCAATGTCTCGCCACCAAAATCCTGTAGATGCAAGATGGAACCATGACCATCCCGGCGGGCTTCCAACATCGCGACACACACGAAATCCGATATCTGTGCTGCCGTTTGCTCATTGAGCCGATCGATACCGAATACAATAACTCCATCCGTTTGTGGTTCAGGGAATTGTGTGAGCTTCTCGGGTGGTGCGGTGAGCTGGGGTTCCGCTACTTGCAGCAAAGCTTCACTCAGGTCACTTAGACTTTCCGAAGAGACATCC
>Ga0315288_10005007_pt1 | contig 16869 bp, 21 predicted proteins | sample YL17G11_20_MG_FD_203454 | JGI IMG/M metagenome (GOLD analysis project Ga0315288, IMG submission 203454) | Sediment microbial communities from Yellowstone Lake, YNP, Wyoming, USA - YL17G11_20 | ecosystem: Environmental > Aquatic > Freshwater > Lake > Sediment | place: USA: Wyoming | collected... | reverse complement strand
TTTGTTCCAGTTCTAACACTTTCTTCGGTTTTTTGCAAGCCACTAAAAACCCCCTCGCTCTGCGAGGGGGTTTTTAGTGGCTTGGAAAGTCATCTCTAAGATAAATTTGGCATTTCGCCAAGTGGGTGTTCGCAGTCCGCGACCCACGGGTCGGGACGATGTAGAACTCCCGAAAAAAATTAATTAGCCCAAAATCTTATAAAACAACTCTCCACAGCCATTTTCATTATAAAACATTTTTATTGACTTTCCAATTTTTATATTTTATGTTGGTGGCAAATACTAATGTTCTTTAACTTTTAATACAAATAGGAGAAAAACAATGTTTTGCAGTGCAGATGAGGCCGTAAAACTTATCCGCTCGCATAATCGGATTTTTATTCCCGGGAATTGCGCTGCACCCAAAGAGTTCATCGATGCCTTGGTTCGCTACGCGCCCCAAGTTGAAGGGGTGGAAGTAATACAGCTTTTGTCCTTATACGACGCTCTTGCCAAACCCGAATTGGAAGGACATGTAAAAGTCAATGCTTTGTTCATTGGCCCGGTCGTCCGTCCAATGGTTGATGATGGTAAGGCCGATTTCACGCCATGTCTTTTATCGGAAGTTCCGATGCTTTTCCGGCGAGGCATTTTGCCGCTGGATATTGCCGTAGTTCATGTTAGCCCGCCGGACCAACACGGCTGGTGCAGTTTAGGCATTGAAGCCGGATTAAACAAAGCGCCGGCCGATTGCGCAAAAATGATTATTGCCGAAATGAACGAACAAATGCCCCGGGTTTTAGGCGATTGCTTTATTCATGTAAACCAGCTTGATCGAATTATCCGAGTTTCTTACCCGCCCATTGAGTACCCTTACAAAGAACCGAACGATATTGAAAACCGAATCGCCTTAAACGCGGCAAGTCATGTTGAAGACGGCGCCACTATTCAGACAGGAATTGGTCCTGTTCCCAATGCTGTTTTAAGCTTTTTGCACGACAGAACTCATCTTGGTATTTATACGGAACTTTTTTCGGACGGCGTGATTGACCTTGTCAATCGTGGTGTTATCACCGGTTTTCGCAAATCAATTCATCGCGGCAAAATAACAACCGGACTTGTTTTGGGAACAAAAGAATTGTACAAATTTGTGAATGACAATCCCCTTGTTGAGTTTTGGCCGACCGAAATTATCAACGATCCATTTAATGTCGCGCAAAACAAGAAAATGGTCGCGATTAATTCCGCTTTGCAAGTAGATCTTACCGGCCAAGTGTGCGCTGACAGCATCGGTTCCCGTTTGCATTCAGGCGTCGGCGGCCAGTGGGATTTTATTTACGGCGCCTCTCGCAGCGAAGGCGGAAAACCGATAATAGTTTTACCCAGTACTGTAACATTGAAAAATAAGGACAAAACAGTAAAAAGCCGTATTGTTCCTCAATTGGAACCCGGTGCCGGCGTCACCATCAGCCGTTACCACATCCATTATGTTGTTACCGAATATGGCGTAGCTTACCTTTATGGCCAAACATTAAAAACAAGAGCGCGGGAACTGATTAGCATCGCTCATCCCAAATTCAGGGAAGACCTTTTAAAACAAGTTTATGAAATGTGGCGATATTGAGGAGGAAATAAGCATGGAAACGCCGAAATTCATCTGGATGGACGGTAATTTAGTTCCCGGAAACAAAGCTGTTGTCCCGTTTTTGACACATACTTTGCATTACGGCACTGGCGTATTTGAAGGAATTCGCTGCTACAGCACTTTGCGAGGGCCAGCGATCTTCCGTTTGCCCGAACATATCAGGCGACTTTTTTATTCAGCAAGTGTCTTGGGCATAAAAATTCCATATTCGGCCGAAGATTTAAAACGAGCAATAATTGAGATTATCAAATCCAACAGTTTGAGCGATTGTTACATCAGACCGCTTGTTTATTTAGGTGGCAAAATGGGCCTTAGTCCAATTGGCGCCCCGGTACATTGCGGCATTGCCGTCTGGCGGTGGGATAAATATCTGACAAACCCGATGATTAAGACTATTATTTCAAAATACATCCGAATCCATCCGCAATCGTCCATTGTGGAAGCAAAAATTACCGGCCACTATGTTAATTCTGCCTTGACTTCTCTTGAAGCTTATAATGCCGGCGCCGACGAAGCCATTCTTCTGGATTATGAAGAATATGTAGCCGAAGGACCAGCGGAAAATATTTTTATGATTTATAAAAATTTTAATGGAATCTTTATCCTCACGCCATCTTTGGGTACGATTTTACCGGGCATCACTCGCGCGACAGTGATACAGCTGATTAATGATTATTTTCCGAAATTAAAGGTTATTGAAGATAAAATGGATATTACAGATTTAAAAATTGCCAAGGAGGTATTTTTTACCGGTACGGCTGTAGAAATTGCAGCTGTCGACAAAATTGACGATGTGGTTATTGCCCAAGATAATAAACCCGGCCCGATTACTCGTTTTGTCCAAACGGCTTACAGTAATGTAGTTCATGGAAGAATTAAAAAATATCGGCATTGGCTGACATACGTAGACTAACCTGAAAAACGGTTCTTTCGGACCGTTTTTTTTATAAGTTAATTCAGATTTAATCTTGACAATTATAAAAATTAGCGTTAGTACAAAGGCATAAATGTTGTTTGAAAATTAAATATTCGGGAGGTGAAAATGGCAGTAAAAGGCATGATTGTTATCAATGAAGAATTATGCAAAGGATGCGGCCGGTGTATTCCGGGATGCATAAAAAATTTAATTATACTCGGAAGACATATAAACAGTCACGGCCACCATCCCGCTGTATTTTATGATTTTGAAAATAACTGTAGCGGTTGCTTCACATGCGCCACCAACTGTCCGGATATCGCCATTGAAGTTTTCAAGGACGATGGCAAGGAGGAAGAATGATGAAAAAACCGGTCTTTATGAAAGGCAACGAGGCGGTGATAGAGGGAGCCATAGCAGCCGGCTGCAAAGCCGTACTTGGTTATCCCATTACGCCATCAACCGAAGGTTTGGAATACGCGGTAAAGCGCATGAGGCAAATCGGCGGCATTGCCAAACAAATGGAATCAGAAGCGGCAGTAAGTCACGCTCTTTACGGAGCCGGCGCCGTTGGCATTAGGGCAATGACAATTACTTCGGGCCCTGGGTTTAACTGGATGCATGATGCGGTTGACTATATGGCTACTTCCGAAGTGCCAACCAATATCATTGATATAATGCGTGGCGGCCCGGCATTGGGCAATATTGCGCCTTCACAATCAGACGTCCGTTCCGCTAAAGGCGGGGCAAACGGCGATTATCGCACTATTATTTTAGCTCCGTCATCGGTCCAAAATTTAGCCGACTTCACGTTTCTCGCATTTGAACTGGCAGATAAATGGCGCAATCCGGTTTTTGTTTTGGGCGACGGCATGCTTGGTCAAATGAAAGAAACTTTGATTCTTCCGGAACCAATAACAGAACTGCCGGAAAAACCTTGGCGGCTTAGCGGAGCTAAAAACCGCCCACCCAATAAATTCATCCCCTTTGACCTTAATCCCGCGGGTTTGGAAGCTATAAATAAAAAGCTTGACCGAAAATATAATCAAATAAAAGAGACTGAAATTCGTTATGAAGCAATCAACATCAAAAAACCCGATATTCTGGTGGTGGCTTTCGGACTGGTTGCCCGCATCATAAAATCGGTGATTAAAGAAGCGGAAAAGGAAAATCTATCCATCGGCCTCATTCGACCGATTACTCTCTGGCCATTTCCGGATGAAGTCATAAATCAAGCGGCAGAACGAACGAATAAAATTCTGGTTGTGGAAATGAATATGGGCCAAATTGTTGATGATGTCAGATTGGCAGTTAACGGTAAGACACCGGTAAAATTTTATGGCCGCGCTGGCGGGCTTATAACTACAACAGAAGAAATAACTGAGAAAATAAAGGAGGTGTTGAACATTGTTAAAGGTGAGGTGCAGCGATGAAAAAAGTGTTCTCACGTCCGAAATCGCTGACAAAAATTCCATTTCATTATTGTGCCGGCTGCGATCACCCGATCGCACACAGATTAATAGCTGAAATAATTGACGAACTGGAAATTCGGGAACGACTGATAGCGGTCTGGCCTATCGGCTGTTCGGTGATGGGCGATAAATATTTTGATTTGGACAGTATTTTGGCATCGCACGGCAAAGCGCCGGCAGTGGCAACCGGCGTTGCTCTCGGCCGCCTTACAAATCCTGACGTGTTAATTTTTACCTATCAAGGCGACGGGGATATGGTTTCCATCGGACTCGGAGAAATTATCCACGCCGCTAACCGCGGAGAACTTTTTACTGCCTTCTTTATCAATAATGCAATTTACGCAATGACGTCGGGCCAAATGGCGCCAACTACTGTCGTCGGCCAAAAAACCAAAACTTGTCCCTTGGGCCGTGATCCGAAAGTCCATGGCTATCCGATAAGAATGTGCGAACTTCTGCAAACGCTTCTTACACCCGCTTACATAGCGCGAGTAGCGCTTTTTGACGCTAAGCATATCAATAAGGCCAAAAAGGCAATCAGAAAAGCGTTCCAATTTCAAATGGATGGCAAAGGATTTTCTTTTGTGGAAATCATAAGTGCTTGCCCGACAAACTGGAAAGCTAAGTATCCGGAATGCCGAGAATTCATTAAAGAAAAGATGTTGCCGGTTTTTCCTCTTAAAGAATTTAAAACGTTCCAAATTGATAACGAAGGTGAAAAAAATGTATAAGGAACTGATGATTGCCGGCTGGGGCGGGCAAGGTTGTTTAGCGGCTGCCGAATTAATCGCCCTAGTAGCGTTCCATGCTGATAAACATGTTGTTTCCACTTCTTCTTACGGGCCCGAATCAAGAGGCGGTTTCTGCAAAGGTTGCATATTTGTTTCCGACGAGGAAATTTACAGCCCCGTAATGACAAGGCCCGATACCTTGATAGTTATGAGCGCCGACGCGTTCCGCAAATATATCTCTTGGGTCAAACCGGGAGGATTAATAATCGTTAATAGCTCTGTAATCAAAGAAAAGATTGCGCGCGATGATATAGAAATAATTTACATTGATGCGCTTAACATTGCCAATCAGCTTGGAAGGGATATAGTCGCCAATGTCGTTTTGCTTGGCGCTTACTTAGCAAAAGAAAAAATATTCAGCGTGGAAGATGTAGTGAAAGAAATAGCCATGGTCTTTGACAAGAAAGAGGATAAAGACGAACTGGTTAGAATAAATAAACTTGCGCTTGAACGAGGAGCGCAAGAAGTATTAACAAAATAAAACACCCTTTCGGGTGTTTTTCATTAGAACATTATATCTTCTTCCGCTCTTTTGTAATCAAAAATTTCCTCTGGGGAAAACCAAAATTCAAGTTCGTGTTTGGCCTCTTCCGGCGTTTCCGAAGCATGGATTAAATTATGAACCGCGCGCTGGTTTTTGTTGGCCAAAGCCGCCGAATCAACGGAAAAGTCGCCGCGGATCGTGCCCATTTCCGCCGAGGCCGGGATGGAATTACCGACAAGTTTTCTCACCATATCAACCGCGTGAATTCCCTCAACAACCACTTTCACCAATGGGCCGGAAACCATAAAATCCAAAATCCAATTCCTTACTGCTTTCCCTATTTTTACCGGATCATTGGTTCCCATTTCTTTTATTGGGTCCCAGTCGTACTTGGCGTAAGTCGCCAGCGATTTTTCACCTAGCCGTTTTATCCAAGCCGGATCTTTGGGATAATGTTCGTCAATTTGTTTGCGGGTTGGCTGAATCATCATCAGCGCGATAATTTTAAGCCCGCGTTTTTCAACGCGGGAAGTAATTTCACCGATAAGCCCTCTTTTAACGCCATCGGGTTTTATTAAAACCACGGTTCTTTCTTGTTTTGCTTGGCCCGCCGAAGCCTTGGCGTAGGTGGCGATTTTTTTAATCATAATAAAAATTTATCACAAAAATTTTTTATTGACAATAAATTTTTACCGGATTAAATTGAATCTATTGTTTTTGGTCTTTGAAATAAAGGAGGAAGATAATGAAAACTGTCATAGTTTTGGGACCTTTGTTTACACAAGCGGAAAGAATTTGGAACCGACTTTTAAAACAAGCTATTGAAAAAGAAAGAGAAGAATTAAAAGTTGTATTACCGCAAGATAATGCCAAAAAATTTATTAAAAATAACAAGGTCAATTTCAAAGCCCTAATGGAAAATTGTCTTGTTAATGCCAAATCTCATGATATTGCTATTGCTATTTTAGACGGTCCCGACGCTGATTCCGGCACTTGCGTTGAAATAGGATTTAGAAAAGGAACAAATAGAAAATTAAAAGTGATTGGAGTTCGAACCGACTTTCGTGCATCCGAGAACGAAGGATTAAACGCCATGTTGCATATCTGCGATAAAATTATTTACTTTCCATCGTTTAATGAAGATGTCGAAAAATTAGCACAAGAAATCATTGTCGCCATTTAACTTAAACCTGCTCATGCGCGGGTTTTTCTTTTGTTTCATAAGAAACCTCGAGGTGTCTTGTGAAAGTAAGTGCATTTTTTTGGTAAAATGCAGTTATATTTCCGATCGGAATTATAGCTACATTTCAAGAATCTCGGTTGACAATAAATTTTTACCGGATTAAATTGAATCTATTAACTTTCTGGTCTTTAAAATAAAACTGAGGGATGGAAAATGGCAAAGGCGCCTCCGTTAAAACTTGGTCTATCCGAGGCCTTGATAGCTCCACTGCCGCCCGAATCAAAGAAAAAAATTTTTGTAATTTGCCCGGTCAGATCTCCTCATATTGGATTCTGGAAACAATTATTCCGAAAAACTTTTGGAAGATTATTAAATATTAAAGATGAATGGAAAGAAATCCAAGATGCTATCCGAATAGATGTCGAAAAGCTCGAAAGCGAAGGAAATGAAGTATTCTGGCCAAAACGCGATAATCCTTACCAAAATACCGACAAAATCGGGATACAAATTATCACATTTAATCGCGAAAAGATGCTGCCTGCTGACGAGATTCGTGTTTGGTACTATAAAACAAGTGGGGGTTCAATTTTTGATTATGGAATGTTTTTTGCGTTCGTTCGAGTTTCAAGATTCAAAAAGTTAGTAATTGTTAATCGCGATAAAATTAAGCCAACTCCGCATAAGAGCTTTGAAAATGTTCTTCTGGCGCTTGAGAAAGAATTCGACAGTCCTGTAGCTAATAATTTAAAAAATTGGTAATTTTGCATAGTTAAAAATCTTTAACATAAATCTCTCGTTGAGAGGTTTTTTATTTTTATATCGTACATCGTGCGATCGTTTGTCATACGACTAATTAAACATTAATGTAAGTATTCGACCGATCGGTTTTATGCTTACAATTTTTGTTTTTTTCCAAAATACAGTCTGTTATGCGATCGCAGGACGAACTGCATTTTTTACTTCTCTTTATAGATATTAGTTGTAAAGCCGTCGGTTAAAACTCTGATGTCGCCGTTTTGGTCGGTGCGGAAAATATTCGCATCGACCATTTGAAAACGGCTTAAAGCTGCCGGTGATGGCAAACCATACCAGTTTTTGGCGCCAACTTCAATAATACCCGCTTTTGGGGAGACCATCTTTAAAAAACTTAAAGACGAAGAATATTTTGAGCCGTGATGCCCCACTTTTAAAATATCAGATTTTAAATCGTCGCCATAAACCAAAAGCTGGTTCTCAATCTTTAAAGTCGCATCGCCGGTAAATATTATTGAAAAGTCCTCAAATATTAACTTCCCCACGATCGATGTATCGTTCGCGTCATTACCGCTTGCGCCGAAACCGTCACTATTTTCATTAAAAACGCGGCCTGTCAAATTTTCCCGCGGCGATAAAATATCAAACTCCAATCCGCCAGCTGGCGGACCGAAATGAATCGCCTCCCCGGCTTCGGCGATTAAAATTTTAATGTTTTTATCTTTTGCCGTTTTCAAAAATTCCGAATAAACACCGCTTTTAATTTCTACTCCGTTTAAAATTAAAAGCCCGATTTCATATCTTTTTAAGACCTCAATAAGACCGGTAACATGGTCAGCGTGGGGATGGGTAAGAATTACAATATCAATTCTTTTATTGAACGGTGTAAATTTATCTCCCAATTTTCCCAAAATAGAACTGCCGGGGCCGCCGTCAATAAGCATTGTTTGTTTCTCCGGGGTCCTGATTAAAATTGCGTCACCTTGGCCCACGTCAAAAAAATCGACTTCCAAAAATTTATCGTGGTTAAAAATTAGAACCTGAAGCCAAACTGCCAAAACGATAACAATAAGCGATAAAAATACTTTTTTCATGAAATAAAGGCGCTTAAAAGTTCAACGACCCAAATTTGATAAGAAAGCAAAAACCAGGTTGCTAGAGCGACAATACTGCCAATTTTTACCGAGATAAAACCTACAAGCGCCGCCAAAAACCCGGAAAGCATCGCCGGCGGCACCGCCGGCAAAACCAGAACGTTGGCCGGAACGCTAAGCCAGGAAAAACGCCCAAAACTAAACAGAACAACCGGCAAAGCGGCAATTTGAGCCGATAAAGTCGCCGCCAAATTGTCCCTAAAAGAGAAAAAATTGGGGATCCGCCAGCCGACAAATCGTCTTTCAAAATGAGGCGACAGATAAAAAAGCCCCAAGGTTGCCAAAAACGAAAGCTGAAAGCCGGCATCATAACGGAATAAATAAGGATTGAAAAAAAGCATTGCGGCGCCGGCCAGCACGATAGCATTTTTCATATTGTAAAACCGGCCTTCCCGCTTGCTGATTAAAAGCAAGCTGCCCATAATTGCGGCCCGCACTACCGAGGCGCCGGCGCCGGCAATCAAGGTGAATAAAATTATCAAAATGCCGACCAGCCAGAAAATAATCCGGCGCGGCACAAGCATAAAACCAAAAAAATTGAAAAGCATTATGGCTATAAGAGAAATATTGTAACCGGATATTGCGACGATATGGCTGGTGCCGGTAGCGTTAAACGCTTCTATTAAATCCTTGGGAAGGGAGCGCCGGGCGCCCAAAAGGAGCGCCGCCAAAAACGACGCTTGCGGCTCGGGCAAGATTTCATTAATGCGATTAATAAACATCTTTTTGATTTCCAAAAGAAGTCCGTAGAAATCTGTCGCGCCGCCACGGCTAACCAATTCTATTTTAGGATACTTGCCTGTGAAAAATATATTGTCTTTCGCCAAATAATTTTTGTAGTCGAAATCGGAAAAGTTTGTTGGTTCTTCGATTTTTCCCGTGATTTTTAGTGTGTCGCCGTAGAAATATTCCGGATAAAGGTTGGTTTTTATTAATATTTTGTCTCCATTCGAAACTTCTAAAACATAATAAGAAAAATCAGAGCGAATATCGGGTTCTTCCGAAGTTTTACCGACTAAAACTGTATTATTTTGAAAATTATATTTTTCAAAATCGGGCTTTTTATTAAAAGCGGTTGCCGCCCGCCAGAGACCGAAACCAAAAATCAAAATACAAAAACCAAAAATAATTTTTGTATTTGGCTTGAACTGAAAATTATTTTTAAAAAAAGCATAAATAATAATCGCAACGCCTAAAACCAAAACCCCGCCCTGATCCGCCAACTGGCGGAGAAGGGCGGGGTTTACAAACGAATAAAAAGCAATGCCTCCTATAAAACTTAATAGGGAGAAAAGAAAAATTTCATGTTTTGTCATTCTTTTTCTTTCTCAGAAACGCCGGAGTGTCCCATTCTTCTTCATTGTCAATAATTTCTATTGGAAGTTTTTTTGGCAATTCTTGAATTTTAGAGTTGGTGATGCCGTTATTAACAAGGCCGCCAAAACCGGTAGCAATTACGGTGACTTTTATTTCCCCTTTCTTAAGACGAGGGTCATGAGTGGCCCCAAAAATAACTTTGGCATCAGAATCGATGGACTCAGTAATGACTTTCGCCGCTTCGTTAACGTCATTCATCCCTAAATCCATCCCGCCGGAGACGTTAAATAACACGCCTTTGGCGCCGTCTATTGCAATATCAAGAAGCGGCGAATTGATAGCCGCTTTGGCCGCAACCGCGGCCCGATCTTCGCCGCCGGCTTTGCCAATTCCCATAAGGGCAGAGCCCGCCTCGGACATAATTGTTTTAATATCGGCAAAATCAACATTAACAATGCCTGGATAAGTAATTAAATCGGCAATACCCTGGACGCCTTGGCGAAGAATATCATCAATAATATTAAAGGCCTCAACAATGGATGTGTTTTTGTCAATTAAATTGAGAACTTTATCGTTCGGAATGGTGATTAAAGTATCTACCCTATCGCGAAGCGCTAAGAGCGCTTCCTCAGCGATTGCCATTCGCTTTTTGCCTTCGAAAGAAAATGGCTTAGTAACAACGGCAACAACCAAAGCGCCGGTATCATGAGCGGTATCAGCAATAATGGGTGATGCGCCGCTGCCTGTGCCACCACCTAATCCGGCAGTAATGAAAACCAAATCAGCGCCTCTTAACGATTCTTTTATTTCCTCGCGATTTTCTTCGGCTGACTGCCGGCCAAGATCCGGGTTCATCCCGGCGCCAAGCCCCTTGGTTATGCTTTTTCCAATATGGATTTTGGTGTTGGCCTTAGCATGGTGAAGATCCTGGGCGTCGGTATTGACAATAAGAAAATCAACACCTTTTATTTGGGCATTAAACATCCGGGTTACGGCATTACCGCCGCCGCCGCCAACGCCGATAACCTTTATGCGCGCAAACGTTTCAATATCCGGCTTAATGTGAGGCATGATATATCAATATATCACCTCCACAAATAAGTATGCAAATTAATTAATTAAGGAATAAAATTTTTGAGAAATCTCAAAATGCCTCCATAAGAAGAATTATCATCTGCCACACGATCAAAATTCTCTTCAAAGCCCCAAATTATCAACCCTAAAGCTGTGGTGAAAACCCTATTTTGAATAATTTCGTCCGGCCCGGAAATTTTTTGCGCTACGCCATAGCTGGCCGGCAGGCTTAAATCTTTTTTGGCGAGTTTATCAAGACGAGAAAGATAAGAGCCGCCACCCGTCAAAACCACGCCGCCGGGCAGCATTGAAGCCCTTCCTATTTTTTTCAGTTCTTTTTGGATCACGTCAAAAATTTCGGAAAATCGCGCTTCGCAAATCAGAGCAATCTGCCTTCGCGGCACCGAACTGTCGCCACCAAGCTTTTTTAAATCAACCATGTCCCGTGAACTAGTGCTTTCAACTAATGCCGAGCCGTGATCTTTTTTAATTTTCTCAGCAGCATCAACATCAACCCTAAGGCCATAAACCAGATCATGAGTAACATAAGCCGACCCATAGCTAAAAATTGCCGCATGATAAATGTCGCCTTCCTCAAAAACAACCATCCCAGTAGTGTGGCCTCCAATATCTAATACCAATGTTCCCAACTCCCTTTGGCGCGGGCTCAAAACGGCATAACTTGCCGCCAAGGGGGACAAGACCACTTCTTTAATTTTAACGCCGGCCAAATTAACGGCCTTGCGAAGATTTTTTAGCGTTTGAGTCCCGCATTCAACGATTAATGTGTCAACTTCCAGTTTAACGCCGGTCATTCCTATCGGATCTTTAATACTCCGTTCGCCATCAACTATCCATTCCTTTGCCAAATTGTGCAGAATTTCGCGATTGGGATTGGCCGGAATTGCTTCAGCTTGCAAAAGAGCCCTTTGAATGTCTTCCCTTGAAATCTCACGGTCAGCTCGCGATACAATCACCACTCCTTTCGAGGATCTTACAAAAACATTATTACTGCCGACACTGACAATCGCTTCGCGAATTTTAATGCCGGCGTGATTTATTGCCTTTTGGAATGCTTCACGAATAGCGGCTGCCGCTTCTTCAATATCTACTACAACGCCTTTTCTCAAACCGCGGGATGGCGCTTCGCCCCAACCAATTACTTGGGGCACTTCTTGCGCCTTCTTTTTTGAGGCCACCACCACTTGGATTGAACTGGTACCAATATCCAAGCCAATAATAATATCATCACGAGACATGTTTTAAATATTTAAATAATTTAATATTTTATCTTCCAGATGCTCCATTTGCCCATGTTTATGCCTTAATAAATGCAATAAACTATGGACCAAAATTTCTTTCAAATGATTTTTGTCGGAAATTTTTTCGCCATTAATTACTATCTCTCCCAAGTTTAACATGTTATTATTCGGTTTGGCAAGGGTTTTGATTTTACGGCTGTTTAAGCCAAAAGATAGTTCATCGGGTATTTCATTTTTATTACGCCAAATTTTATTTAACCTTTTAATTTCATCCTTACCAACAACTAAAACAGCCATTTCCACCGGCTGTTTTATTTTTAAAAATTCCAGAGCCCGCAAAATTACACCTTCAATAAATTCTTTCGGAATCTTCTTGCGAGTTTTATTATAAATCAAGATTTCGTGCTTCATTGTTAAAACTTATAAGTATCTTCTTTTCTTTTATCTATTTTTAGAATAACGATCCTTCCACCCAATAATTGATAAAGGATTCTTAATCCTCCTTTTCGTACTCGAAAAACATCGGCAAATCCTTTTAGTTTTTTGATATCCATATTATCAAAACGCCCCAATTGGAGCGCTTTTATAATATTTTTTATCCATTCTTTCTCCTTAGATGTTAATTTACTTAATGCTTTATCAATTTTATCCATAATTAAAGCCTACTAAGCAACTCTTCTGCGGGAATGCCGCTTTTTCTAAACTTGGTAAAATCGATGACTGTTTCCCACAACCCATCATCTTCATCAACGGAAGAAATTCTAAATAGTGGCCTTGATCTTTTTACAACTATAAAAGATTTGCCTTTTTTAATAAGAGAGGCGTATTTTCCCATATTTTCTCTTAATTCCTTTAATCCCACAATTGTGTTTTCCATATAATTAAAGTTTACCTTAAGATAAACTTCGTGTCAAGAACTTGATAAAAAATTACTTCAATTCCTCCTCAATAATCCTTTTGACCATATCGCCTCCGGCGCGGCCTTTGACTTCGGCCATAACACCGCTCATTATTTTCCCGAATTCTTTTATTGTGGCTCCCTCCATTTCAGCCAGTTTTTTCTTTACTATGCCGCGTAGTTCTTCCTCGGGCATTTCTTCTGGGACATATTTTTTCAGAATTTCAAGCTCGCTGACTTCTTTTTTTACTAAGTCGCCGCGGCCGCCTTTTTCATATTGGGTTATGGACTCTTTCCGTTTTTTTATCTCGCCCAAGACCACATTAACAGTTTCTTCATCATTAAGCTCTGAAAGTTTCTCAAGTTCTTCAAACGGCTTCCCTTCTTTGGATAGCTTATTTCTTTTTTCAAGTTCCCTGTTTTTTATGACGCTGTTTAAAAATCGTAAAGCCGAGACAATATCGGTTTTGCTATTTTTAAAAGCTACCCTTAGGTCTTCGTTTATTTTTTCTTTTAAACTCATATCCTAAACTAATGCCTAAACTTTTTCTCCGGCGGCAGTTTTCCCAATTTATAAAGTTTTTCCCGTTCTTTTTGCGTCCCTATCCGCCGCAAGGCCGACAATTTTTTTTGCCTTTTAGTCAAAGTAGGAACATAAAAACGGCTTCGGCGCGCCCTAAGCAGTACGCCGCTTTGCTGGATGCGCCTGGTAAAGCGCCTTAAAAGGTTTTGCGTTGTTTCTCTTTCTTTTTTTCTTACCTCTATTGCCATGTTAATGATTTACCTCCTAAAAGATGAAGATGTAAATGGTTAACTTGCATCCCCGCGTCGCGGCCCACATTAAAGATCAACCGATAGCCATTCTCCGAAATACCAATTTGTTTTGCTACCTCTTTTGCTTTCAAAATCAGATCGCTAATTAATTTATTATTGTCTTCCGATAAAGTATTAACCGGCCCTACATGATTTTTTGGGATAATTAAAACATGAATCGGCGCCTTCGGATTAATATCATTAAAGGCCAAAAATTTTTCATCTTCAGAAATAAATTCTTTGGGGATTTCCTTATTCGCGATTTTGCAAAAAATACAATCTTTCATAGGTTCACAGTATTTTTACCAAAAATATTATTATCTGTAAATATTGACAAAATGGCATTCTTTTGATATACTATACCTATAAAATCCTTTTTAAGCCAATAATTCAAGGTTTTAAGCTAAATGAGGCGAGTATTTGGGAAGCTATGTGTTTAGTTTTTCAAATACTCGCCTCATACCGAAGCGAGGACTGCGCCGGACAGGTTTCCGGCAATTCCAAACCTACAGGAGGTGTGCAATGGTAAACTCCACTGCGAACCAACTGCCGACGGACGTAACGTTCGAGAAGCAGCTTGGTCAACTGGCAACGTGGGTTCGTGTGATGAGGCAGGCCGGTCTTCCCATCGAGGAAGCCCTTCAGATGCCCATCGACGATCCCGAAATGCGGAAGCGCTTGGTGCGCTTCTGGAACTCCAGCGGCTACGAGTCGACCACGACGCAGAAGCTCGCCCGAGCGATCGGCATTCCGGTCTTCGGCATCGAGGAAGCGATCCAACACTTCGGCGTGAAGCCTACGCAAGCGCAGCTCTCGGCCTTGGCCGAAATCCCATTCACCGAGGCTGAGCTCCGCGAGTGCAAGGACACTCACATCCTCGTCGCCGTCTTCCCGATGTCGATTCTCGACATTCGTGGCAAAGTCGAGCGCAAGCTCTTTTACAGCCACGAGGACGCCTGGTACAACAAGCAGGCGTTCGCAAAAGACAATGGCGAATCGGCGTGGCATCTGGTCCGCAAGACTCCGGTCGACAACTCGACCGGCAAGAACTGGAACGAGCAGCAGGCCCTTCTCGCCAAGAACGAGGAGACGCCCAAAACTCGTGTGGTGGTTTACGCCATCATCGGCCACTTCTTGGCCACCAACGAGAGACTGTTCGAGCGAATCTACGTCCGGTGCTCGGATGTCGACTCGGATGGTCGCCGGGTCTACGTCGGCTTCTTCGATGCGTGTGGTCTGGTCGTCCGCAGCTTCTGGGGCGATTACCGCTACGATTGCATCGGCTTGGCCTCTGCTCGGAAGTCCAGCTGAACCTTGAGATCTTTCCCGCCTTGGCGGGATTGATCACCTTGAGCCTTCGGCGCGAATTTTTTCGCAGCGCCGAAGGCTCATTTCTTTTTATACATACTTTTGATACAATTTTTTCATCTTGCTAATGCAGGCGCGGCTAAAGCTTCGCCTCGCGAGATATCTCGCCTTTGAGATGTCGCCGGAATACCATTGGTTCACGGATCACGGTAGTGCGCGACTAAGGATCAGAGATTGAACTTCTTGCTCGCTTCTTGCGGAGGTGTTTCTGAATAAGAAACTGCTCCCGAATAAAATTCAGGGACGAGAGGATATAGGCTCTTACGGGCGGTAAACCTCAAGTTCCGGTGACGCGGACGGGAGCGGGCAACGTGTCGACTCGAATGGCAACCGGGTCAACGTCGGCAACTTCGATGCGAATGGTCTGAACGTCAACAACAACTGGGACGATAACCGCAACGACAACATCGGCTTGGCCTCTGCTCGGAAGTCATCTCTCTATCCAGGTACAAGAATGCCCACTTTACGGTGGGCATTCTCTTTATCGTTCTTTGGTTGATTTGATCCAGCCGCCAAGCATGCGGCCGATTTCGTCCACGAGTTCCTGCAGAGTCGCATATTTCTTGTTGTCTATCGTTTTCACTTCTTTCATAAGCCTGAAAAATACGCGCAAGAAGTTCAGCTTCACGCTGGCTTTTTCGAGAACCGGCAGTTTCTCGGCTTTGTACATCTGGCTTGCCAGCAGAATGTTTTCGAGTATGTCGAGAATAACGTTATCGCACCGCTGCCAGATGGTATAGCGATCCTGCTTGGTAACCGAATCGCGATAACCATAGAATGTTTTGTAGAGATCGTATGTTTTTTTGAAGATTGGTATATCGAAGTCGTCCATAATTTTATTTGTTTATGAAGGTTTATAAAAATCTATTTGAAAAAATAATTTCTCTGGAGAATCTCTTTTCGGCATGGGATACTTTCAAAAACGATAAACGTAATAGATACGATGTGCAACAATTTGAGTGGAAACTTGAACAGAATATCTTTCAGCTTTGTCGCGAGCTGAAAAACAAAACCTACAAACATGGGCCATATACCGGCTTCTACATCCGCGATCCGAAACAGCGGCATATCCATAAAGCCTTGGTCCGGGATCGGGTACTGCACCACGCGGTCTTTTCCATTATCAACCCGATTTTTGAAGAGACATTCATCCCGACTTCCTTTTCCTGCAGGATCGGCTATGGCACGCATCGGGGCGTTACGGTTTTGGAGAAAATGGCACGTCGGATTTATAAAAACGGAACGAGCTCCTGTTTTGTTTTGAAATGCGATATTCAGAAGTTCTTTGATTCGGTGGATCATCATGTTTTGCTTTCTATTCTCCAAAAACGGATCAAGGACGAAGATGCGGTGTGGCTGCTGCAGGAAGTCATAGAAAGCTACTCATCATCGCGGTCAACCATATTTGAGAAAAAAGGATTGCCGATCGGCAATTTGACTTCCCAGCTTTTCGCCAATGTGTACATGAACGAGTTTGATCAGTTTGTAAAAAGCGATCTCAAAGTCAGAAATTATGTGCGCTATACCGACGATTTCGCAATCGTTTCCGAAAGCTCAGCGCATCTCGAAGGATTGCTCGGGCCCATCGCGGAATTCCTCGACTGCAAGCTCGCGCTTGGCCTACACCCCGAGAAAATCACTATCCACAAGTCCAATCGAGGTGTTGATTTCCTCGGCTATCTTATTTTTCCGAATCACCGGTTAATCCGCACGAAAACAAAACGGAGAATACTCGCAAAGCTGCGAAGCCGTACCGACGA
>Ga0315288_10005005_pt1 | contig 16872 bp, 21 predicted proteins | sample YL17G11_20_MG_FD_203454 | JGI IMG/M metagenome (GOLD analysis project Ga0315288, IMG submission 203454) | Sediment microbial communities from Yellowstone Lake, YNP, Wyoming, USA - YL17G11_20 | ecosystem: Environmental > Aquatic > Freshwater > Lake > Sediment | place: USA: Wyoming | collected... | reverse complement strand
CTCCGAACCATCTGAAATTATTCGAGGAGAATCACTAGTCGTATTTGTAATTGCAGATGGTTCGGAGCCAATTTCATACCAATGGTATAAAGATGGAAATATGGTATTAGGTGCCATAGAAGCAACGTACATCAAACCTGAAGCCAAAGGACGAAACTGCGGTGTCTACACTTGTGAAATAACCAACAATACTTAAGCTGGTGGGAATGTATTATGTTGTACGGACATTATTATGGTGAAAACAGCCATGTAGATACATGGGAATTATCATCTGCTAATACTTGGATTGCTCAATCTATTGCTCCTTGGGGAGTAGAACCGGATCAGGCATATGCTCTTTCCAGCATAAAAATTCGTGTGAATAGATCTGTTGGAGGAACTGTTGGAACATTAACACTTGGTCTTCAATTACATGATCCCATTACCGGAAAGCCCACTGGTACAGATTTGGTCACCACAACGTTAGAAGGAAGTATGCTTCCTGCTGGAGTAGACACATGGGCTACGTTTGCCATTTCATTCGCTGTTCCAAATGAATCAGATGGAACGTACATGTGGGTACTTCGTGGGGTATTTTCTGGTGGTGCCACATTGGGAATAAAAAGTGGAACTACCTCTGATTACTTTTTTGCCCAATATGCAACTAGTGCCAATGCGGGATCCACTTGGACAGTGAGTCCCGGCACCATTTTAATGCAATTATGGGGACCAGAAATTCCTAGTAATACTTTTATCTTTGGACATGGTCAAAGTAACGAGTTGGACGTATACGGAGGTATCGTTAGAAAGGGCTACTACAATAACAAAATTCTTACACTAGATGAGTGTTTTATTATAAGTACCTCACAATATAGTTGTAATGGTGTTGCAATTCTTCAGACTGCGGACAGATTTTTTATCGCTTCTGGAACTATCATTACTGCATATAACCTGTTTACTTTCGAAATAGATACTGCTTGGGGCACATCTGGAGTATATAATCATGCCATTCAAATCTATAACATAGCAATAAATAGCTCGGGACAAATTGCTATTGCCCATGCTCAAACTTCCAATAAAATTGTTTCCCTTCTCAATGCTGCGGGGACTGCACTTGTATGGCAGGTTCAACCTAATTTAAGTCGGGTTCTTTTGTATGCCTGGATGGTTTCTTTTTCTGGTGATGGTTCTGTTCTGTGTGGAACGTGGGATAATAGTGGTGGGACCTTTGATACTGCATACCGATTAGCCCTAGCAGATGGTGCTATGGTAGCCAGTTACGGGACGATGAATAGTCCTACCAAAGCATGCAGGAACGTAATTTCAGATGCAGACGGTAGCAATATCTATCTAGTTCGAGATACCACATATGCAACGGATGCTGTTATAGAAAAGTATCCAAAGGCCAGCTCTACACCCACATGGTCTGTTGGAGTAGGTACTCGATATTCACATAAGTTATTGTGGGTCGGATCTACTTTGATTCAACTGTGTGGCGGATATTCCGGTCCTGCCTATGCACGATTGATTGATATCACAGATGGTAGCACACTGGATCAGACAGAACTAACTAATGTTTATGGATCTTATGCGTCTTTTGGTATAAGAATCACAGATGATCGATTTTTAGCTTCGCAGCCCACCGGCGGGTATTACGATATCTTAGATACAACAATTGCTCCTCCTGAATAGGAATGAAAGAATGAACATTCTGTATACCAATTACATTAAGGGGACAATACTGGGCGCTGGCGTAGAAATTCCCACTGTTGTTGCCCCAGTAATTACAGATCAATCCACAGACACCGACATTCAGGTTGGTGATCCGCTGTCCTTATTTGTCACTGCGACAGGTACAGAACCATTAGGTTATCAGTGGTACAAAGGGGTAGATCTTCTTCCAGATGAGATTAGTTCCACATTCGTTAAAGATCCTGCAGCTCTTGAAGATGCTGGGACATACACATGTCAAGTATCCAACACTGGGGGAATACAAACTAGTGATGATATTGTAGTTTCAGTTGCGCTTGTTCCTCCTGTTATTTTAACACAATCAAGTGATCAAGTTATTGCTCGTTTTTCTGAACTTCATTTATATGTGACAGTTTCCGGATCTCCCCCATTGTCGTATCAATGGTATAAGGATGACAGTTTGATACCGGATGCTACAGATTCCACATACACAGTAATTGATGTTGTTGGGGCTGATTGTGGCATTTATACGTGTAGGGTGACTAACACCGCTTGAGTAAAGGAATCCGAATGAGTACTGTGATATCTGATCCAATTACAATTACAATGCCACCAGTCATTCTTTCTTCTTTGGTCGAATTGGTTGTATTGGTTAATGAGCCCTGTGAAATTCCTGTGGTTGCGGATGGCTCTGCCCCTATTTCCTATCAGTGGTACAAAGATGACATTTTGATGCCAGGAGAGATTCTATCTTCTCTGTCTTTTGTATCTACGCAATTTCTTGATGCAGGAGAATATCGATGCCATGTTAGCAATTCAGCTGGTACAGCAGATGCTACAACCACTTTAGAAGTGATTGTCCGTCCGGTGTATTCAGATCGAATCATCGAAATTGATTTTGACTTTTTCATGGATCTCCAAGCACAGGTTGGACTGGAACTATTGGATCTTATTCCAGCAAAGTTTTGGGAATCTCCGCAACAGCAAATTTTACGTGATTACATAAATGAAGCAGAATTTCAATTTGGGTCGTGGATGACTCAAACTCGAGATATTGTTTTGCTTCTAAGCCCAAATACTACAACGTCAATTAAGTACTTGCGATATTTGGGAGCTTTGATTGGTGTTGTATTTCCTCCTGAGGATACAACATCTGAATTAGAAATGCGGAAGACCCTGGAACAGGCAGTATCTTGGTACAAAGTCAAAGGCACATATGAATCATTGTCGTTGCTGGCTATGATTCATCAATTTACAGTCAACATCTATGATATGTACACCAATGATTATGTGGACTTTGTATTGGTTGATTGGTGGACGGGACAAGAGGGAACGAATCCTCCTGGGCTTGATTCGTCTTATTACAAGTCCCCGCATTTTGGTATTGAAGTTGTTTTAGATCAAGTATATACTTTATATTCAACACAGTATTTATGGTATTCAGATTTGTTTGGCAATTTGATTGAGAAAGTGGAAGAAGTTCGTCCGGTTCATACGGTACCCCATTACTTGATTCGATTGGGACCGAAGACCGATGAACTCGGACACACAATTGAGGTGACTGGGCAGATTAAAGCTCGTGTGTTATCTAATTGGGAACAAGCAACCAAGAATTTCAATATGGTGGGATCGGGCTTGCCTTGGCATTTAAATGACGGCACGAATTTTAATGCATCTGGAGATGCTTTTGTAAAGACAGTGACAAAATGGGTGTTGGGTGTTGGTGCATCCGATATCTCAGATCCGGGATTCACAATCCTAGATCCGATGTTAACAGGGTCGATTGATCCGGCGAACATTACGTCAGATTTAGATAAGTATACATTTGAATTCCTTGTCCCAAAAGCGACAATACAAAATGGCTTGCGTGAATTGGGATTATATGTTCCGGGTGCACCAGACATTTTGGTTATTGGATCTACATTCCCACTGATTGATAAAGGGAATGATGTGGAAATTCGGGTGGTATGTGAAGTGTATAAATCGAATCTTTCGTAGGAGTAAAATGACTTCAGAAGAACTTTTCAAACTACAGGTTTGGTTGAATGCAGTGATAAATGAACGAGAGGCAATGGTCGCAGCGAATCAAATTTATCAATATCGAGGAGAGTATCCGCTATATGATCAGCATGACTTTTTAGCATTAAATGACAAACTTGAGAATATTCGGAATGCTCTTTCTTAGGAGAACAAAATGGCTGTAAATGTAGGTTCTCAGACCGTAACGCTTATTTATTTTACCCCAGCAGTAGTTGAAACTGTCAATAATCGATCAAAGGAGATTCAGCCCACGGGTATTTACAAGGGCGGATACTTGATGGTTGTAGACGGCACTCACTGTCAATTGTCTCCACTGATTTGTGAAATTGGTGATGGGACGTATCAGGTAAAGGTGGAGACTGCTGCCGTTGTCAACATTGTTGTAGCATCAGGCACTCCATATGTTGTGCTTCGCTGGGTGCATGACTTAGCGGTACAAAGCAATGACTATATGGACTTTGTTATCACAGCAACTCCAGCAGCCAATGATCTAGTCGTAGCAAAGTGTTTGTTCACGGCTGGGGCATTGACCGGATTTGATTACGGAGATACGGCGTATCCTCGAAGTTTTCCAAAGCAGCCCAGGATGTATCTGAAGGTCGATTCTACAGAGGAATCAGAGCTTCGTGTGCAAATTCACGGTGGATACGTCCAAGGCAGTGCTGGTTCGACGCTTGTTGCAGATCAGAAGTCTTCTTCAATCGTTGCTCCCACGACCTCAAGTAAAATTTATCTGGTGTGTGTAGATCCTGATACGGGAATCATTTCTGTAGACAGCTCTGGCACGGAATCTGCTACACCCACAGCTCCTGCTTATGCTGGACGTTTGGTGTTGGCTGAGATTACGTTGTCCGTTGGGAATACTTCGATTCCAAATTCAAAGATCAAAGATGTTCGACCCTTTGTTTGCCGATTGCCGGGCGTAGATAATATAACATTGGAGTATGCTTCCGGCGGTAAACTTCAAATTAAAGCTGTGGGTACTCCGAACATTAATGATGCGGCCGTAACGGCTTCGAAGATGGGTGCGGTCTTTGGTTCGCGTACTTCTGTAGATAGTCTTGGCAATCCTTTAGCAAAAACAAATGTGTATCGGGCGATGTCGGATGGATTCGTCACCGCGTGGGTGTATATGCCTCAGAGTCAAACTTTAGCCATATACACAGATGCTAGTAATCCCCCAACTACTATGATAGGCAAGTTCGTTCCAGGTGAAGAAACTGGAACAGGTTCTCTTACAATTCCAATTAGACAAAATGATTATTGGAAGATGACGTCTTCGTCTGGGACACCAACAGTATATTGGCTGCCACTTGGAAATGGTGCATGTGTAAAGCAGTAAGGAGGATCTATGCTCCGTTTGTCTGCAACGAATAATCAACATACGAATACCATTATTCATACACATACAAATCTTTGTAAGGCAACGGAGCTTTCTTCGATTCTCGGTCCCGAAGCTTGGAAGGGTAGGAGTTGTTTTCTCATTGGAGGAGGACCAAGTCTTCGGGACCCTTATTTTTCAACAGTGATTTCGCAAATCATTGCTGAGGGAGAAATTACCATTGGAGTAAACAAGTCGTTCCTATTTGGGACGACTCTTTGTTATGCCATGGACGAACAATTCTACAATCTTGTGACTGATCCAAACAACAGAGAACTTTATCGAGCTTGGCAGACATACGGTGGAATGAAAGTAATTCTTCGCAGATCTGTGAAGATGAAATTAGATTCCGGAGTATATTGTGTATGGACATTGGATCGAAAAGTAATTAGTTTTGATATCAAACAAGGAATGTATTCTGGGAACAATAGCGGTCTGGGTGCAATGATGCTCGCTTGTGCTCTCGGCTGTAAGAAGATCGGGCTTCTAGGCTACGACCTTTCTATTAAAGATGGAAATACACATTGGCATGAAGGATATCAACATCAGTCTGCGGCACAGATGGCAGGACCATTGGTTGAATTTAAATTGGCCATTGAAGAATTTGCTGATGCATGGAAGATAAATGGAATTGATATCGTAAATCTGAATCCTTATAGTGCTCTGAAGTGTTTCAGATTTGCTACGGTAGAGGAATTTCGTGCGGAAATAAATAAATGAAACTATCTATTGTGATGACATATATGAATAGACTGCAACAGTTAGCAATTACGTTGCGGTCAATCCAATTGCAGGGAATAGATTCTGAGATCATCATTGTTGATGATGCGAGTACACCCGGGCAAGAAGCCCATAAAGTTATTTCCAAATTTCCTAATCTCAATATCAAATTGCTTGAAATTCAGGCCAAGGATAAGTGGTGGATTAATCCCTGCATTCCTTACAACAAAGGATTTGCAATGGCCACCGGCGATATTGTTATCATTCAGAATCCCGAATGTATCCATGTTGGGAATGTCTTGTCATGTATGGCAGACAATGTGCATGATGACAATTATGTGGTATTCTCTTGCTTGTCAACCTTGGAATCTGATCATCCCCGTCTTGAATTCTTGACACGTTGCCCAGAGGACGAATTTCAGTCTTGGCTCTTCAAGTTAATTCAACCCACCCCACAACGACTGTGGTATACACATCCCACGTATCGACCAACCTTCTATCATTTCTGTACTGCTTTAACGCAGAAGAATCTAAAACAAATTGGTGGATTCAATGAAACGTTTGCGGATGGATATTGTTGGGACGATAATGAATTCCTGCTTCGAATACAACGACAAGGATTGAAAATTCAATCTGTGTCAACTACAATTGGACATGTGATTCATCAATGGCATCCAAAAGGAAACATTCCTGATGATACTTCGGCGTGGATTAGAAATCAGCGTCGATTTGAACAAGAACAAGCCAAATTGTCTGCATGGTTACTTGAAAAGCGTATATATGCTCAGTAAAAGGAGAAACTATGGCAGATTTGAACATATCCGAGATTTTCTATGCGATTAATTCCTAAAGTTGTGTATTTTTATTGGGGCGCTCCCGTCCTTCCTTATCTTCGATACATGTGTCTTGTATCGTTTAAGATGATGAACCCAGATTGGCGTGTGATTTTATTCACGCCCACTCGATTGACGTCTGGAACCACTTGGGGTACAAACGAGCAACAAGTCCCGATAGTAACTCGGGATTATATGAAGGAATTGAAGGATCGTGGCGAAATTGAAATGTGTCCCTTTGATATGGAGGAGATTGGCTTTTCTAATTTTCTTCCCGAAGTGATCAAATCAGATATCATTCGTCTATACCTGCTTTCTCAACATGGTGGATTGTGGGCAGATACAGATATTCTTTTCTTTCGTCCACTTGAGCATGCTTTACTTCCAGATGATAGTCAAGCGTATTTTTGTTTTCGTCGAGGTGGTCCGACACAAGAGGATACAGTGAAAAATGGCCCAGAGTATCACGCCATTGGATTTCTTCTGGGTGCTCGATATAATCCGTATTACACAAAGCTATTCAATGGCGTTAAAGCAATAATGAATACGGAATTGTATCAGTCTTGTGGTAGCCCTTATTACAAGAAAATGATCAATATTCACAGTCCTGGAATTTTCAATTTACATCTTCATACGGTATATCCGAGTCGAGCGTTACCAGGAATGTGGGTCGGTCCTACAAGAGAGTATGTCATGCAGATTTGGTCCAACTGCATTGGTTGGCATTGGTACGGCGGACATCCAATTGCTGGTAAAATGCAGAATTTGATTCTTCATGATAACTACAAAAGTCATGATAATGTCATTACATGGATTCTAGAAAAGATCCTTCAGGGAGAACGAATATGACCGTAACGGTCACACAGAATTTTGATTGGGCAGATACGAAACGAAAACTTGTTATTTTTCTTCCAAATCATAATGGGAAGGAACTCACAGAATTCTCAATTCAACAAATTCGCACCACACGAGCCGTTGAAGATTATTTGATTATTGTCGGAAATGATGGTGTGGATGATGATTTTTCTCATCTGGCCACTCAGAATGTAGCTTTCTTCACATTGCGTGGTTCACAAAAGTATCCACGGAATGGGGCATTCATTCGAAATTATGCAATCAAACGTTGTCAATCAGAGTTATTCTTTCAGAAGGACGGTGAAGTCGTCATTGAAGGAGATTTCATCCGGCATTCAATTGATCAACATGGATCGTGGCGAGCAGGAAACATTGCAGTTTTGAATGCGGAGCAGACGAAAACGTATCTGCGTGAGAAAAAGCTTCAGAGTGTTAAGGATATAACTTTCTATACAGTACCCGCTGTGAGACCTGATATAGACCTCAATGCAACAAAACAATACATCTGCAACTTAGATGGACAAGTATCGTTTATCTCATACTTTCACTATGCGTATTGCACACGAACCCGGTTACTTCAAGACTTGGGTGGATATGATGAAGATTTTACAGATTTTGGGTGGGAAGATGTCGACATGTACTTCCGGTTAGCATATGCCCAAGAATTTCTGAAGCCAGATTATTCCTGTTACGCCATCCATCCAAAGCATGCCAGTACAGTCAATACCCTCAAACTGGGGGACATGGCTCAAGTATTCAAAAACAAAGCTACTCATCAGTGCGCTGCTAATCTTCGTCGAAACTGGGGAGAAGGTGCCTAATCATGACCAGGTTTGAAACTGTAGGTGGAGATATTGGTCCGTTCTTTAACGTTCCTAAACCATTAAAGGATGGTTTTCATTATGCCCATCAAACCTTGGGAACCGGCACGTGTTTAGAATTTGGAGTCGCATGGGGCACATCATATGCTTGGCAAGTTTCTCAGATTCTAGATAAGTATATAGGTTCCAAACTCATTGGGTTTGATTCTTGGGCTGGTTTGCCCAAAGAGACTCCCGGCGTGTGGGCACCAGATCGTCATCATGCGGGAGCATTTTCAACATCTAAAGCGGACATGGTACAGCGTGTTACAGAGTTAGGAATTTCAATTGGAAGCACTCCGGCTTCTCAATTTTCTCTTGTAGATGGTTTCTTCAAAGATTCCTTGACTATAGAATTGCGAGATCAGATTAAAGATCTAATTTTCGTGAACATTGATGTAGATATTCATTCTTCTACTGTGGAAGTGTTGAATTGGATTACTCCATTACTTCGACCAGGTGTTGTTCTCTATGCCGATGACTGGCTCGATCCCGTTGATATTGGAAAGGGAGCTGCAGAGTGGGGAGAACATCTTGCTTGGCGACAGTGGACCGAAGCACATCCTCATATCAAGTATAATATGATAGCTGTGAATGCTGTCAATCAACGGGCATTTGAAATTTTGGCGGTATAATTTATGAAAGATGAATGGCTGGAACTAATTGAAGAATTTCCTCATGTGGCCTTCAATTACAAAAATTTCAATGGAACATTGAATGATCGGGCCCACGGCTTCCGACATATCTATATTGCTGAGCCAGAGACAATGTGGCCCGAGCAGTGGGACGCGGAGATGCTCGTCCAGGAGTACGACACGGTCATCACATATAATCCTGCATTCTACAAGTTTTGGAAAAACTGGTTACCTCTACGATTGGTTCAAGGTGTATTGGCGTGCAATTTCAGTCGAAACAATCTTACTGATGATGAATTGGTGCCATATAAGAAGAAGCTGGATCGTTGTTGTATCCTGAACAAGTATTATACATTGCCTGGTTCGCCCGAAGGATTCATTAAATGGCTTCTTCCTGAGATTGCTGTACAGATGGATGCTGATGTATGGAGTCCACAAGCCTGGGGTTTCAATGAGACGTTTTGCGGAACTGTATCATCTCCATATCATCACAGTCACGTCAATCATTTGAAGAAGATTGCAGAATATCGATACTGCATCTGCTTTGAATCAACATATCATGAAGACATGAGTATGGGATTCATAACAGAACGATTGGCCAATTGTCTCAAAGCAGGAACCATTCCTATCTACTATGGTTGTTATAACGTCGAGGATTACGTTCCCACGGAGTTGTTCATTGATTTTCGGAAGTATTATAGAAATTATCCTGCTTTGAAAGCATACATACAATCCATCACAGAAGCAGAGTATAATGATCGTATTAGAGCAGGCCGTGAATGGGTCAAGACTTGTCGGCTTGGATCAACTGAAGACCTTCGAATACTTCTGAGTACACTATGAAATTAAACTGCGGTGGACAACAGACGATTGGACGATTTCCTCCGGGTTGGACATGTATAGACATTCTCCCTGGAGCAGATTATCAATGTGATATTTCAAAAGAACCCTTGCCAATTCCAAATGAATCCGTTGACGCTATTTACTTCTCTCATTGTTTAGAACATATTTGGCCGCATCGACATTCTTTTGTGTTGTCACAATTCATGCGAGTGTTGGTTCCTGGTGGAAAGATTCGTGTAGTTGTTCCTGACATGCAGCTTCAAATGGATCGATATCATAAAGAAAAAGGTACTCGACCCGATTTGCTAGCTAACTGCATGTCCTGGTGGTTTGATCCCACCGTAGATGATCAAGGAGAAGTTCATCTAAGTCATGTATGTGGGTTTGACTGGTGGGCTTTATCAAGTTTATTTTCACGAATGGCTTTTTCAAATATTCAAAGATTGTGGTATAGCAATCATGATCCCATATTTCAAGGTTGTGATAATCCTGGTCATCAGTCAACCTCTCTATATTTGGAAGCTGTGAAATGATTACTTTATCTTGTATGATGCTTACAACCAACGGTCCTGATCGAGCCAAAGATCGAGAAGCAGCTTTATATTCTATCGAAAAGTCAAATGCTCGATGGCCATACAATCGAATTTTAGCAATAGATCGAACTTGTAACATTGTTAATGATTGTTTTCATCCTTTGTGGAAAACAGTGTATGGTCCCGGCCAAGGGATGGCTCGGAACATGGAAGTTGGGTTGAAGAATATTGATGGAGAACTTCTTTTTTATTGTGAAGATCATATTGTTCTTCGACGTTTTCCTACTTTATTTGCACTAGAGTGTATGTTTAATGATCCTCTTCCTTCGGGAAAGAAACTCGGGTATGTATGTTACAATACACATGTATTGGATCCAGGACAATTAGATGCAGATGGTCGTTTTCATCGATTCATTCAAGATCCAAAGAATTATGTTTCAATTGCTGGTGAAAAGCTGTTGATCAAGAATCCCAGTATTCAAGATGCATACTATATAAATTTTCCAGCAGCGATTGTGCGGACCGAGCTATTCAAGAAAATGCTTCAGTGGTGTTTTGAAAATGGGGTTGGTAAAGCTGTAGAACCGTCATTTTGCGAAGCGTGGTTTGCTCTGGGCTTTGATAAAGAATATGAGACTGCTATTTATGTTCTTCCCGATTTTCAACCAGAAGGAAAAACATTTTCAGATCTTCATTCTTCTGCCTGTCTAAAGTTTGTGGATAACGATCCAGACATGCACGCAAGAAAGAAGAGTATAACAAATGCGAATAAGGGGAAGTTGGTATGGTAGATAATGGTGCAGGTCCAGAGTTTTCTAAAGAAGATAGTCGACAGCTCTGGGCTAACAACGGGATGAATATTGATGAAGATTGTCTCTGTGTTGGATGTCCTTGTGAAGAGACCTGTGACTGGCGATATGATTTGTACAATATGAAACCTGGTGAATCGGAATGGGATTGCTTAGGAGCTAAATGGAAACAAGAAGAGTAGTGATGACGCTTACAGGAATTCGGCCGGATTTTATTAGGATGGCAGAAGTCTTTAAGAAACTGGATGAACACTTTATTCATATTCTTGTTCATAGTGGACAACACTTTGATACCAACCTATCAGATGTATTTTTCAACGAACTAAAAATTCGGGAACCCAATTTCAATTTGGGTATCGGCGGTCCGGGTCGAGATCATGTTGAGCAGCAAGCTTTGCTTGGTCCCGCTATTATCAATCTAATTCGAAATGAAAAAATATATCCCGATATCGTATTGTTCCTTGGAGATTCCAATTCAGCCTTGGCTGCCATTCCGCTCAAGAAAGAAGGAATTAAAATCGGGCATATCGAAGCGGGCATGAGATCGGGTGATGAATGGATGCCAGAAGAGATTAATCGAACTTGTTGTGATCATGTAAGCAATTTTCTTTTTGCTTATCATCCAGATAATCGTACCAATCTTATAAAAGAAAATATTTCAGAAGAAAAAATTCATGTAGTGGGTAACACCATTGTTGAAATCGCCCGACCAATTTTAGCAGAATTGACACAAACCCCGAAAACTGGTACATATATTCTCGTAGACATTCATCGACATGAAAATATAATGAGTCCAAGTAGGTTGATGAACATTCTTGATTTGATTCAACAACTTCAAAAGACATATCATCTTCCAATTAAATGGATTGATTTCAAACGTACACATCAAGCACTTGAAACGGCCGGATTGAATCTTTTTGATCGGTTGAGTCCAGGTGGTCTTGAGATTATGGCTCCAACAAGTTATAAGCATTTTATGGGTCTCCAGTATAATGCGGCCTTCATGGTCAGCGACAGTGGAACTGCTCAAGAAGAGCCTGCTTTGCTGGGAACACCTGTAATAGTTCCACGCAGTTCTACCGAACGTCCTCAAAGCATACAAGAGATGTGTTCAATTATGGCAGATGTGGGACCATGCGCAAATCTTACATTACAAATGATGAATATCAATCTATTTCTTATTGGACATCTAAATGGTACATTCTGTCCTGCAACATCTTGGTTGGGCAATGGTGAGACAGCTAACCACATTGTTTATATTCTAGACGAACAGCTGTAGGAGAAAAATGAAAAAGATTTTGCTAGTTGGTGGTGCTGGGTATGTTGGCGGATATATGGTCGATCTGCTGCAACAAGAATATGATGTCACAGTATACGATACATTGGTATATGAGTCTAGATATCTGAAGGATGTTAATTTCATTCGTGGAGATATCCGGGATCGAGCACTTCTTACTCAGATTTTGCCAAACTTCGACATAGTAATCTGGTTGGCTGCCATTGTAGGTGATGGGGCGTGCGCCGTTGATCCATTTCTAACACAGGCGATTAATGAGGATGCACCAAAGTGGTTGGTTGATCATTTTGATGGACAGATTATCTATCCCTCAACATGTTCAGTATATGGAAAGAATGATGCAGTTTTAGATGAAACTTCCCCAGTAAATCCACTAAGTGTATATGCTTCAACAAAGCTGGCAGCGGAACAATATATTCTCCAACACCGACCCGATAGTTTGGTATTTCGGTTGGGTACATTGTTTGGGAAGGGAGACGAACATTCACGTATCCGATTAGATCTTGTTGTGAATGTTCTAACACAATATGCTTGTCGTGGTGAGACGCTTAAGGTCTTTGGTGGCAAACAATGGCGACCGCTGTTGCACGTAAAGGATGTAGCGGAAGCAGTATCTTTTGGATTGTGCAATCAATGCGTCGGCGTGTACAATCTAGCATTGGCCAATTATACAATTTCAGATCTTGCTAAAGAAGTTTGTGCGGTTGTACAAGAAGAAACAGCTCAGACTTGCCAAATTCAATTCACTGATATATCATTCGAAGATCAAAGAAATTATCAGGTGGATGCAAGTAGATGGGAATCAACAGGATGGATTCCTCAATATTCGCTTCGAGATGGAATCAGAGAAATGATTCAAATTTTTAAGGATCACCGGCTAAAAAATGAAAATGATCCAGTATATTCAAATCAGGGATATTTTGCTGATAATTATTGGAGAATTTAATAATGCAAAACACACCGAAGCTCCTTCTTGGTAATAAAGTGTTTGATGATCGTGGATCTGTGGGGTTTGTTAATGATTTTGATTTTGATGGTGTAAAACGATTCTATTTGGTGCAAAATCATGAGCCCGGGTTTATTCGTGCATTCCATGGACATAAAAAAGAAGGAAAGTATGTAACTGTTGTTTCTGGTGCGGCGATTATCAAAGTGATGTCAATGGAGATTTGGAATGAATCTCCGGTAGAAGAAAATATTCACACTTTCGTGCTGTCTGCAGAGAAGCCGCAGGTTCTTTGGATCCCACCAGGATATTTCAATGGGTTTAAAACGATGTCGGTAGACACACGAGTTATGTTCTTCTCAACTGCTACCCTCGAAGAATCACGAGGGGATGATTATCGAATTGAACATTGTCCAAACTTGTGGATTCCAAATTACAGATAAAGGAAACAAGTATATGCAGAAAATTTTAATTCTTGGTGGTTCAGGAATGCTTGGGTATGCAATGAAGACACATTTCAATGCTACCAAAATGCACGACGTTCATTGGACAGAAAGAAAATTCGATTATCCATTATGGGCCGGAAATTCAACTCTAAGGGTGCATTTTTTGCAAGCCGATGCGTTAAATGTGTCCGTTCAGTTTGAAGATATACTTTCTTCTTGGATGCCTGACTACGTAATCAATTGTATTGGTATAGTAAAACCTCGAATGGCAGATAACATAGCACGGGCCATTTTTATCAATGCTCTTTTTCCACACATCCTTGCTCGAGTGTGTAAACAACGGGGATGTAGGTTGATTCATGTTACCACGGATTGTGTTTTTAGTGGAAGACTAGGACCATACAATGAAACAAACCTACATGATGCTTTGGACGATTACGGAAAGTCAAAATCTCTTGGCGAGCCCAGCATGGATGCAATGGTTATTCGAACATCCATCATCGGCCCCGAGCCCTTTAATAAGCATAGTTTGATTTCCTGGGCGCAGAAACAATCCAATCAAATTGTGCAGGGATATATAAATCATTGGTGGAACGGTGTTACGACATTTGAATTGGCTCGAATATTCCAACAGATTATTGACGGAGATAGTTGGAAAATTGGAACATACCACATACATTCACCAGAAGCAGTAAATAAATACGAATTGCTTGATCTAATATTTCAAAGATATTCCGTTTTCCCCAGTGCATTTAAGGCAGTCGATGCTCTGATAGGTTGCGATCGTCGGTTGACAACAACCGATCCAGAATTTCTAAAAGGATTTGCTATTCCGAGTATATCATATCAAATAGGGGCGTTGCCCGAATAATTGAGAGAGGATCGATTTGTTGTAAATTGATCCCTGAATTTTTTAATGGAGGTACAAAAGATGGTAGTAGAAATGTTGACAGTAATTGGCGTCGTCGAACTCGTGAGTCACATCCTTGGTTACAGTTCTAGTGCGACCATCGTATTGGTGAGGACTGCCTTGATAAAGCTACACGAGGCTGTTGAGGCTGTATTGACGAAGAAGTAAAGTTCAATATCACGAGTAAGATGGATACGGCTCTCAATTATAGAGAGCCGTATCTGATGTGAGAATGTAATATGGATGCTATATTTGTAGCTTACTATACTCGTGATTCACTTTATGAAGAATATGCAAAAAATCTTGCACAATCCCTTCAACAATTCAATCTAACTTACCGTATAATTGGGATAGAAGATCAAGGTAGTTGGGATAAAAATACCCACTACAAGCCCATATTTCTCAAACAAATGCTGGATGAATTAACTCCGGTTCCTTTGGTCTACATAGATGTTGATGCTTTAGTGCATCGAATGCCTGTGGTATTTAATGATTTGATTGCGGATCCTACAGTTGATATTGCTGCACATATTTTAGATCATTCAAAATATGGTCAAACATTACCGCCAGAGTTACTTTCAGGAACGCTTTACTTAGCCAATACAACAAATACTAAACAGATTGTTGATAGCTGGATTCAAGTATGCAAAACATCCATACAGCTTTGGGATCAGGTAGCACTTGATCGAGTTCTTAAAGCCCGCAAGTATCAACATTTTCGAAATCTTCCCGAACAATACACCGTCATTTATGATTATATGCAAAAGGTTGTAGATCCGGTGATTATTCATTATCAAGCATCAAGAATTTATCGAACACAAACACGACCAACTATTAAGGGATTTCTTAATAGTTTAGTCCCACGTATCAAATAAAGAACAACAAGGAGAAGTACATGTCGAAGAAGTCGTCAAGGAATGAAAAGAAGTCTGCTACAGCCCCCAAATTAGACAAGGGGAACATGTCTCCAGCCAATCCACTTCTACGCAGCGATGTGTTGAAACTCCTCAACAAGTCTAAGAAGCATGATGAGGGTGTTCACATCAGTAAGATTAGTGAAGCCGTCGGAATTAGCGATGCATTGGCTAAGCAAGTTTTGACGCATCTCAGTCATCACGATGGATACAATATCATCAGTTGTGGTGACAATCGATGGAAGGTTGTTGCGGATCTAGGAGAACAGCAGCCTTTAGAGCTTCAGAGACTCTTGGGCAAAGAATATACCTTTGGAGTTGTAACTGATTCGCACATCTGTAATGTACATTCTCGTTTGGATGTGTTAGAAGCTGCATACACGTATTTTGCACAGCAAGGCATTACAGATGTAATTCACGCAGGGAACATCATTGACGGTCAGGATAAGAACAATCAGTTCGAACTTTTAGCTCATGGTGTGCATGATCAGGCTCAGTACTTGGCCGATCATTATCCACAGCGAAAGGATATCACCACACACTTCCTCACGGGCGAATGTCATGAGGGTTGGTTTCAGAAACGAGAGGGGATCAAGATCGGTTGGTACCTTCAGAAGTGGGCTGAGGATTGCGGTCGAGAAGATTTGAAGCATCTGGGATTCATCGAACGAGATATCATTCTTGAGCAGCCCTTTGGTAAGACGCTCATTCGAGTGATCCATCCGGGTGGAGGCTCAGCGTATGCTCTAAGCTACACTTCTCAGAAGATGGTTGAGAGTTTTCAGGGCGGAGACAAACCCCATGTCATGATCATGGGACACTACCATAAGTTTGATTTTAACTACGTGCGAGAAGTGGCTTGCCTTCAACCTGGTTGCGTTCAAGATCAAACCACATTCATGCGAAAGAAGAAATTAGCTGCGCATGTGGGCTTCTGTACATTAACTATTGGAGCTCGAATTGATGGAACCATTGGACAAGTTTCAGTGAATTGGTTCCCATTCTATGATGTGGCCTATCATAACAAGCTGAATGAATATAAGATTGACTAGTTCCTCGCTGTTGTGCTGCATGATCTCGACCTCGGTCCGCTTCTGACCGGGGTCTTTTTATGGACATAAAAAAGGCCCGGATGCTTAACCGAGCCTAACAATGAAAAAGGGTAGAATTTTAAAAGAC
>Ga0315288_10005004_pt1 | contig 16873 bp, 15 predicted proteins | sample YL17G11_20_MG_FD_203454 | JGI IMG/M metagenome (GOLD analysis project Ga0315288, IMG submission 203454) | Sediment microbial communities from Yellowstone Lake, YNP, Wyoming, USA - YL17G11_20 | ecosystem: Environmental > Aquatic > Freshwater > Lake > Sediment | place: USA: Wyoming | collected... | reverse complement strand
GCCTGGTGATTGTAACGACGATGATGACGATAAAAATTGAACGATCAGCGCGGGGGGGTTTTACTTTTCACCTTCAACTCTTTTTCGACAAAGAATCATTTTCTCCGCCATGATTGAGGCTATTTTCGCACGATACCACGCGTATCTTGTTTCTTCGTTGCGGATAACGAATGGTCCCGATTCATCTCTCATTTGCTTTCGCATGAATGCCGTCAATTCGTCATAGTAATCGAGTAGCAAGTGAGGCAGATGCTCTTTGAACTTGGGGTCATAGCGCATCGGTTCCGTTAATAAATGATGAATCCACCAACCCGACCATAGAACACACCAACCGCGTTGTTTCATCGGAAGTTGATCTTGAACTCGAGGACACGCATCGGCGCCGAAATCTCGCACAAACGATGCTCCAAACTCGCTTTTGACCCATTTACCGATCTCTGCGGTCTCCTTGCTCAAATATTGATCGTTCTTTTCCGATCCCCATGGATTCGATATTACGTATAGAGAATTTTTTCTATCTATAATTAATATTGACGCATGTGAGGAACGCGCCGCTGTCCGCTCCGACATTGCTAGTTGATAAAAAACGACCCAGATCAATATTTTCTCGGCTTCTCGGCATAAATCCAACACATCAATTCCCGGGAACCGAGTGCTCACGCCATCGGTAAATACGAACAGTTCGCCCGGAGCTAGGCATGCACATTCGCTTTTTGTCGCTGCAAACCAAAGCGCTGTCATGTTACCATCAATGTCTCCGATCCAAGCAACGTTATTCAGTTCTTCTATGTAGTTTGGATGATACCGAAAGGGAATGTCACTTTTTCCAACCACTTTTGGCGCTGTTTCATCGGGCCAGTCTTCGTGTGGCTTATAACCCTCAGGCATGTTTGACACGGACATAAGAGAAGAGATACTTTTTTTGCACATGAAAGAGGTAAAATAAACATCACCCCACTTTAAGAATTCAATTCTTCAACTGCGCTTCAATGATGTTGTGCGAAGCGGCGTAACCGCGCTCCACTGCATCGACAATAGATTGAATCGACGGGAACTTGGAATATTTGACGCGCAGCACGGGCACAATGCGACTGACTTCTTTGATGAAAATCTCGTATTCGTTGCGCAGCGCCGTGAGATAGTGCAGCGTTACGCCGCTCTCACATGCGCGACCGCGCTTCTTGATGTTCGCAAGCGCTTCCGCGGGCTCGACGTCGAGGTAGACAATGAGATTCGGTCGCGGCATCAAACTCGAAAGTGTATCGAAGAAGCCGAGATAGGTTTTCAAATCGAGATTGGACATCTTGCCCTCGCCGTTGAGCATGCGCGAGAACACCGAATCCTCGTAAATTGTTCGATCTTGTATGACGACACCGTCCTCCAGACCGATCTGTTGTTGTTGTCGAAAGCGCTCGCGGAGCAAATAGATTTGCATTTTGAACGCGTTCTCCTTCATGTTTTCATAGAAGTCGACCAAGTAGGGATTCTCGGCGACAGGCTCGAAATACGCCTTGCCGCCCATTGCTGCGGCTAGACTGGCCGCCAGCGTTGATTTTCCCGCTCCAATTAAGCCACTGATGCCGATGTAGAGTTTTTTTATTGTTTTCGGAGTCGGTGTAGTCATTCTTAGTTATGGTTTTTTGCTGCGAAAATGTTTAATTATTTTGTTTTTTTATCCAATCTGTACCACGAAGCGTGCTGCAAACACAAGAAATGGATCAATTTTGGAAGAAACACGAATCATTCCCGCCAATTGGCGTCTTCTTCGAGTCGGGTGCGAAGAAACGAGGAGAAATTCTCTCTGGCATTGTGCTGAAAATAACAGACGAACTCAATGCAGCGCAACGTTTCTTCATCCCACGTTACGAGGAAGTGCTCAATGCTGATTCAACGTCTATTGCCGACACAGAAGAGACGTTTAAGCGAGCAGACAAGATTCTGATTGAAATATGCGAAAATAGTGAATCTCTTCTCCGCAAATACAGTGTTCCCGTTGCACTCTGGTGTGCGAACAAGGAACCAGAACGATTGCGCGACGGGTTTTTTCAGCAATTATTTTTCCGTCACTTCAATGAGCGTTATCCGGAGTTGCAATTCGAATACGATTCTCTTTACGGAGAATTCGACAAAGAGAAAAAAGAATTGCGACCGGAAACTGGTCACTGGGAGGCGTTTTTCAAGAACGCATTCAAAAGCGCAAAAATCATCGCATACGAGAGGAATTTCTCCTACTTCACCGATGAAATCAAACGAAGATTTACTTCGTATCGCAGCCCGTTTGACGAATGGGCGTCCGATGGAAGGGTTTTCGCCGCCGTTCTGTTTCACACCAAAGACATTATGCCTTATTGGGCGAGAATTGGATCGGCTTTCAGAGACATGGAATTACACTGGGGAACTGGAGCAGAAATTGCAAATGCGATGCTTGACGAGCTACTCACATTTGAAGATAATATTTTTATCGGCACATACGGTAACATAACGCAACTGATAAACAAAGATGGAACTATTTTTGGTGGTCAGAATTACCTCTCTATTATCGGTCGTCGGTATTCCGATATGTTGAAAAGAGAAGATTACACATCTTTGGACGAAATCAAATGGATTGGCACTCTGGATATGGTATTACTTTCTTTATTATTCGCTGCAACTCGGAGCAAATGCGACTGTTTTGTTTCCGATCAACTGATTGTTCATGCGAACGAATTATCTTATCGCGGAGTGAAAGGTGCCGCGAATTTCAAAGAAGACCTTGATGTTTGTGAATCCGAAGGCATCGAGAAGATTGTTATCTACTTGAAACTTATGACGCCCGCTGGAGCGCACGCATCGTTGTTGATAATCGATAGAACGAGAGAAAAATGGATGCTGTTCAATCCTTGGGGGCAGGAGGGACACGCGAAAACCTATTATTTACACTCTGATATGATAAAAAATTGGCTTCTCGCACAATTTGGTGAAAAATATGTTCGTGATCAAATTTCGGAATTCTGTCCCGCTGTTCAAGGATCGCAAACAGCGGAGAAGAAGACTCGCCATGGCTGGTGTGCACTATGGACTGCTTGGTGGATGGATACAATTCTCACATCGCATGGTGCAGCAAGACTGCCCAATAGCGCGCAATGGGGTTCATTGTTGTTAAAGTATTACTCGAAATTGATGGTATTTTCACGCAACACTCTCGACAGTATGCAACCCGCTGTCGACGAAGACATAATCACGCGCTTTGGATGGGATACTTTTGATGTTTTCTCTGAAGAGCAACGCGGCGTAATTCGTGAACAAATTAGAAATATTATGCGCGAAAGCAGGACGAAATGTAGAAATGCGCCGGAAAGTTACCGCCCGCGACTGTGGCCGAGTAAAATTTCGGCACAGAAAGACGAAGACGAGCATGAGTGACAAAGGTTCAATAAAATCCATCGGGACCGCAATTCGGATTCTTGGGCGCGTTCGGATCGTAAACAGTGCCGCAAATAGCGCCCGCCGATCGCGCCACCTTATCCCAGTCCTTATCGGGCACCTTATACCAGTAGCCGTCGCGCTCGCCGTGATCGAATGCGAATTTTGCCAAATACTGCTCCTTCGTCAGCGCGTCGAATAACATTTTTGTTTTCTGCCCATTCTTGAACAGTGTGTTTTCTCCGTCCTCGGCGGGCACGCTCTCGATGTCGATCGGCACTTTCATTCCAAACGGTCCAAGCCAGTAGAAATTAAGCGGCGCCGGCCTTGATGTTGCTTCTGTCATTGTTTAAATTCTATTTCAATTTGGCGCCGAAAATAGAAATAGAAAAATGAGTAAATTGATCATTACAAAATAAACGTTTAATCTTCATTTTCCCATTCGATATAATTCTGAATTTTCGGCGGCCGGTAAACTGTGCGTGCGAAAATACTGCGCTTAAACCAATTGTTCTGTCGCTCATGCTGGTCCATCACATAGAACTCGTATTTATATGGTTCCTCCTTTCCGTATTTCTCTGGCGAAAGCGCGCGCGCCGTCCAATCGTTTTTTCCAATGAGTGCTTCGTTGCGCTCGTATTCCATGCGATGGCATTCGTGTGTCGATGCGGCAGCGCCAGCAACGGAGAGAAACAACGCGGTGCTGGTAATCGCGCGCCAGATTCGAATATTCATCGGCTCTGACTGCACCGCAATGGTGGAAAATAAACGACGCGAAATCATTCGGTTTTTTTTTCTCCGCCTCCAGAAACCCATAAAAATTGACAAGGTTTTTTTTTGTTCATTTTTGAAAAATAGTAATATTTTTTTTTTCCTATAGAATGGTTTGGTGGTGGGTCGCAGCAGCAGTCGTGTCAGTCGTGGTCGCAGCAGTTTCATCGAAAGAAGAGAAGAAGGATTCCATGCAGATTGATTTCAGCAATCAGAAAGTATTCGATCATTACGACAAATACGTCTGGAACAGCCCGCAATACAATCCGGGCAACACTTAAATAAAGAAAAAAACTGTTTTTTTTTCCAAGATTTATTTACCATTCAGCGGCGACTCATCTTCGCGAGCTCCTCAAAAACACGCGAGAGGCATCCAACAAGCGAATTCGTGACACCGAGGAAACAACACGGCGACCGAAGCGCATAAAATCATCGAAATAAAGGGCTGCGCCTTTGCACCAAAAAAAAACGACAGAATGACCGACATTGAACCACCACGGATAAAGTTCGACGAGAACCGACTGGGAGAGCAGGTTGACAGCATGTTTCCTTCCGAACAATGGGAGCGCGTTGAACTCGTCGGGTACAAGTATGCCACTCAAAAACGCGTGTATCGCAGCAAGACGGACATGAATCTCGCTGTGTCTCTTTCGGCGCAGCCGTCGGCATGGTACAATTCCGAAGAAGGCCCAGTTCTGCATGCACAGTTCTTTCTCAAAGGCGAGAGATACAGTGTTTGCCAGATAAGAGTCGGACCCGATATGTCGGTAATGCTGCACGACTCCACAAAGCATACGCCGGCCGTAGCCGGAGACGCCGAACTGGCAGTGGAGAGTGCAACGAAAAAGTGCTACAACCGCGATGACTTTGAGTGCGCACCATCGTGTCTCAGCTTTGAATGAAGAAAAAAAAAATCACATTCTCAAATTTTTTCGACGCCTCCGCGCGGCGCGTTTAAAGAATAAAAATAAATAAGAATGAGCGCATCAACAAAAACCGATAAATCTTCGCGGAAGAAAGCAAAACGTGCTAGAGTGGAGATTGAGCTAGAATCGAAGAAAAAGGCGCGAACAATTTCTAAGGGAATTCTACATTCATGTCTGCAAGAATGCGAAACAGCACTCGCTGAAGGCAGTAGCGATGCTGAATTTAAGACACACTTTAAAATGCTGGAAGATCAATATGTTCTCTATGAGTTGTTAGCGTTAAACATTTCTGCATCGTATTCAACTCGAAAATGCACTTCTTCGTCGTGCAATTGCGGAGGCGCAACTCTGTATTGCTACAATCTTACATGGATCGGCGACGACAGCACTGACTCAGATGAAAAGGAAGATTCAGATGAATCCACTGATAGTGAAGACAATGATGCGTATGCTAACCACATCGCCAACGGAAGCAAATTTCGTTGCATTCGGTGTCTGTGTATTTTTCCTTCGCGACGTGATCTTTCGCGCCACAAAAATCAACTCGTCGGACCTTGCGCTGAGCGTGAGCCGGCACCATGGCCAATCCCCACAAAAGAAATAATTAAAAAGTGAAAGTTACATAATTGTTCATCGGACTTCAAAAAATTGAATGTTTGTTCAAAAAAAAAAAAAAAAAAAAACCATTCACATTTTTTTTTCCATGGATGATTTTTTGTGAATTTTGATTTTTTGGAAAAGCTACTTGAAACATCGATCAGAGTCGATTCTTTCGCGAATTATCGAAGATTTTCCTTATTGAAATCGGATTTTCTGGAAAATAGAAAAAATTGAAATTTTTGTTTTAAAAAAAGGAGAAATTCAATTTTTCTGTGCGCGCCTTTATTACAATTGGAAGGCGAAAGAAATAAACGCGAAAAAGGTGAAATATGAGCGCAGAAAAATCATCAGAACCCGCGAAAAAACGACAGCGCCGCCCGCGCGAAATGAGCGCATCGGCGACCGCCTCGGCGAGCAATTTGAAGAACATCGACCAGCCCAATCTGACTGAAATGCACCGCAGCATCAAGGAGACCATGGTTGGCAACCACGAGCTTCTGGCCAACGCCGCCAAGGCGAGCGCGCCTCCCACCGTAACATCATCGGCACGAGCTGGCGGCGTTGGCACCGAAATGCTGCCCGCAGTCGATCAGGTGCACTCACGAGAATTGACACGCATCGTGTTCCAGGCCGGCTATCAGCAGATCGGCGTCAACAATTCGCATGTCGCCGCATGTTGTCAAGGACACGCCGAGCGTTTCCAGCCGCCGAGTAGCGAGCAGGAACGCGAGCAGTTGGCGATGAAGTTTGCCAAAAAACCGCTGAAGCAAGTCATGCTCGACATGATGTTGCGCATGCGAAACGAGACACCCAACATCACCAAACAAGAAGCCGTGCAGCGCGCGTCGCAAACCATCGACGCTGAACTGCACCGATTGCAGCACTTGTACGAACTCGAGCACGGCATTCCAGGCATCGATGGCATTGAGATGCGCTTCAAATCGTGGCTCGGCGTGCGCCCGGGCGCCACGCAAAACGAGATCGAGGCGGCGTTGCGCGAGAAGCACCCAGACGAGCGTCCGTCGCGCATCAGCGGCATGGCGCGCGTGCAAATGCTCACCGACGAGCGCAAGAAGAAATCGGCGTACCAGATTCACGTCTCCGACGACAAGATTCAACAGATGCTGTTGCGCGCCTACACGCGACACGGCGACCGCGAGGCCGGCGACATTTTGATGCAGTTCCGTGAGCGCCAGATTCGTCTTCAGTCGGCAAGTGCCGAGGAGGCCACACGGCGGCTCGAGGAGGTGCGTCTCGAGATGACGTCGGCGCTCGAGAAGGCGCGCAAGATCGCCGACACACCAGCGTTGCTCTCGGCAGCCGACGCCATGCAGCAAGACGTCGCGCAAGATACGCCGTTGACGGTGAAGGGATTCGACGCCGCCACAGGCAATCTGGTGAGCGCCGAAGGTGTCATCGTCGAGCCGGGCATCCACGGACCGGCAGAGTTTCTCCGCGCCTACAATCAGGATTTGTCGGCGGCGCCCGAGCGTGTTCGTGAATCGCATTGTTCTGCGATGGTCAACGATCTCATGTCGTCGATCAATCTAATGGCAGAGCTGCTTGCAGTCGCGCCGCCAGATGCCGTGTTTGCTGTGGCGGGCGCATGTGCGGGCGACGCCATCGACAATCTGTACGCGCTGCTTCAAATGGGCACCAGTGATAGTGAGAACACCGACGAGAACGAAGAATCCCCGCCGCGAATGGGCAGACTCTCGTCAGACACACTGCATCTCTACATGGACCAATGGCAGCGTGTGCAATCCGAGTCGCAATCGGACATCGATCGCGAGCTGGCTCGCGCGCACAAACACGAAGAGGCGGCGGCCGTTGTTGCGCAACTGATGAAACTGGGCGTCGACGAGATGCAGGTACGCTCCGATCTGTCGTTTGGCGTGCGTCCGGAGATGTCCGAAGTCTACAAGGCGATCACGTCGGTTTCGCATCACGAGAAATACGCCGCCGCCAAAGCCGAAGCCGAGGAAGTGTCAAAGCTGCGCCAGAAACTCGATCAACAAGCAACGTCGATGGCGCGCGAGGCGAATCGCGCCAGCTCCGAGTCGGGTCAGAACGGCGGCGAGAAGATGACGAAAGACTTGGCACTCAAGTTGCTCTTCGAGAAGTCGGCGCGTATGTTGCCCGAAATCGACCGCGCCTATCGACAGCAGTTCCTCCGCGAGCCGGCGGGCGCCGAGTTCTTCGAGCGGCCTTGCTTGTGGGGCGAGGCGTGTGTGGCGCGCACGAAACGCACCGTGTTCCCGATGCAGCAATTGCACGCCAATCTCGCTGGCACTGCAGGTGGCACCGGCGGCAGCAGCACAAAGGCGGTCAACAGCGGCTTCATTTGTCGCGAGTTTCTCCTACCAGCGCAATTGGCTGAAGTGCGCGCCACGTACAAGCTGCCCGAGACCATTCGACCGTGTTTGTTGTGCAACATCTACTACACGACGCGGCAATGCATGGACTTTGCCAAGCAAGAGCAGGGCTGCGAGCAGCGCATGCCGCTGACGCTGTTGCAAGACCATTGCGTCATCATCGATCAGGCCGGTGAGTACGCGAAAGAGTGCACTCTGCAGCACCTCTTCGCCAATCGACTGCCAACGGGCATCGTGCGGCCCTACCAGGCGTACAGCGATGGCAACTGGGCGTACAGCTACACAATAGCACAAGGCAAGCGTCTGCGGTGCTTGGTGGAGACGGATGCGTCGGTTTTTCGGCTTCCATCAGCCAAAGCAACTGTTACATGAGCGGGCCCCGCACCTCGCCTTTCCTACCGCAAGTGCCGTCGTCGATCAACTATGTTGACGGCGAATCGGCACTGGGAAAGCGCGAGCAACGCGGGGCCCTACTGCAGCCTTTTACACGACCATTCAACCAACTCGCTGACAATTCGCTCTGTTTGGCGTGCGCGTCGCCGTACGCCACCAATTGCGGCTTCTCGAATTTCTCACTCACACAATCCACCGACATTGACGCTGGCTGGCGCCTTGAAATGCATCCGTGCTCGTGCGAGCAATGCGATCGTTACGCCAACGAGTCGCTCAATCAGAACGATCTGCAGGATGGCATGGCACGCGATCGCATGCTCGAGCGACATCGTTTCAGCAGACTCGACGCGATTCTCGGCGTCGACGAGCCGCTCGAAAGCGTGCGTTTACGACCGGCCAATCGCGTGCCCGTGCTCACGTTGCGCACCATGGTGTTCGACTGCGGCGTCACGCTGGGCCTCCATCCCGACGAGGAGGCGCTCGAAGTTGTGCTCTGTTCATTCGAGCAGACGGCGGCGTTTGTTCTCACGCGGCGTGGCCGAGAAATGCTCCGCAATCGTGTGTTCTGGCGCACCGCCGAGATCGAGACACGCTATCAAATCACTGTGCCTCCGGTGGTCATTGGCAACATGGAGTTCCACGCCTACTATAGCGCTGCGTTGTTGCGCGTCGTCGTGGCGTACGATCACATCACACGTCTCACGAGCGATCTGCGTTGGCGCTATGACACCAACACGCTCGTGCAAGAGTGCGTGTTCAATCTGCAATTGTTTGCCGACACGCACGCCGATTTGTTTGTCACGTGTGATGCAATGGGCGGCATCTACAACGACGCGTGGCTCGTCATGCCCACGTCGCAGAGCGTCGTCGTCAATCTTCCGCCTCTGCCCGAGAACGCCACTGCTGCCGAATGGCGCGCACGCAAAGACCTCCAGAACAAGGCGTTGCTCTCCGATGCCGTGTATTTCTCGCCGCTCGAGCGTGCCTATCCGCATCCGCTGCGTGCCGTATACGCGGGCGAGCTGATCAATTTTGGCTCTTCTTTGGTGCAATCGAATCTCTGGACGGCGGTGCGCGAAGTGACGCTGAGCGACACGGCGCGCTGTTTGCACGCGCTGCTCGGCAAGGCCGGTCTGCACAAGTGTTTGAAGCGCAATCTCGACATCATGCTGTCGCAGGAACTCGGCGCGCAGCCCGTTCTCGTGCCGGTGCTGTTCAATCTGCTCGAAACGACGCAGTTGGGCAACTATCCGGGCGCGCGTTATCGACCGTTGTGGCGCACAAGGCTTTGTATACGTCGTTCGTATCACTGGGAGAAGTTCGAGTTGAACACGTGGTGCGCGGCGTGTCACAAGGGTGTGCGTTCGACGTGTCCCAAATGCCCAGAGAAGCACGGTGCCGGCGCCGAAGCGACGTCGATCGATGGCAAGAAGAGCACGGCGCTACATGCGCAGCATCTCTGTGATGTGTGCCAGTTTCTTCGCTCGAACAAATACCTCGTGTTCTTCGCAATCAAGGAGTTCTACATCTACTCGATTCGGCAGCAGGGCCTCATCAACACGATGCTCGAGCAGGAGTCGGGCTGGATCGAGCACTGTGCGTTGCTGTTGCACGCACTCGACGATGCGCGTCGCATTCTCTCGAGTGCGTTTGTCGACAAGAACAACACCAACGCCGAAGTTGTGCGCCGTGCACTGTGGCGTGCGTCGCGACACATGGTTCTGATGCACGACTGCAACAAGCCCACGATGCGACGTCTCTACAAGTCGCCGTTTGTGTTCGAACAGATGCTCTCCAAGATGCATCGCTATCATCGCAAGGAGATTGTCGTCTGGCAGTGGACTGGCTGTCAGCAGCCCGAGGACTTCCTCGTCGCGCCGCTCTTGCGAGACAGCGTCGCCGAGAACGCGTTTCCGACGAACCACGGTGCAGTGGCAACGGCGCGATTCTATGCGTGCGACGAGCGCCTCGCGCATCTCGGCAACAAGCGCTGGTGCGATGTCTACTCGCTCAAGAACGTCGAAGAGGTCGCTAAATTCTGTGTGCGCAACCTCGGCGGCGATCTTGTGCCGTCGATGCTCGCCACTGTCGGCATGTCACCACACGCCAGCGCGCTTCTCGAGGCACTCAACTTCAACAGCACGGTGCGCGACTTGCCAGACAACAAACTCATGAAGGAGTGTCGCAACATTGGCTCGGCACACATGACCGACTTTCACTTGCTGCACTACTTTCTCCGCATGCTAAAGCGGCACCACGCCGTCAAACACTTTGCGCTCGACTTGACTCAGACGCGACTGCAAGCGCGCGCGTTGCGCCTCCGACACAAGATCGATCCGTGGGGCGTGCTGCCACGCGACACCTATCACGTCGCTGTGTGCCGCAACGACGAGCAAGTGTTTGCGTCGATTGTCGAGGCGGCCGACTTCAACGGCGAATCTGAAGACGCAATGGCCAAGGACGGCTCCGCGCTGACGCTCGACGCAACGATATTCGCACGCGGTGTGACCTCGGCCTACTTTGATCACGAGCAAGGCGCATTGGTGTGCCCGCGCGACGCCAAGTCAGCCAACGCGAAGAAGTGGCGCAAATGCGATCAGCAGCGCGCAATGTGGTTCGAAGCCAATGCCGACGATTCGTTGGCGCTGCGTGTGTCGAACGCGCTCTCGATTCGCACGTCGCTCGAGAACAAACGCGAATGCAGTCGATCGCCTCTCGAATACCACTCGCTGCTCGGCTCGGTGCTGTGCGTCGGCAATCGCGCGCTCACGTTGTGCGTCAAGTGTGGCGCTGTCTGCTATTGGCAGGACACGTGCATGACGACGTGGGGCATGACATGTGGTCGCGAAGTTCGATTCGCTGAGCGCGACCGCTACAGTGCCTTGCAGCAGTTCGCAACGCTTCAGACGAACACATTGCGCACGCGCGACGACAACGGTCTCTTCGATGTGCGTGAGACGATATTGCTCGCACCGCAGTCGACCGCGAAGCGTGACCCGCGCGCCGACTTGTTCGATCGCGTCACGACACCGGTGTTCGACCAGGCGCGTGGTTACGAACATCTACTGTTTATTAACGCTATGAACGCGGCGCCACGCTCGCTGGTCGACAAGAGTGACAAGATGATGAAGGACGACATCACCTATCTGCTCGACGAGACAGCGCAACCAGTTGATCGCCGGCAACTGACTGTGACTCGCTCGCGCGCCTCGCGACCACGAACGTCGCGCAAGCAAAAGGCGATTGCCACTGATGATGTACCAGACGCCGATGCTGACGACGATGGTGATGGTGGGCCAACGCCCGAGCTCGTCGGTTCGACGAGCTGCAATTGCAAAGCGCAATGCGAATGTGAAGTCGGCGACGATGCCGTGGCGGTTGCGTTTGCGCCAGTCAACAGCGACGAGACCGTAATTCCGATGAAATTGGCCGAACGCCAGCAGCGCGCTGCCGTGCCGTATGCTGAACGGCATCGCGTGCAACCACACAACTACAGCGAGTCCGAGTGGGCGCCGCTCACCGACGAGCAGAAGTTGTTCGCGTGGACCAACGAAGGTCGCGTGTTTCGCGAGCAGTATCTTGTGCTGAAACAGAAATCAAACGAAATTGCTATGAACCCGCTCACCGAGTTGATGCTGCACGAGAACGAGCGACAGGCGCGCTTGCGTTCCGAGGGCTTCTTTGCCAAGGAGATGGCTCGAATGCGCGCCATCGACGAGTGCGCTGCATCTGAAGGGCGTGCGCGACGCTCTCTGTGCATGGACAATTTCAGCGACGAGCAGATCGTCGAGATGCGTCAGATGTTCATCGAGGCTGGCATGCTCGAAGTGCGCCACGATATCTGTTGTGCGTTCTGCAAGATCATCTGCGATCCGCGCGGCCAGTTCAAGCGCATCTCGGTGATCAACTTGGACGGCATGCTAGTGAATCCGCTCACCGGCACGCCCATCGAGGAGCGCGGCGTCGTGCAAATCTGGCTGTGCAACAACGAGTTCAAGCACATCGAGCGCATGTTGCGTGACAAGGAGTTGCCGCTGGCATCGGATGTATTTATTCAAATCAATTCAAAGCGAGCGCGTGCGCGTGATCAAGCGCTGAGAAGTAGAGGAGGAAAGCATTAAACTCTGCAATACAACAATTTTTTTTTCCTATTTTAATTTCTAACAATTGCTTGTTCCATGACAATGCACACACGGTCGTCGCTCAATGAATTTAGCAATCCACACAGCGCCTTGTTGAACTACACTCCCAAGATGCGTTGCAGAATGATCAACAACCAATTGCTTCGCCGCTGCTTTCTTCATTTGGCTTGGATTTGTAGACAAGTGCAAGGAAAAGTCTTTTTGGTATTGAGATTGTCCAAACTCCGTCTCAAGTTCTTGCAACTCACGTTCAATCGCCAATCTATTTCGTTCAACGTCTGATTCTGACACAACATCTAAGTCTGTTTTGCGTTTCTTTGACACGGCAATTTCTTCTTCACTCTCATCTGGGGCGGACTTTTTTTCGTTTTTTTTTTCTTCGCTCATACTTTTGTTTTGTTTTTTTCCACATTTTATTGAAGGAAAAAAAATATACTATTATTTGTATTTAACATGAACAACGGTGCCATCTTCTTTCACACGATCGTATTCAGGAAGCACCTTTCCATCCAAGCAGAGTTTCCACTGCGAGCCAATACTCAATCTCTTATCGTCAACCTTCTCGCCATTGATGCGTATCTGATCCGCGTAAATGAATGGCCCGCTCATGACACCCTCACCATTGGTGAACGGAATGCTCTCTCTTCCCAGACAAACGCGAGCTTTATCGGGTTCCAGATTGAAGTAGGGCAGTGGCTGCGAACTCACGACAACAAGACCCAATTTCAGTAAATCCTTTTCAAATTCGTCCATTCTTTATTTTGTATTTTGTCCCGCAGGGAAATCAAAGCGAGGTACCGGTCTGTTCCATCCCATCATACATGTCTGGCGGCGTTCACGGTTGTCGACTGCAAGCCAAGCCAACTGTTCAGTTTCGAACTTTTCTTCGGTGAAAGTTTTCGCGCCGGCATGCACGTTCCACAAAGTTGAAAGAATGAAACATTTCTCTAGTCCATCAGATACTACTGCGACTGAGAAGGTCGCCATTAAGTCCAAGCGATAGTAAACGCCACCAATGTTTTCATAGAACGAGAAAGTTGGAAAATACGTCATTTTATTAATGATTCTTTCCTCCGACAATGTGTAATATTTTACTGAGATTTCGCAAGCGGAATAATAAACTGCAGCACTCCAGCGGGCAGACGTTCTAAAGCGAATGCTTGCAAATTTTTTCGCACTCGCACAGTAATGACGCCCGCCGATGCTTTTCCATAAACCGGACCGAGCTCGTAAAACTGAATTCCCTCCTTGGCGTTGACATCGACTTGAACTTCGACACAACCATCTTTAAGAGGGTCTGGCAAGATATCTTTGAAATCGAAATTGGTGATCGAAGAAGAACAATCTTTGTGGTGGTAAACAAAGACCGAGTTTTGAATGACAGTCTTCTCGAATTGATGTGCGGCGGCAAAAACGTCTTCGCCCAATCGATCGGCACTTTCGGGAAACCCGAAAACGACAAACGACGAATCTTCTACTCCGAGAAAGTTGATAGATGTGCGAGCGCGATTTTTCGGCGATTTCCAGACCACAATCTGTCCCGCAGTCACGAACTTGTCCCTTGCTTCGACATTGGTTGCAACAATGGTTTCGTAGATTTTTATCTCGCCTTTGGTGACCAAAATCACAAATTCTCCCTTCCATGTCTCGGTACGTTCATATTTTTTCATATTTCGTCCCCACACATAGTTATCACCGGGAAATTGCACCAAGGCGTCTTTGTATTTGCCATCTTCTGTTGGCATAATCATGAAAAACTGCGTGTTTAGGTCCTTGCATTCTTTTGCCACTATTTGCCGAGCGAGAGAAGCCATTCGACAAAAAAAATTGGTGCTGGTTTATTTAATTACCTCAATTCGCATAGATAATTTAATGCGAAAAGTTTAATTATTTGAAATTCTCGCGTTCAATCAGATGACGCCCGCTGATGCTTTTCCATAAAACGGGAGTTTGTTGAATTTCGTGCATCATTCTTTTATTTTACACGTGTGCGCCAAATAAAACTAGAAAGAGATGATGACCGCTCCTCGAACTTGCGGATGCCTACCACCGTATTTTTCTCATTACAGCAATTTACAAGAGGCGACTGCAAATAAAGAAATTCTTAAACCGTGGTGTGTGACATGTTATGATTGCGACGGGAAAATGACATCAATTGATACTAAAGCCGGGAAGAATAAGATTTTCGGCTTGACTCTCACTTGTCTGTGTAGATATGATGAACTTGTTGTTCACGCAGTTTCAGCGATCTTTTGCGAAGAATGCAGTAAAAAAATGCATTCCATCGGTGGAGACTTTGCTGATGAGAAGGACCTCTCGAAGAAGATTCGCACGCATTTCCTTCAGTGTCGATTTCTTCGTTTTTGCTATCCGATGGTTTTGGAAAAATTCCACTCCGACAAAGATTATCAGAGAATTTGCGTGGATCGATTGAAGACACTTTCCACGCGGACAGATAACGATGCTGTTTGCGCAAATCCAGTGTGTGGTGCGCACGAAGTCGTCGGAACAGTTCCTTTCCGTGTTTGCTCGGCTTGCAAACAACATCCGTCCAAGGTACTCGTTTATTATTGTCGCACAATGTGTCAACAACAACATTGGAACAGCGGGCACCGCACGCTGTGTCTAAAGAATAAATAAATTTCGCTAAAATTGTGTCGATTTCATTCATAGAGTTCTCGATTCTCACGATAGAATCGATTCCACGGATAGTCGTCGGCATTCTCAATCGCGAGAAGCGAGTAGAGCACAAGTTCGTGCCCAAAAGGCTTGCTGATGTCGTTGTAGTGCTCCCAGAGTGTCTTCGTCACTGGATAGCCATCGTAACCCACTATTTGCAAGTTGAATCCCATGTCGAGCCAGCGCTTCAGCGTGGCAAAGTCGGCGGTCTGCTTCGCGAGCAGTTCGTATTGATGGCAGTAGAAGTAGCGCGACTGCAAGTAGGTGAAGGATTTCTTCGTGCCGTCGGGTTTCACGTGAATCGAGTAGAGTGGAATGTTCTTGTTGCCGCCCAGACCGCGATCTTGCGGATACTTGTGCCGATGCGCAACCGGATCGCGATACGCAGCATCGCGTATCGTGTAGAAGTCTGGTTTCACGCCACCGTCTTGATCAACGTCGCGCGGAAACACCTTGTTGAACTGGTGATAGTTCTCGATGTTGAGTGACTCGGGCACGCCCGGCTGCCCGTGAAGCACGGGTCCGAGACGCATCGGCGACAGCGACGCACATCCGAAACCGTCGGTGCGATTCTGGTGTTTGTTGTTCGGGAAAACGTTGCGCACGCCATCAACGTGATCGGGCTCGCGCATCATGCGCAATTTACTGACGCTCAGCGTGCCTCGGCGCCCAGCGGCAGCGTTCTCGCCAGCGACAATGGTAACTCGTCGTTGACGCGCCAGCACGATGTCAAGCGCATGTTGTTTGGCGTTTGGATTCTTCGTGAGTTCTGTGCGTTTCAGCGTGCGCGAATGCACGCCACAGAGAAGCTTGTCGCCCGATTTGTAGTACGCTTTGTTCGTGCACCGCGTGCATTTCTCCTCACCCCAAAACACGACTACATCTTCCTCAGATTTTCGCTTCGCTGAAATAGCACTCATAATTTATTAGATTTTTTTTTGGAAAAAAAAAATTATTAAAAAAATAAAATAAAAATATTTTTATTTTATTTTTTCGTAAAATAAAGATATTTTTTTTTCTAGCATCTAGAGATCGTAAGACTCGTATCGGCAAAAAAGACCCTCCCCAATTAGATTGAAGAACTTATTTTCAAAGTTTCAAGCTTGGAGGAGTGAACCAAAAAACCCAGTAAAAAATTCCGAAAAGATAGAAATCGGAAAATCTTGGGTTGTCATTTTGCACCGTTTTGAATTTTCTCGGATTTTTTTACTGGGTTTTTTGGTTCACGTTTCATTGCTTGAAACTTTGCCAAAATGATCTACTCTCAAATTGGGGAGGGTCTTTTTTGCCGATACGAGTCTTACGATCTCTAGATGTGAGAATAAAAAATATCTTTATTTTATGAAAAAATAAAATAAAATTATTTTTATTTTATTTCGATTTTTTTTTTCATTAAAAAAAAATAAAAATATTTTTATTTTATTTTTTCATAAAATAAAGATATTTTTTATTCTCTTAAGTAGCGATCGTAAGACTCGTAATGGCAAAAAAGACCCTCCTAAATATGATAGTAGATCATTTTGGCAAAGTTTCAAGCAATGAAACGTGAACCAAAAAACCCAGTAAAAAAATCCGAGAAAATTCA
>Ga0315288_10005002_pt1 | contig 16876 bp, 14 predicted proteins | sample YL17G11_20_MG_FD_203454 | JGI IMG/M metagenome (GOLD analysis project Ga0315288, IMG submission 203454) | Sediment microbial communities from Yellowstone Lake, YNP, Wyoming, USA - YL17G11_20 | ecosystem: Environmental > Aquatic > Freshwater > Lake > Sediment | place: USA: Wyoming | collected... | reverse complement strand
CCGTTGAGTTGAAGGGCCTGGATCGTTTTGTCATACCACTCTGTCTTCATGATACTTCTCCTTTCTCGATAGTGAGGGATTTCCCCTTCCAATGAGGAGGGGTTTGGAGGTATCATACTTGACAGAATGGTATAAGGCCCGTCTTAGGAGCTTTTGAGGAGAATTGATAGGAAGAATTATAAAAGTAGGTATCTGCCGCGCAGCGGCTTACTTGAACCTCGTGCTTCAGACCGATCGCTAAAAGCGTCGGCTGAGCTTTGCATTAGACATAAAATGTAAACCATGAAATGGTGTGTTGTTATCTTAACGTTCTTTTTCATTACACCGACGGCGTTGGCGGGTGGTTATTGACTGACTGCGGTATAGGTTGACTCCCATCTATTCCAATAACTTCCTTAACTCTTCTTCATTCCTCACAGGTGGTAGGCAGGTAAAGCCTTTACAGACGAAGGTCGTTGGAACTTCTGGGTTCCCTTTTTCTTTCAGAAATGGGAACCAACTTCCTTCGATCGGTTCCCGGGGTTCCTTTAGACTTAAGATTTTGTTGGGGAGATAGGCATTGAAAATCTCTTGGAGCATCGATTTTGTTCTTGGATCATTCTTTGACCCGATGATACCGATCTCCTCAGGATTGAGGAAGAAAGAGAGTCCGGATAACATATGGGTAAATCCAGAGGGATGTTCCGAGAGCAATTGATAAAAGAGGTGGATGATCTCCTCGGCTTTCTGTTTGAAAGATTCTTTTCCAGTCAGATAACCGAGTCTTATCAGATTGAATAGCCCTACAGAATTGGAAGAAGGGATGACATTATCATAAGGATTTTTTGATTGAGCAATCAGAAATTCGTTCTCCTTCCCCGTAAAGAAAAAACCTCCATTTCTCTCGTCCCAGAATTGGTGAATCATGCGACGGTTTAATCCATCCGCTTCCTTGAGCCATTCGATCTCAAAGGTGGCCTCGTAAAGATCGATAAGGCCCTGGATGAAGAAAGCATAATCCTCTGAATAACCCTTCACCTGACATTCCCCTTTATTAAACACTCTCATCAAATGGCCATCTTTTCTCATCTTCTTGAGGATGAAATGAGCCGCTTTTCTTGCCACATTGAGATACTCTTCGTTATGGGTGACTTTAAATCCATCGATGAAACTGGAAATCATCAAACCATTCCAGGAAGTCAAAATCTTCTCATCCCGGCCGGGTTTGACTCTCTTCTCCCTTTCGTTAAAGAGCTTCTTTCGACCCTCCTCCAACACTTCTTCCAATTCTAGGATGGGAATCCCATATAATTGAGAAGTCTTTTCTAAGGAGGAATCAATATTAAGGACACTCGATCCTCCCTCAAAATTGCCTTGAGGAGTAATCCCATAATTAGCACAGAAAGGAGTCCCTTTTTCCTTGCCTAATACCTCCTTAATCTGATCTCTCGTCCATACATAGAACTTCCCCTCCTCACCCTCGCTATCCGCATCTTGGGTAGAATAGAAGCCTCCTTCCGGACTCTTCATCTCACGGATCACATAATGGAGGACTTCTTCAGCGACATGACGATATCTCTCTTTTCGAGTTGCTTGATAGGTTTCAAAATAGGTTCGGGAAAGAAGGGCATTATCATAGAGCATTTTCTCAAAATGGGGAATGAGCCATCGCTCATCAACAGAATAGCGGTGAAAACCTCCTCCCAGATGGTCATAGATTCCTCCATTGGCCATCTTCTCCAATGTCTTTTCCACCATCTCCAATGCTCTTTTTGACCCTGTCCTTTTCCAGTATTTCAGAAGAAATGATAAGGTCATGCTGCTCGGGAACTTAGGGGCTCTCCCAAATCCTCCATAGGTTGAATCAAACTGACTTTCAAAAGTTTCAAAAGCCTTTACCAGGATCTTCTCATCCATCGCCTCTTGAGAGGGAACAAATTCAACCATCTGAAGGAGGGCATCTCTCATCTGTGCCTCCACCTTACCTACTTCCTCTCGATGATTCCGATAATAATCAGAAACGACAACCAATACTTTTGGAAAACCTGGCATCCCCCTTCGATCTTCAGGTGGAAAGTAGGTTCCTGCATGAAAGGGAACAAGGTCAGGAGTCAAAAAAACAGTCATGGGCCATCCACCACCTCCCGTCATTACCTGAACGGCATTCATATAGAGTTCGTCGAGATCCGGTCGTTCTTCACGATCGACCTTGATATTGATGAAACGCTCGTTCATGATCTGAGCAGTGGCCTCATTCTCAAAGGACTCCTTTTCCATCACATGACACCAATGGCAAGAGGAATAACCGATACTGAGAAGTATGGGCTTATCTTCTTTCTTGGCCCGAGCGAGTGCTTCCTCTCCCCATGGATACCAATCTACCGGATTGTGTGCATGCTGCAAAAGATAAGGGCTGGTCTCATGAATCAAACGATTCGTATATTTTGGTCTTGGGTTCATTTTCGATAGACTTCCTTACCGGGTCCTTATCACCAATGAATAACCCTTTCAATATAATATGACCATTTTTCTGCTTGAGATCAACTTAAAAATGTTCGCCCCGTTAGAAAGTACCTGCCTGCCGGTAGGCAGGGAAGACTTTCTAACGGGGTTAACGCTAACATATTGACATAAGCTCAGGGAATTGGTACTTGACATTTAAAAAAAGAAGGAGAGGATAAAATGATGAATTATGATCAATTTTTGGAACTTTTAAGATACCGTAGGAGTATACGTCGTTTCAAGTCAGACCCTATTCCTGATGACACCATCATCAAGATACTTGATGCAGCCCATTACGCCATGTCCGGCGCTAACTCTCAACCATGGGAATTCATTGTGATTAGAGACCCCAATGTCAAAAAGAAAATTTGTGAAATCTACCGGATGGATTTGGAACTCACTTGGGCTTTGGAGCAACAGAGGATCCCCGAGTATCGACACCCAGCCTTTAACCTCGCCCCCGAGGAAAGGGAGAAGGCTTTCGGAATGCTGGCAAGTTGGGGGGAGGCACCGGTATACATTGCTATCCTTGAGGATCCGAGGAAGCAATGGGGCTCGGTGATGGTGGCCCATGGAGACCTCTACTATAGCAGTTCCCGGGATATCCTCAGTGCCACGATGGGGCACCTTTCAATGACAATTCACTTAGCTGCCGCATCGCTTGGCCTTGGCTCTCAAAGAGTTGACGTGAACCATGAACATTCTTACAAGGAAGCCTTGGGCTATCCAGAACCTTTGCGATTGAACATCATCGTCCCCATAGGCTACAGAGCCTATGAGCCTGGATCTCCCCATCGCCACCCGTTAGAGGAACTCATTCATTTTGACCGCTACGACATGAAGAAGTTTTTACGCAACGATGATTTCCTGAAATACTTGGAGCGTATCAGGAGTCTGGGTAGACCTGGCTATCGGGTAGCCATTGGGGAGGAGAAGGGATAGCAAATATTGCATTGCGTGAAAAGATTCAAAAACCAAGATTTCAGTCAACTATTTTTATGGGTTTGAATATTTCAGAGTCGTTTTTTGGCAAAGGCACGGCCGGAAGGGCTCTTAAGGTATTTTTCAAAATCAAGGGCTTTCTGCCGGTGATTGAAAGCAATTGCAGTTTTTATACGCCAGGGTCTGTATTTTGATGTATGATAACATCCTCCGGTGTTATGTGATTTCAGACGGGAATCAAGGTCTTCTGTGAAACCGGTATAGAATCTTTTCTGATCAATCTCGGATTGCAAGATGTAAACATAATAAAACTTCATCCGCCTTCGCTCAATAGCTACAGCGCGACAGACTTCGCCCTTTTACAAATCCAGAAGCGAACCCTATTGGCGTGCCGAGACGTAGCTTCGAACTGCCCAATAACAATCACTGCCCGCCTTCGCCCACAGGGCTCCGGCGCGGCATACTTCGCTTCGACCAAAATTTCGAAGCGAAGTATGGAGGCGGCGGGAATCGAACCCGCGTCCGAGAACCTTCCGACAGAGCATCTACATACATAGCCTGTGTTTTAAATTCGCCCCTCAGACCTCCCACAGGCAGGATTCCCAAGAGACTATCCTATGAGGTTTCGCCCCTCTCCTATAGGCGTCAGAGAGAAACTATCCTGTTTTTCTGACATCCTGATCCTGCCCTACAGGCAAGGACAGGGAGGACGCCTAGCTGCGTTTAGGCAGCCAGGGCATAATCGTAGTTGTTTGCGATTATGTTTAATCCCATTTGTTTTACGAGCCAATGGGACCTCGGCATGCAGCCCTGACGTCAACGATCCCCGTCGAACCCTTTTCGCCCCCTTTCCATCTCTCTTTCCATCGTTTTTTTCTTGAGAGTCTCGCGTTTGTCGTAAAGCTTTTTCCCCTTCGCAAGGCCCAGATCCACCTTTACTTTACCTTTGACAAAGTAAAGCTTGAGGGGGATACACGTATAGCCTCTTTGTTCAATTTTGCCGATCAGTCGTTTAATCTCCTTGCTGTGAAGGAGGAGTTTTCGCGTCCTTAACGGATCATGGTTCAACCGGTTTGCTTGGGGATAGGGGCTGATATGGGTATCGACGAGGAAGACCTCGCCATTTCTAATATCCGCATAACTATCCCCTAGGTTAACCCTTCCATCCCTTAAAGACTTAACCTCAGAACCAAGAAGGGAAATTCCCGCCTGGTACTTCTCTTCAATGAAATAATTAAAGAAAGCCTTCTTGTTTTGGCAAATCAGTTTTTCTCCCATCTTATTTATTTTACCTAAAACGGTAATTTAAATCAATGACTTACTCCCCCTCACCCTTCCCCTCTCCCACCAGAGACTGTGTCGTAATCCCATTTTGATGGTAGCCGCAGGCTTTAGCCTGCGTGCAACTCATTGATTTTATTAAAACTGCCCGCAACCTAAAGGTTGCGACTACCAATTACGACACAGTCTCCCAGGGGAGAGGGACGACCATTTTGACCTTAATCTTTGAACTTACAGCTTTGAGCCTTGAGCTTCAAACTTAGACACGGACGGGAAGCTCAATGAGGAAGGTTGTCCCTTTCGGTTCATTATCCCGGACCCGGATATATCCATTGTGGTCGGAGACGATGGCATTGACGATGGTGAGCCCTAAGCCTGTTCCGCTTTTCTTAGTGGAGTAATAAGGTTCGAAAAGCCTCCCTTTATCTTCGTCAGGAATCCCACAGCCATTGTCACTCACCTCAAGGCGAACCATCTCCAATTTCGGGTCGTAACTCGTCTGAATTTTAATCTCTCCATCCCTTTCAATGGCGGCAAGGCTATTTTTGATGAGGTTGATCATCACCCGCTTCATCTGATCTCGGTCGATGTTGAGGACGGGAAGGTCGTGAGGGATAAATTCAAAGCGGACCTCCTTATGTCCTTCCTGAAAGAGGACCAGGGTTTCATGTATGATCTCATTGAGATGATTGGGGGTGGGTTGAGAAGCCGGCATTCGAGCAAAGTTAGAAAATTCGTTAACCATTCCCTTCAGTTCCTCAACCTGCTTCACGATCGTCCGGGTGCACTCATCGAAGACGGCACCATCCTGCTGAAGTTTTTCTAAATATCTTTTCCTCAGCCGTTGAGCAGAGAGTTGAATAGGGGTTAAAGGGTTTTTGATCTCATGAGCGATCCTCCGGGCCACTTCCCTCCAAGCAGCCATCCTCTGGGCTTTGATCAGCTTGGTGAGGTCATCGAAAACGGCAACAACACCAAGGGGTCTTCCCTCTTCATCTTTCAGAGCCGTCAAATTGATTAAAAGGGAAAGGGATTTTCCTCTCAGGTTTACAGTGACCTGTTTCTCAATAGAATCCCTCCGAGAAGATTTGAGTTCGCTTAATAACTCCTCTATCTGCCCTACATATTCCTTAGGTAATACTTCGGAAAACTTTTTCTCCAGGACCGCCTCCCCTTTGACTTCTAACATTTGCTCAGCAGAGGTGTTGATCGTGGTAACCATCCCTTTCTCATCGATGGAGATTACACCCGCAGCCACATTTTTCAGGACGATCTCCATATACTTCCTCCGCTGTTCTAACTCTAACCGGCTTACCTGGAGATCCCCTGTCATCTGATTGAAGGATTGGACGAGGGTCCCAATCTCATCCGCAGCATGCATCTGAATCCGAAAGTTTAGATCTCCTGTTGCAATCCGATGAGTGGCCTCGGCGAGTTCCTTGATTGGGACAGTAATATCCTTGGCCAAGTAAAAACCAAACCAAGTTGCCGAAAACAAGATGAGAAGTGTCACCATGAGGAGGGCCATCATATAGCTTGACTTGATTGGCTTTTTCAAAATCTTCAACTGTTTGTATTCCACAAAGGCCTGCGAGATCTCCTGCATCTTGGCCGTGAGACTCTTTGGGATAAAAAGCGAGGCGGCCACCACTCCAACCACCTCCCCTCCTTCGGAAGGATTGAAAATAGGTGCAATCCCTGCAATCACCTCCCCTTCTCCAACCGACAAGGTCCTGGAAACTTCCTTCCCAGAAAATCCTGCCTCCAACAGGTCTTTTGGCAGCTGGATGAAGATGACTTTAAGCGTGGGGTCCTCCACCCAGATCGAATCCTTCTCGCCTTTCAAAAATATCCCGAGGGTGCTGAGGTGATACTCCTGCCGTTTTGTTTCGAGTTGTTCTCTCAATGACCCTATTGCCTTTGCCTCCTTGAAAATCCCCTGTTTGAAGAAATGCCTACCTATCTGTTTTGCAGAAGAGACCGTGTTGTTAGCGAAATCTCGATAATAGGCTTGCGCCACCTCTAAAGCTCCTTGGAGAGATTGCTCGACTGGGGCTTTAAACCAATGTTCAACACTGTTAGTAATAAACCCCACTGCCACAAAAAAGAGGAGAATCGTTGGAATGAGAGAAAGGCTGGCAAAGGCCACCACCAATTTGGTCCTTAGTTTTGCTCCCAAGACCTTCCGCCTTCGCTCAAAGATCAGTTTTACCAGATTCCGAATCACCAAAAAGATCAGGAGGAGGATCAGGATAATATTGATATTGATCAGGCTGAATATGATGATGTTGTTGGCAATGGGAATCATCCCTCCCACCTGTGGAAATTTCATCTCGATGGTGGTGAGGATGATGATCAGGATAGAGATGATTCCAATGATCAAAAGTTCATTGCGTCGTCTTCTTCCTTCTGGAGAAAGTTCCTTTTTCATTATTATCTAATGACTCTCATACGTGTCTTTTTCAATCCCCCCATTCCCCTTTTTAACACCTGCCTGCCCTCCCTACCGCAGGCAGGCGGCAAGCAGGAAGGGGGGCGAGGGGGAATTTTTAGGGTGGAAGGGGTTCGATATGCCATTTGGTTTCGAAATCCCAAAGGGAGACGAAAAAGAAAAGATACTCCAAATGGAAAGGAAGTTTTACTGGATCCAATTCAGCCTTGATGCGAAGTTCAGTGGGAACCCCCGGTTTTAATTGGGAGGATGGTCGGATTTCCAGTTCCTCCACTCTCGCCATCCACCTTTTCGCCTCTTCAAGATTGGATGTCGTCTGAGAGGAATGGTTTTCTTCTGATGTGACAAGGTATTCCCCTCGAATAGGATCGTATTGGATGGAATGTTGGAACTGCATGGATGCTATTTTCCGATCCCTCCACAATTTTCTCTTCTGGTAGAGATGAATATAAAAGGTGAAGACTGTCTTTATCCCTGTCTGAATAGCTTCATCCATCTTCTCTGTAAAGCAGTTCTCAATAAAGAAACCGACTTTCCAAACCCCATTTGACCCTTTCACACTTACCTCTTTAATAGAGGTTTCTTGGCAGAAAGCAGATAGAGGAAGAGTGCAGATCAAAAAGAAGGTGAGTGCTCCTACCAACCACTGTTTTTTAATGCCATATTTCATAGAAATTGCCTAGAAAATAAACGGGTCTCAATTAATAACTGTAGAGGAGCCCCTCAGTGGGCTCCTCTTAAGGTGGCCACACCTGCCTGCCGGTAGGCAGGGAGGGCCACCTCTACTTAATGACTAAAAAGGTCTCAGAATAGTAAAGAAAAGAGAAGGGGAATCGAAGGGGACCATAAGCCGAGTTCTGTATCACTCCCTTCCTGCCTACCGCAGGCAGGTCGGTCGGGATGATGGTCATTTATCTGGGACCCTGATTGCTCAGGGCCTCAAGCGACCTAACCCGTTCCGCCTTTCCTCCGTTTTAGGGAGCAAATTTGAATGGGCTATTCTTCCCCCTTTCCAGGGGAGCGGAACCTATTTGGTCTTGCTCCGGGTGGGGTTTACCAAGCTACCCCAATCGCTCAGAGTACTGGTGAGCTCTTACCTCACCTTTTCACCCTTACCCCGTGGAATAATTGGATGGAGTACCCGTTTCCCAATGGAGAACCCTTTTAGCTATGATCTCCCATCATGAAATGGGCATCCCCGCTATTCCACAGGGCGGTATCTTTTCTGTGGCACTTTCCTTACCCCGCCCTGTTAGAGACGGGACAGTCCGAATTACGGACCACCCTGCCCTGTGGAGCTCGGACTTTCCTCCCCTCCCTAACATCCCCCCTTAAGGAGATGTTATGAGGAGCGACCATCTCTTCCCCTTCGACTCCCCCCTTCTTTCTTTTCTCTTACGATCCTCCTTTGAATCGCCTGATTCGCCAAACGGTCTGCCTCTTGGTTCTGTTCTCTTGGGATGGATTGGATATCGAATGATGAAAATTCTTTTAGATTCTGGGTCACCATTTTATGGAGGCCCTTTAAATTTAAATGTTTCACTCGATAAAGCCCCTTGACTTGCCTCTCGATCAATTCCGAATCCGTAAAGATATAAATGGATTTCCCTCCCAATCTTTTTGCTTCCCTCAACCCTAAAAGAAGAGCCCAATATTCTGCTTCATTATTTGTCTTGTGGCCAAGATACCGACTCATCTCCACCACCTTTCTTCCCGCTCCATTTGTCATCCAAACCCCGGCTCCCGCCCTTCCTGGATTTCCCCTGGAGGCCCCATCGATAAAGAGAAAGAGCTGAAGATCCTCCTGAATCGGATGCTCTTCTTCCAGATCCTTCATTTCGTCTTCCTGTCTCCTTCCCAATAGAGAATTCGATTACAGTTGGGACATCGAATCAGGGTATTATATTTTTGGACCTCAATGAACATTTGTGGAGGAATATTCACAAAACAACCTTGACAGGTTTCTGCTTTGACGTTGACCACACCCACTCCCTGTCTTTTTTCCTTCAGCGTGTTATAGAGTTTGAAAAGGCCAGATTCAAGTTGTTTTGAAAGGAGCTCCCTTCGCTCTTTCTGCTCTTTCCAGAGCCCATCGCCTTGATCCATCTTCTCCTGAATCTTTTTCTTCTCCCTCTCTATTTTTTCCAGGGTGGTGGTCACTTCTTTTTCCCGTTTTAAAAGATCTTTCTTGAGCTCGTCGATCTTTTCCAGGATTTGTAAGATCTCCTCCTCTTCTCGACTGGTCGCTTCCTTGATCCCTTCAATCTCGGTCAGGAGAGCCTGATACTCTTTATTGGTCTTCACTTCAAACATCCTTCCCTCTGTTCGCTTGATCTTTTCCTGCTCCGTATTGAGATGCTTCTCCTTTTGCCTCCGCTCCTTTTCTAACGACTCAGTCTTCTCTCTTTCTTTTTGAATTTTCTCCTTTTCGATATTCTGCCTTTCATCCAGCTTTTTGATCTCCTTGGGAAATCGATCTCTTTCTTCCTTAATCCTCTTTAGGGTGAGATCAATTTTTTGAAGTTCCCAAAGCAGTTCCAATTGTTCCCTCAACGTCGCCTCCTATCTCTGATGGAAATATGCAAAGCGCCCGCCTCCAGAAGCCTTGCGGAGGGCAGGCTAAGCCCATAGCATTTCTTGAGATTTCTGAAAAATTCCAGAAATCTCTATCAAGAGAGCGTGAAGTAGTTTTTTAGAGCTCTCTCTTTTGCTCTTTGGCAGCTACCACACACCTTACCTTTAACTGTATACCAAACAAAAAAGAGTGCACCCCCTTCGTGCACTCTTTTTTTGTCCCGTCCAGTTTCACCGAACGTCTTCCCTTTATACCGGAGGAGCTCATTGAAAATTCTCTTTCCTTATGAAGTGGGCCCACCTGGGTTCGAACCAGGGACCTACCGGTTATGAGCCGGTAGCTCTTCCAGCTGAGCTATGGGCCCTCTTACCCTCTCATTATAGTCCTTCTCCAGGAGGTGTCAACCCCCTCCTAAAAGCATAGTACATGGAGCATAGAGCATAGTGTTTTATTTGAATTTTTTACCCTCTGCGCTATGCCCTTAGCTCTCTGCGAATCCTCTCAAGCATCAAGCTTCGATAAAACTTTTCAATCTCTTGGACCGGCTGGGATGTCGCAATTTCCTCAATGCCTTAGCCTCAATCTGTCGAATTCTTTCCCGGGTAACATCAAAATCCTGTCCCACCTCTTCCAGGGTATGATCATACTTCTCGCCGATGCCAAATCGCATCCTTAAAACTTTCTCTTCTCTGGAGGTGAGGCTGGAAAGAACTTTGCCGGTTTGTTCTGTAAGGTTTGCACTGATCACAGCTTCCTGAGGTGAAAGGATCGCTTTATCTTCGATGAAATCTCCTAAGTGGCTGTCTTCCTCCTCCTCCTTCTCCAAATCCTTCTCCTCCTCCATCTTTAATCCTTGCAGATCATCCACCACGTCGATGTCCATTTCATCAAACATCATGAGGACATCATCGATCTGATCGGAGGAGACAATATCGTTGGAGGGAATCTCATTCACCTCTTCGAATGTGAGAAATCCTTTTTCCCCCTCTATGGAGATCAATGGTTCGACTTCTTTGACCTTGCCCTCTTTCCTCATCGATCCTCCCATCATCCCTTCCAAAATCTATTTGCTTAAAAGGATCTCCCTTTCCTCGTCATCTCTTGCCGCTCTATTAAAAGGGCTTCCAGTCCTTTTCCTCCCTTCTGTTTCTCGGCCTCTTTAATTCTTTTGAGGATCTCCCCTTCATCTCTTTTCAACCTCTTCTTATGAATCTTCTCGATACAGTCCTTCAATATCTTTTCTCGGTCTCCTGCCTCCAAGTCGCTCTCTTGAAAGGCAAATTTACACAGCCTCTCTTTGAGGTCCTCCTCAAAAGATCCCAGAGCCTCGGTCATGTCAAGCTTCCTTCTTTTTTGATAAATGGCCTCCAGATTCTCAGCCATCCTCTGCAAGATCGGACTTTCAAACTCTCTCAAAATCCCCTCTTCTGTAATGGTCGGGATCAATTCAGGATGGTGGATCATGAGGCGAACCACCATCTCCTCTGACTTTGGAAAACTTCTCTCGACGGGTTGTTTCTTCAGGTCTTCTTCGCTTTTGGGCCGATCCTTGGGAAAGGATCGGAGCTTCTCCATTAATAAAGATTCTGGGAGATCCAGCCTCTCAGCCAAAGCCTTCGTATAGAAATTCTTTCGAATCTTATTCGGAATTTTATCGATCAGAGCCATTCCCTCTTCTGCCACTTTTACCTTCCCATCGATGGATTTTGTATCATGGGTTTTTATCAACTGTTCGAAAAAGAAATCGATGAGGGGAACGGCATGGATCACCCTTTTCTCGAATTCCTCCAAATTTTCCTTTCTCAGGAACCCATCGGGATCTTCGTCCTTTGGGAGGATAATCGTCTTCCCTGAAACCTCCTCTTCTAAGAAGAGAGGAAGGGCGCGAAGGTTGGCTTGGATCCCTGCTTGATCCGCATCAAATACGATGATCAAATTTTTTGTGTATCTCTTTAAGATATGAATATGGTGCGCTGTCAACGCCGTTCCTAACGTAGCGACACTATGCTTCAATCCGAATTGGTGGAGGGTCAACAGGTCGAAATAACCTTCGGCTATTATAACACAATCCTTTTCCGGAATGTATCCTTTGGCTACCTGAAGGCCATATAGAATTTCTCCCTTATGATAGGCGCTCGATTCTGGAGAGTTGAGATATTTGGGTTCTCCTTCCCTGATCAATCTTCCCCCGAATCCAACGACCCGCTGATGGAGATCGAAGATGGGGAAGAGGACCCTTCCTCGAAAAGCGTCGTACCAGCCTGCCCTCTTTTTAGGAAAAATGAGACCTAACTCCCGGGCCAGTTCCAGAGAAACCTTCTTCTCCTGAAGATGTTGTACCAAACCATCCCAGCGCTCAAGAGAATAGCCCAATCGATGTTCCTGGATGATCTTCTCGCTCACGCCCCTCCGGGAGAAATACCTCCTCCCCTCCTCCCCTTCTCGATGTCGAGAGAGGATATCGTGAAAATATTCCGATGCCATTTGGTTAATCTGAAAGAGGATCTCCCTTTTGTCCATCTCCTTCTTTTTGGCGGGAGAGATTTCTTGAGGAGGAAGCCTGACCCCGTAACGTTTGGCCAGTTCCTCCACAGCTTGGGGAAATGAAAAATGTCCCACCTTCATCAAAAATGTAAAGACATCCCCTCCAGCGCCACAACCGAAGCAGTGAAAAATCTGCTTCTCTTCGTTGACCATAAAGGAAGGAGTCTTTTCGGAGTGGAAGGGACATAACCCTTTATGGTTCTTCCCAGTCTTTTTGAGGTTGACATAGTCTGAGACGATCTCCAAAATGCTGGATCGATCCCGAATCTCCGAAACCTTCTCTTCTGAAAGGAATCCGAGAGTCAATCTTTTACCTCAATAGGAACGTGAATAGGCAGGCCTAACATTTCATCGTTAAGCATGAAGCGTAAAGCGATCACCCCTTACACCTAACACTTTACGTAATCATTTCGCCTGCCTGTCGGCAGGCAGGCGCTTCGGATTTAGAATTTATTTAACGTCAATTTTCAACCAAAGCAAGCCCTCAAGGTGAGAACCCTGAAGGCTTGTTCTATATGAACTCGACGACGGTGATGCCACCGCCTCCTCTCATCCCATCTCCGGGAGCGAAATGTTTGACTCCCCGATGTCCTTGCAAATATTTACCAATGGCATTTCGTAACCTTCCAGAGCCAATTCCATGAATAATATGGATTTTTTCCAATCCATGCAAGAGGGCTTGATCAATGAATTGATCGACCTTAGGGAGTGCATCTTCCACGGTCAGGCCAATCACATTCAATTGAGATGGGACTTCTTGAACCTCCCTTTGTGACAGACGCTGCCCTTGGGGGATCTCAATTTCTCTCTCCTCTTCCCCATCCATCACCTTAACGACATCGCCGAGAGCCGTTCTCACCTTTGCTTTGTGGGTCATCACCTCTACCTGGTTCAAAGATTCGTCGATGCTCGTCAGAATCCCTTGGGCTCGCAGAGTTACAATCCTAACACGTTCTCCAACCTTTAAGCCAACGGATATCGTTTGATTTTCCTTTCTTTTGACCAAAGGGAAAAATTTCTCTTTAATCTCTTTGATTTCTTTGCGGTAGCTATTCAAGCGGTGGAGGCTCAGAGGAGACCGCTCCTCTTTTCGCTGCCGAACCCACTCCTTTATTTCATTTTCAACCCACAACACTGCCTTTCTCGCCTTCTCCTCTGCCTGGATAAAAATCTCCTGTCTCTTTCTCTTTATCCCTTCGATTATTTCTTTCAGTTTCTGACGCTCCAGCCCAACCTCTTCCTTCATCTTAAGGAGTTGCAGCCGTTCCTTTTCCGCATCCACCTTCAATCTTTCCAATGCCTCCAGGGCCCGACCAACCTCTTGCTCACCTCCATCCCGATAATGACTAGCCTTTTTGAGAACCTCTTCGGAAATCCCCAACTTCTCGGCTACTAAAAAGGCATTGCTCAATCCTGACGAGCCATAGGCAAGGGTATATTTCGGCTCCAAGGTTTCTTCGTCAAATTCAACCGCCACATTCGCTACCTCCGGATGGAGGTACCCATAGGCCTTGAGACGATCGAAGTGAGTGGTGACCACGACTGAAGCTCCGCTTTCCATGAATCGATCTAAAAACCCCATTGCCAAAGCGCATCCCTCTGCGGCATGGGTTCCCACTCCCAACTCATCTAAAAGGAGGAAGGAATGTGGTCCTGATCTTCCTACAATTTGGTTCAGATGAAGGAGGTGACTCGAGAAGGTGCTCAGATTCGCTTCGATATTTTGCTCATCTCCGATCACTGCGAAGATATCCTGGAAGATGGCCACCTGGCTCCCCTCTGAGACGGGGATGGGAAGACCGGATTGAACCATCAACGTGAGGAGTCCCAGTGTTTTTAAGGCAACCGTCTTTCCACCGGCATTCGCTCCGCTCAGGATGAGCCCCCTGATCCCATCTCCCATTCGGAGGTGAATGGGAATGGCCTGATCTTCTCGGAATCGACTCGTACCGACTTTTTGAAGGGTGAGAAGAGGATTTCGTGCATCCTTCATCTCGATCTTCCCCTTTTCATTCAGACTGGGTTGGGTGCTTTTTAAAAGAATAGAGAGCTTTGCCATCGCATAAAGGAGATCCAATTCTCCCGAAATCTCAAAGTCCCTCCACAAGTTTTGTTGCTCCTCCCTCACCTTCTTTGTAAGGTCTGCTAATATCCGGTACTCCTCCTCCTTTTCCTCCCCCGTGAGAATATTGATTTCATTGTTGAGGCTGACGACTTGAAGCGGTTCTAAGAAAAAGGTCATATGACTTTGAGACTGATCGTGGATGATCCCTTCCAACCGATGTTTGAATTCGGATTTAATGAGAAGGACATACCTTCCATTTCTCAGAGTGATGAACTGTTCTTGAAAGATCGGCTGAAGCTCCTCTTGATGAAGAAGATGCTCGAGCACTCCCTTCGCCTTTTCCCTGATCGTCCCTATCCGATGCCTGATATCAGAAAGGGCCGGACTGGCACGGTCCAGAATTTCACCCTTGGTATTGATGGCTTGAAGGATCTCCTTTTCCAGAGCCTTTAAAGAAGAAAGCGCGGAAACTCTTTCTTCAAGATGAGGAGCTTTCATCGCCTCCAACTTAAGAAAGAATCGTCTGAGCCCCTTGCACAATACGATTTGGTGATAGATATCAAGGAGTTCCTGAACCTCGAGAACGGACCCTTCCACCTCCAATTTCCTCAAAATTCCTTCAATGTCTTTCAATCCTCGGATCGGGATGTCATCCAGGGTCTCTAAAATCTTTTTAAGTTCCGTCACTTCAGCTAATCTGGATTGGATCAGGGGGAGGTCTGAAGAGGGCCTTAAAGCCTCACAACGCTTTCGGCCTAAAGGGGAAATGGAGAATACCTTCAATATTTCTAATAAATGATAGAATTCTAAAACCTTGAGGGAGCGATCATCCATAAAGCGTGATCAAAGGGAAACGGAGTCACTAAAGAGGAGGAAATTAAGGGGAAAGCCTTTCTTTGACTAATTGGTTAATGAGTGCTCCTTCAGCTTTCCCCCCCAATTTTGGCATGACGGACTTCATGACCTTTCCTAAGTCTTTTAAGGATGAAGCATGGGTTTCTTCAATGGTTTGATCTATAATCTCTAATATCTCTTCCTGACCGAGGGGCTTGGGCAAATAGGACTTCAAAATCTCTATCTCTTTTGTCTCTTTCTCCACCAGGTCCATCCTTCCACCGAGTTTAAATTGTTCGATGGACTCCTCACCCTTTCTCACCATCCCTTGGATCACCTTCAGAATAACATCATCATCCAATTTTTTTCTCTGTTCGATCTCTTTATTCTTTATGGCCGTCCGAATCATCCGAATGGTAGAAAGGCGTAATTTATCATTGGTCTTCATCACCTGCTTCATCTCATCGACCAGTCTCTCTTCTAAGCCCACCCGTTACCCCCTCTCCATTATCTTTCTCATCCTTTTCATCGCCCTTTTCTTTGCAGCCAGTGCTTTCTTTTTTCTTTTTATGCTGGGCTTTTCATAATGTTCCCTTTTCCGGACCTCTGACAATATTCCAGTCTTCTCGACTTGTTTCTTAAATCGTCTGAGCGCGTTTTCAAAGGACTCATTTTCCTTAATTTTAACGTCTGGCATCCATCTTTCCCCTCCTTCCATGATTTATTTTAAATGTTTAATTATATTATGATTTATGATAAAGTCAACTATTTTTTACTTGACTATTTTTAAGGAGATTCTGAAGAATTCCAGAAATCTCTGATTACACCGATTATGGGACGATTACACAGATATCAAATGCATTACCCTCCTGAGCTTTCATCAAGCGTTTGAAGGAATTCCGACCACCCGTATATCGCCTGCGTTCCGGGGATTTCAGGGTCTTGTATCATATACAAGGAAACAATGTTACGATCCTGCGGGTTATCGACAGGCTCCCCGCCCTACCCTTATCATCAGGTCTCATTCTTTGGGTAAATTATAGCGAACGAATTAATAAAGTAGTCATTGCGAGGAGCGAAGCGACGTGGCAATCTCATGAGATTGCTTCACGGAGTTTATCCTGAACAAAATAATAAGATTCTTCCCCCGTACTTGATACGGGGTCAGAATGACAAAAAGCGAAGGGTTCGCAATGACAGCACGTGAACGTAAACTTATTTATGGGGTTCATATAGTAAGCGAAAACTTTCAACGGATGTCCCTCAGGCGCCCTTCCAATATCAAATAGTTACCTTTGTCCGCCCCCGGAATGAGATAACAAAACGCCTTGACGAGCGTATCCCTTTTTGATAATGTTCTCCCATAGCAGGAAGACCGAGGCTGGATGCTCCCGGGAGCCCATACCATGTCATTATTCGGGGAAAAGTTTTTCAGGCAGGAAATTTGCAAAGTCTCTCGCCCAGCTCACATAAAATGGGGAACGGTCCAGCCGTACCCTGTTCTCCTCCGTGCACACCCGGTAGGCTTCCCAAAAAGAGCCGTGCCCTCTGGGATCGGGGATATCCATGATTTTCACCATAGAAACCCTTTAAATGTTAAGAAGTTAGTTCAAAATAAAGCGTTGTATAATAGGCGGAATTATCATATCATAATATAATTTTTCTGTCTAATATCTGTTAGGCAGGAGAGAATAATGCAAGG
>Ga0315288_10005001_pt1 | contig 16882 bp, 23 predicted proteins | sample YL17G11_20_MG_FD_203454 | JGI IMG/M metagenome (GOLD analysis project Ga0315288, IMG submission 203454) | Sediment microbial communities from Yellowstone Lake, YNP, Wyoming, USA - YL17G11_20 | ecosystem: Environmental > Aquatic > Freshwater > Lake > Sediment | place: USA: Wyoming | collected... | reverse complement strand
TGCCCCAACCTGCTTTAATGCCCCAACCTGCTTCAATGCCCGAACCTGCTTCAATGCCCGAACCTGCTTTTGCGTAAATGTAACCAATAGCTTTTATCTTTACAAAAAATACCCAACCGAGTTCAGCATCAATTTCAATATGCCCTTGGTAATCTGATACATCCGTTTTCCCGATATATTTACCCTGTGCATCAAAATCCTGTTTTGTTAATTTTAAAATTTCCATCATTTACCTCCTTTTTTAAGTTTCCAATAAGCCCTCCATCTCTTTAACCTAAACTTTAAAAATTCCTTAAAATTAGTAGGGACCTTTAATTCCACGACTTGAACCTTAGGAGTATAGACAGTCTTAAAATTCTTCTGTCTCGCTATCTGGCTTATATAAATATCGTCTGCAATAACCTCATCCGGGAATCTATTTAATACCTTTTGTCTCCATGCATAACAGGTCCCTACTACCGAATGGCCGGTAATTTGTCTAATTAAGTTAGTAAGGAACCAATAAAGACTCTCAAGCCAGTAAACCGGAAAAGGCTCCACCCAAGCCCCCACTACCCCCACCGTAGGATCCCGGAAAGCCTCTGCCATCTTTAAAAGAGCATCTTTTCTTATAAGGCCATCCGTATCCGTAGAGACTACGATTTCGCCTTCTGCTATAATTAACCCAAAATTTAACTGATTAACTTTGCCCTTCGTAATAAGATAAGGCTTAATTACATCTCTGTTTTTCTCTAACATCTCCCAGGTCCCATCAGTAGATCCTCCATCCACGAAGATTATCTCTAAAGGAGCATAATCTAACGAGAGTAAATTCTCTAACTTTAAAGCAAGCCGACTGCTCTCGTTGTAGCAAGGCACTATGATCGAGATTAAGGGGTTAATGGTTTTGCCGCGCCGGCTGGGCTGATACATACATCCTTCCAGTTATTTAAAAAATTACTCAGTTTATCTTTACAGAATACACAGATTTCTCTTATTTTAAGCGCAGGTTTACCATCCAGGGATTCCACCTTTAGCATCCTTACATCCTGCGACAGCATCTCTTGGCCGCAGAGATCGCAAAACTTTTTGTCCATATCCACCCCCTTTATCAACAGCTTATTAACTTTTTTTAAGAAAGAGATTCTTAAAAACCTCTTTCTTTAAAGATATATTTCTTTAATATATTTCTTTAAAGACTATATTTTTAAAGTTAATTTAAATATATTTTAAAGAATGAGCAACTTTTTAAGCACAAATTCCCGAAAGTTGTCGGCGTTAGTCAAGATTTCGTTATTTTGGAACCTGATTAACCCTGTGGATAAACCTGTGATTATCTTCTCGCGCCACTTATTGTAAGACTGCCAACATCTACGCCTGCCTTCATGCGAAGTCCCATCGATTTCTATAGCGATCTTTTGTTTTGGTAGATAGAAGTCTATTAAAATAAAAGAATTGCGGGTATAGATTGGATATTGCTCTATATATTCGACTTTTAAATCGTCCAAGATTTCTTTTACTTTAAGTTCAGCCTCAGTCCGCCTACTTATATTATCCTCACGGATTTTTTCTGCTCTGGATACTTTCTGCTTTAAAAGTTCTTCCTTACTTGGATATCTTCCAGTCTTCATAATTCTTATTAAGCGCTATTTTAAACTTAAAGGAATCTTTGGGTTCATAAAAAATAATCTTCTGAGTATCCATTTCAAGTAAGGTAGATTTGAGATACTCTTCTGTTAAATTCAATATTTTCACGAAGGACTTATAGTTAGTTACTGTTTCTTTACGGTGGAATCCGTAAGTAATACGAATAGTCAAAAGAACTATCCTGATCCAAGTGGGGTTGGTTATGTATTTAATAATCGCCCAGAGTAATTCATTACAGACCCGAGTATAGCCATGTTCAAGCTGGGGATTCGCCATGTCTTTTATGCTACTAAGGTAAATAAACTATCTGCGTCTATCAGTCTATCTCCTTTTAAAGAAAGGCCATCAAGCCAGACTTCTCCGGGAGATTTAGAGAATAATTCAATAACCGGCCACCAACGTTTAAAATTACCATAACTCTGGCCTACCCAAGTGCGCAGGGACCTGCCGCCTTCTGCTTTAAAAAAGATAGCATAACAGATCCCTCCGTAACGGCTCGATACTTCCTTAATCTTGATGATCTTGGCTTTCATTTCTTTCTTGGTGGTGGAGGATCTGCTGGTTCCTCAACCGGTTTTAAATGAATCACATATTTCATCTCGCCAAAGACCGATTGCTTTATCTTGAGGACCTTTACATGAATCCCTATCCAATGCTCAGTAAGTGGTCCGAATCTCTCCGCGATGTTCTCACGGTTGGTGCGGTTAATCGTCATTTTCTTTACTTTGCCACTGGGAAGTCTGATTCCCATTTGTAAAACTAACTTTTCATCTTCATCTTCTTTCCGAAAATTCGTAGAGATAATTTCTCCTGCATCCATAATCTCCAGGATATCTCCATCTTCTACATCCTTGGCGCTTACAAATTCGTTTAAGTCTCTTGTATCTGGCATGGCACTTCCTCCTTAATTTCTTTCTTTATATCTTCGTTAGCACAAAGATCTAAATACGCGTTTATCTGGTTTACGGTGGGATTTGGTGGTAACTCTCCACCCAACTTTCTTACATCCGGCATAACATCACCTCCTCGTTTTAATCCGGATCTTTTTAGGAAACTTTGCAATATCCCTGCAAAAAGGACACGGAGTATATATGCGGCCTACTAAATACTGCTTGCCTTTGCCACAATGAGGACAGAGTTTTACTCCTGGAAGGTCCTGGATGGAAGATGTTTTGTATCTTTTTAAGATTCTTTTATCGGAGGTAATAATACCCATTATTTAATTACTTCTATCTTAACCTGTATAACGCCTTGCTTGAGATCAGTAATTTTACTAAATGCCCCTTTGGATAGATCAATGATGCGGCCTTTTTTAACCAGTCTTCTCGCCGGGCCCCTGTCTTTAACCACCGCAATAACTGCCTTTGCATTTGCCAGACTTGTAATCTTAAGACGAGTTTCAAACGGATAATCCCAAGACGCACAAACCATCTCTTTATCATTAAAGACCTCCCCATTTGCCATAATTCCCGATGTGCCTTCTTTCTTGCAGCTCTCTATCGAATACCAACTAGCATACCCGATCCGATCCTGAGTAAAAGAATACCCCGGTGCCTGGGAGCTTATGCCTATAAATAGACATAAAAAAACCCAAGTCGTTAAGGCTTGAGTTTTAACCGGGGATTCTTTAACTAAATTAAATTTAACTCCCAGGTCTTTCATTATACCTCCTAAATAATAGAAAAACCCAATCCACTCAATTATGAGTGGGTTGGGTCAATGGTATTTAAAAATCTACTCGTTAGGAATTTGCCTATTCCCGACGAGTTTTTCTTATGGTTCTTATGTAAACTTACCATGGTAAAAATTATATCATAACTTATTGATTTGTCAAGGGATATTTTTGCTGCGAATAAACTGTGGATAATAAAGAATTTTGAGGTCATGACTTACCTGTTTTTATTAAGTTTAACATATAGCTGCAAAGTTATTTGGTCTCCACCTTATAATCCCGCTTTCTTAACTCTGCACTTGAGGAATAGCGATCATAAGGCATCCTGCCTTTATATTTCTCTTCGTTCCAGAGAGGATGATTAGAGTCAACCGATTCTCCGCTGTCAATAATATCATAGTGAACCCACCATTTGCCATTAAGGCCCCCCAGGACATAAGCAAGGCGTTTGATTACTTCAACGGTTACTTCAGCCCTGCGTTTCGTAAGCATAGAGATATAGGTTCTGGTAAAACCTAAAGCCTGAGCCATCTCCTTGTCCGAAGGCCAACCTTTGACTTCCTTTATCCGTTTAATAGCCCCTTCCTTAAATACTAATTTTAGGGCAGGCGCAGGATTAGGTAAAAAGGATTTCTTCTTCCTGAAAATACTATTTAACTTAAACATGGGGTTAATCCTCACTTTCTACCTCTGTTTAGCTACCTGACCCTTTGATTACCTTTCGGAGATATTCAAAATAACACTTCCGATTACAGAATTTCTTACGCTTTCCTTGATAACTTGGAGGAAGATAGATTGGCTTTCTGCAGCTAAGACACATTTCGTATTTACCTATTTTTTTTCTACCCATATATACCTCTCAATGATTGTAATCTATATTATCATACCTCTCAATGATTGTCAAGAAAAATCTTGCCTTAGGAACTTTATTAAGATTCTATTTTCTTTCCGTCGCTGTTAGTCTATTTGGGGTAATGATAATGGATGGCTTGAATAAAGATAATTGATTGTAGAGGCGGTTAGGGGTTAAATTTTTAAAGTCCTAACCAGTTTCTTCAAGAATATGCATAAATTGCATCTGCAACGCTTTCTCTTGATATTCTTTACCAAAAGCTTAATATCCATTCTGCCACCTCCTTTACTACTAATAGACGCAAGAGACGGCAGAATCTAACAGGATTATTTATTGATTTCCTACTAAAACTCTAATCTTCCCCCTGCCCGGCCGCCAATTCCTGTCCTTGAATTTCCTATACCGGAGGTCTCAGAGAATCCATATCCTTCTATGAAGAAAATAGGCAACCACCAGGGCCGTTTCTTTACTTCCTGCTTCTGGGACTGCTGTGGGGCGTAAGTTACGGTTGATCCAGGTAAAGCGATAACAGTAGCAGTCTGCTTCTGGTTTTGAGTCTGCGTCTTCATAAAATAGGCCCGCCAGATGGTCAGCACCACAAAAATTATAGCAAGGATGGTAACAAGAAACCTCCATCCCAAACCCCAGGATTTAAACCAATCTTCAAGGCCTGCACCCTTAAAAAAGTATCCTAAGTTAAATTTTCCTGTCATCTTTTCACCTTTTCCACTTAAGTGTTGAACCGGTTGAATAAAGATAACCTACTACCGCCAATGTGGCCACTATTACTCCGATCCAAAAATTCGCACTGAAAACAATCTTTAGTAATGTAATCATCTAGCACCTCCTATTTTAAGCCTTCACACCATTCCTTCTCTGGATATCTTTAAAGAGACAATCAAAAGCGGTAGTTAATTCTCCCACAATCTTAAGGATCCTTAAATGGTTGATCCTGAATTTATGGGCCTCGCCTGAAAGGGACCTTAACTTGCCGGCAATCTTCGCTAAATCGTGAAGAATATCCTCACTGACTTCCATTTAGCCATCCTCTGATACTTCTTGTCAAAAATCGCCTCACCTAGAGGCTCCTAGGCATTTTGCCAAGCACGCAGGGTTACCCCTCTTTGGATTTGGGCATCTCTTTCTGGTTACTGCTGAAATTAGGGCAAATAACCACAGTTACCTGGCCCCGCTGCTTACAGGCCTTAATGCACTGTTGACATAACTTATTAACTCCAGTTAGGGACATAGATGGTTCCTTTTTTGCTTGACAAGGTTAAAATATTGGGTTATGCTTAATGGTGCGATGAAAATCAATAATCTACTCCTAATTATATCTTTAATCTTTCTCATAATACTATCTGGGTGCGTTACTACGCAACCTTATAGTAAATTTTATAAAGACCCAAATATAGACATTAATTCTTACAGTAAATTCTACTTCTGTCCAGATACCCGAATCGAAGATGAACCTGAAAGTTCCTTAATTTTTAAAATAATAAATAATATCATAAAAGACCAATTAATCACTAAAGGATATATTTTTGTCGAACATCCCGAAGAAGCTGACTTTCTTGTCTCTACATTATATCAAGTTCCTTACAAAGAACATTATGTCCCACCCGAAACAACTTATACTCCAATCAAAAACTACGAATACACTACTTTTGAATCTCCCTATCTAACTGGCTCTTATCAAGTTATAGGTTCTGGCACAAAAGCTACAACAGAAAAAACTACTTATCTTCCCGTAACCACAGGGGGATATTACGAGGGGTATTTCTACCCTTTAATTCATATTGATATGTATGATCTCCAGAAAGTAAATCCTTTTAAACCAACTGAACAAATTATCAAAATAAATTCTCAAACTTTATTCTTCTCCGGAAGTGCTGTTGATTCAAGCAAAGAAAATGATATAACTAAATTCGCCCCCACATTAATATCTACCATCTTAAAAAACTTTCCTTCTAGAATTAAGTAGGACTGGTAATTATCTGCCAAAAATTTATCGGAGGCAGATTTAGAATTTATCAAGATATTTTAATCAAATATCGGATATTCTGGACCACGCAAGAAATAAATCGCCAATGTCAATACTAACCAATAAAACCAATGTCGTTTCAGTAATAACCAAATTGTAGTTAGAAATAACATTTTAAAATAAATTTGGCACAATTAAACTTTTTTTCTTTCCCTCAAATCTCTTAGGTCTTTCAATCATCTCATTCGCCTTCCGTGCTACTTCTACCATTTGTCTATCTATCTTCTCCAATAATGCTCTTTTTTCGTTCTCTGACTTGCTGGACTTAATAATAATATCCTCATAACTACGCAAATCAGATAACATTTTAGCCGTTCCATTAACTCCCGAATAAAATCTATATTCTGGATACCTTGACTGTAATTTTACTGCTTCTTCCTTTTTGCCTTCTTGAAGATATTTCTTTATAGTAGAATAAGACTGCGTAATTTTATCTCTATTCTTATAAAACTGATTAACACTTTCTGATTGGCTTAATGCTGGCCTTGTAACAAAACCTTTGATTAAAGGGATATCCGCCAATTCTGTTGGTCTCTCTGGTTCAATGGATTGGCCTATAAATTTCTTAAAAGTTTTAATTCCTATATCTCCCGTTTCTAAGGCATACCTTCCTGTCCCACCGAACCATCCCTGCACCAGATTTTCTATTTTAGAAGGAGAATAATTCAATACCTTGCTTATATATTTAGCACCTTCGGAAGTATATCTTCCATATTGTTGTGCGGGAAGTAACTTTTGTTTTCCTTCTGGAACAATCTGTCTTTCTAAAAAGAAACTCCAATTAGATGTATTTTCAATTAAAGGTTTTACTCCTGTTGCCATTAACCCACCCGCAGGATCACCCGAAGTAGGTAATAAACTGTCATATAAAGATTTCTTTAATCCCTCAAATGCTTTTGGATCTTGTGTATCTACATATTCAAAAAATCTCTCTGGCAATGAACCGAAAAACTGCCCATAGGCAAAAGGTTTTGGTATCCTCACAAAAGTATCTTTTACCTTAAATATCCAGAATAAGTCTTTTTGCCATCTCGGAAGTTCTTTATATTCCGGATCATCCCTATTGAGCATATAGGTTATTACTGAAGGTATAGTAATGCTTGCTATCCCCTTTGCGGCAAAACCTACGGGGTCTTCTTTGGCAGTTCTTACTAATTTATCCGTTCCTTGGATACCGGCATTAAAGAAAGCTATAACTGAGTTTATATCTTTTGTCTTTGCACCCCTACGAGCGAAATCAACTGTTGCCTCTCGGCTTTCAAATCCTGCCTCAACTGGAGTCAATCCTTTTTTAATCCCTGCCTTATAAACACCTAATCTTGTCGCTTGTTCAAATAATTGGCTTATGTCTTGGGCTTTTGAGATTATATTAAGTTCTTTAAGCAAATTAGGTCTACCTTGTAAATCCTTTAACATTTTTTGCAGATTGGGCCTAGACAACTCTACAAAACCCGAATAAGCTCCTCCAGAACGTAGCCAGTCGTTATATGCCTCTGATTTACCCATTATATCTGCTATGGCCCCAGAAGTGTCTACAAATGGCTTAAAACCGAGTTTTGTCTGTATAAAGGCAGTCCATTGGTCTCTTATGGGATTGCGGAGCATAAACTCAGGGGTTATGGTAGCACCTACTCGTAGGGTCCCGGCCGGGATAGACATCACTTTGATAAGCAAAGAAGTAGAAGTTTCGTTAAGCCCGGTCATCGCTTGGTATAGATTAGGAGTTACTTCTATATATTTGCGTTTGCCATTATCAAAATATTCTATTACATTACCCTTGGGTTTAAATTGAGAAGGACGAAAGATGGTTGTCTCTTGTGGAGTAGCAATTAAAGCAGATGTTTCTTTAATAATTTCTCTCGTAATTTTTATTGCATCTGTCGACGGAGAATTTCTTATCCTTTCTATATAAACACTTGCTTCGCCTTCCTTTATTCCTCTTAATTGTAATGCTTCTTTAACTATTTTTTCTAATTTGGCAACCGGAGCTGAGATATTCTTTCCAGAGGTTGTAGATTCAATTATCTCTTTTTGAACATTTTTAAATTCTTTAGTGATAATATTTATTTCAGATGGCGATACTTTGATAGGTTGCATTCTGACTTTTACAGGCGATATATCTTCTGGTAAAACTTTACCTAATTTAGCCACTCCCCTTGCAACTGTATTCCTCTCGGCAATATCCATAATCCGGTAAGTATTTTTAATCATACTTTCAATAGGATTATAAATTTCTAACTCTGAACCTTTAATTCGTTTTACCGGAGCTCTTGCTTCAGTAAATCTTTTTTTACTAATAGGTGTTCCGCCAGTCGGTTCTATACCTTCTAATACTCTGTCAAATGGAACATAATGCGGATTTTTGGCAAGGATGACATTATATTGCTCTTGAGATAAATTACCGCTATCAACAAGGGTAGATAATACTCGTTTCTGATAATCATAAAGCCGGGTTGCAGTTTGGTCTAAAGAAACTATATTCGCCCCATATTTTTTACCAAGAACATTTATAGTATTCTGTGCGGTCTTTACCTGTTCAGGAGTAACTATCTGTTCGGTAGTCCATTCTCCTTTTGGTCTTTGCAAATCTTCGATAGTGCGCCTTGCTATCAGATAATTTGTTAAATCTTTATCTCTTACTATTCTATTTTTCTCAAGACTGATTTTATTGTAATTATCAAGTATAGGTTTTAACCCTTCACCTGTAATTGTGAATGTTCCATCAGGATTTATTTTGTAAGTTTTATTCTCTAATACAGTCTGGACTTTCCTTCCTATGCCTAAATAAGTTCTTGCTCGTAAGGCAGGATTTTCACCCGGCAGTATCTTTGCCCCTAAATTCTTGGCTTTTTCAACTATATTCTCAATAGATTGCATACGGTTGACAAAATTCTGGTATATTCCCTCTCTTGTTTCAAAAGGTAGGATTTTTTGGTAACCTTTAACCAAAGGTGAATACTTTGCTTGGGTTTCCTTGAATTCTCGCATTGTAGGGCTTCTACCACCCAAAGAAAGACCTGTAAATACGCCTCCCCCTGCGACTTTTTCTTCTAATCCACCGGGAGTAGTAACCGCACCCACACCAAAAGCAGTAGGCAACCTAATGGGAGTAGGTAAAGCCTGTAATCCTTTTAATACTCCTCCCATTGCCGCGCCACTTACTCCACCAATTACCGCACCCTTCACGCCACCTTCTCTAAATCCACTGACCGCACCGGCAACGGGCAGAGTCGCCCCTTTTAATACTGTCCCGCCCGCCATTAAAACCGGCACATCAAAAGCCGCCTGACCTAAACCTGAATAAAGGGATTTCATAAATTTATTAGTTACACCTTCTTTTTGCAATTGTTCGCCAGTTGTAGCCCAATTATCCCGCAAGTATTCAAATATCTTTGGTTTTAATTCTGGTTTGCCGATCTTCTCGGTTATCTTATTGGTATAAAAATCCAATATATCAGCAAGATTGGCAGAGGCCTTAAGAGTTCCACCATAGAAAGTTTTTATTGGTTTTATAAAACTCTCCTGCAAGAAAGAAAATTTAGGCGAAGTTATTTTTGTTTCTTTAAATAAATCAGTGATTACTCTTGGCGAAACAGTTTTTACGGAAGGAGTTTCTATTGTAGTAATAGAAGTATCCGATTCCTTTTTGTCAAACAGATTAGCAATTACTGGCATAGGTTATAAATATCCTCGTTTTTGCAATGCTTCAATTATTTCTTCTCTGGTTTTATCTGGGTAGGCATTCAAATTATCTTGAATAAGTTGTTTTTGTTCGTCGGTAAATTCTTTTTCTGTCGCTACACCAGACATCCCTGCTATCTGCTCAAGTTTCTTATAGTATTCTGGATACTTGCTTCTAAGATTCTCAGCCTTCATCGGATCAGAAAGAATATTTATTGCTTGGACTTTTGTAATCTCCCCTTCCTTTTTCGCTTGTGCCGGCAATCCAAATATTTTTCTTACCAATTCTCCCTGTGTAACCCCTAAATTCTGCCTCATTATATCGGGCACGGCCGCGGGTTGCGCTTTTGGTTCTTGCCCTGGCAAATACTCACCTATTTTGTTACCTTGGGGGTCATAGATGATGCCATCCTTATAGGTTGCTCCCGGAGGAGTTAAAACTTCTCCGCCTTCTGCTTGCCCTACGGAAAGGGGACTGACTTGCTGGATAGTCTCCTTAGGCATTATTTCTTCCATAGGTTTAAGGCCAGCCAAGCCGGAAAGAAGGTCCTTAATAAATGATTGCTCTTTGGGTTCTTTAACTTTCGGCTTCTCCCAACTTTCCTTCCATTCACCAGTCGCTGAGTCATACTCGTATTTGGGCGTGAGCTGTTCATTCTTAATCGCCTCCCTGATGGCCGCGTCCTTTTTCTTTTTCTCTTGTTTCTTCATCCAATCCTCTAAGGCTTTAGCCGCACTCGTAACATTCTGCATAAAACCTGGATTATATCCATAAGTCCCCTCGGGCCTGTCCAAGACTTGATATCCCATCATAACCTCCTTATAAATTATCCTGTCGTTTTATACTTTGAAAGCATTTTTGCAATAATATCCCCATAATTTGTATTCTGCATACTCGGAAATCCCATCAAAGAGGCTGGGGCCTTAGTAGTCTGAAACTGAGGAATCTGTTGATCTACTGCTCCCGGTGTTCCTGCTTGTCCTCCACCGCCTGCTTTTGAACTTGCGAAAGATGCCCCTACTTCTGCTGCACCTTTCCAAAATGCCGGATTTGCTAAAAATGCTAACAATGCTGGTAATGGCATGATTCCTCCCTTATTTTATTTAGTTGTTTTACTTCCAAAAATCTTACTTGCTATGGTAGATATAGGTTGTGCTAATTGACTAAACATTGAAGGTTGATATCCCGTCTGGCCATAAAGTGGTGCCTGTTGCACTCCAGCTGCTAACTGCGCGATATTCAACGGCCATTCTTGACTAGATCTAAGCCATTCGTTATATACGGCCTGATCATAAGCCTGCTGTTGAGCTCTAGGTAAAGCGCCATACTCCTGCAATGCCGCGGTCTTCCTTAAAGGCGCCTGTTCTTCTGTAGTAGCATACTGTTCAGCAATAGGCAGGACTCCAAACATCCTTTGCCTTTCCTGGTCTGCTAACTGGCCTAAGACGGTATTTAAGCCAAGCGCAATATCTTTCGATGCCTCCCCCTGTTCTGAAACCCTTGCTCCGGTCATATACCGACCCTTCCCAGCAGACACATCCGCAATATCAGACATAGACTTTTCTAAATTCCTGGCTGCCTCAGCTTTAACCGCCTGGTAATAAGGAGAGCTGGTAGGATCGTATTGGCCCCCTAAAATCTTGCCTATCTCACCAGTAGCTGCGGTCCGGGTAGCAGAAGGACCGGCTGTCTCATATTCTCCTAACCAACCAAGAGATTTTTTCTCCTGTTCGGACATCGGAGCCACCATTTCGCCTTTATACTGCTCGGCAGGTTGACCTATGCCAGTAGGACCGGTAAGCCAGGCGTTAAGCTTCTCCCGGACATCTTTATAAGGATCTGCAATAGACTCCACCCCTGTCGTCGTCTGTTTACTACTGAAAAAATTCTTACCGCACCGGCATCCGAAAAAATTATCCTTACACAACGGCTCATTGAATTTACAGGGGAATAACCGGTTAAAAAATCTGCTTATTCTACTTTTTAAGTATCTCATCTTGAACCCTCCGTCTTAAAATATGTGTGTAAAATTTAAACCCATACTTCCTCTGGAATCCTTCGATATTGCGGTCAGTCATCATATAAATCCAGTTTGTTTTGTGTTCCTTAGCCCAGAGTTTTACTCTTGCCAATAACTCATTACCGATTTTAAACAATTTAGGATCTACATAGCTTAAATGTATAAATACCACATCTTCTCCGTCCATCCCTTCTATGGTAGCAAAGAGGAATCCCCGCAGAATATCATCTTTCTTATCTATCAATAAAAGAGAATCTTTATTGCTCATCGCATTTAGAACCATATCCTCAAACTTTCCTACCGGAATAGTTAGAAAATTCTTTACTAGTGCTACAACCTTTGGTATAAATAAAATATTATCCATTTGTAGTATCATTTATCTTGACATTCCTCCTGAATATACTATACTAATATTAGCTAGCGGGCAGACGGATTTTTTATATCTAAACTGGGTAGCGAGTAAGGTGGAGATACTTAACCGTCTCTCCGTTAGCAACCTGAAAGCTGCCCTTTTAATTTGGAGGATAAGATGCCATTTCAAAAAGGAAATCAATACGCAAAAGGAAACCCGCCTACCAAAAGTTCTTTTAAAAAAGGCAATATACCTTGGAATAAAGGCAAAATAAATATTTATTCTATTAAGACAAGAGAGAAAATGAGTATCGCTCATATAGGAAAAGAAGGTTATTGGAAAAATAAAAAAAGACCATACTTGTGGCTTAATAAAATAAAAAAAGTTACGTCTGGTTCGTTTAAAAAGGGACATATTTCCTATTGGAAAGGTAAAAAACGACCTCGACTTTCTAAGGAATGGCGAGAAAAAATAAAAAATTCTAATATTGGTAAACATAAAGGCCCTAAACATCCTAACTGGAAAGGTGGAATAAATATTAACTCTCAAGGATATATCCTTATCCATAAACCTCAACACCCTTTCTGTAGCTCCGCGGGATATGTTAGGCGCTCTCATCTCGTTATGGAAAAGATGATTGGCCGCTATCTTATACCTGAGGAAGTTGTGCATCATAAAGGGACAAAGTATCCTCTCGATAGTATTGAGAATAAACAAGATGATAGACCTAAGAATCTTCAACTGTTTATTAATCAAGGAGAACATCAAAGTTTTCATAAAAAATTAACTTCATCCCAACTATAAGTTGAAGTATTACTATTGTATCGACAAATATAAATCTTATCTTTCGCACCAGCTTGAGGAACCATAAGTATTTTTCTCTTATTATCTATTGATGCAGTAGGAAGATTACTTACTTCTTCGATTTTTTCCAGAACTTTTAAATCGTCGTAGATATTGCGCAGGCTATCTAAAACTAATTTCCCTATATCCGTGGCAAAATCCTGGGTAAATTCATCTTTGATCTTAGTTGTATCCGGCCATTCGGTCTTGGGCCGATGTTTAAATAGCATTATTTTACCTTTCGTTTAGGATAGATCTCGTTCAAATATCCTAACAACGCAAAATGATTCGTCGCCTGTATCTCAATTTGAAAATTCCTAGCGTGTTTATCCCATCTAACAAAATCCTTTATAATATCTTTTGTAGCATGGTAAAGAGATATTGTCTTAGTCTCATCGTCCCAGAGTTCGTTATCGTCCCTCCTGAGCTTAATAGAAACTTCAGCTCCGGCAATCTCCTTCTCAAACCAGAATTCCTGCCTGGCAAGCCTTTTATATTGATCAGGCATATCAAAGTTATCCCTGACAGACCTGAATAGCCTGGTATAATCTACGCTATCATCCTGGATTCCTTGGTCTGCCTTCCTTACATAACCGTCATAACCTCCATAGACGATTATTGGCGCGCCTTCCAGGAATTTACGGTCATCCCAGTAGCCCTCCTGTTCATCAACATAGTATTCCCCCCAGACAGGATCATCGCAAAAAAGATCTTCAACGTTTACATATTCTCCGATGGAGCAACAGGCCTGTTCCTGCTCGTATTCCCAGATCTGCAGGATCTCCTCCACATAATCAAAAACCACCGCAAAATTATGGTAATCAACATCACTATGAGGCACAAACCAGCGTAGTTGATTCTTGTATTCTACCTGCCAGCCAAAAATAGAACTTTCTAAATTGGGATCGAATTCTTTGGTCCAGGAAAATATAAGGTCCGAGATAGATTCTTCCCGCAGGAGATTCCAGCGATAGAAATGGTTATCTATCCCCCAATAGTAAAGGTAATCACTCATGTCAATTATTGACTGGCCGGCATAACAACCGGTGCATGTAGTAGATTTCTCAAAATCAAAGTCGTAAGGAGGATCCGCTGGCCTGCCGATATAAGCCTTTCTCTCTTTAAAAACAATATGATAGTTAGAGAAATTTATTATTCCTGTAATCCAACTATCCTCATCTATAAAATCTTTTAAATCCGCGTCATCCCAACTGAGACAATTCCCCGGAGCAGACCACCTTTCCCTTGCCGGTTGATTAAGGTTCCCCTCGACAGTCCAGGCAAATAGCACCCTATTTTTATAGACCTCAATGTATCTAGCACTCTTAAAACCACTAGGTAGTCCGCTTAAATCTACCACTTGATCTTCTCCGTCCCAGTAGACAGGGAGATCTGTGCCATTGGTAGCAATCCAGATAGTCCCCAGATTATCATCCTGAAAAGTCTTTGTGTTCCAGAAATTCGTCGTGCTTCCGGTAAAAATCTTCCTTCCTTCATAACTTGCCCCGGCTGTGGTTATAGGTGCATTGGTTTTTAAAGTAAGCAAAGTATTGCTATTTACCGTATCGATCTCATACCAGGTAGCCCCGGTGTGTAAATTCCCAGCTCCAATCTTGATATAGTCGCCTACTTTAAGGTTAGTGGCCCAGAGAGTATCTGTGCCGTAGACTTTATTGAGTTCTCCTGTCTTTACTTCAATGGTCCCGGTATGGTAGATTTTATTCAAGAATACAAATCTGGAATTAGGGAAGTCATAATAGGTGATATCCTTCTGGGTGCAAATCATAAAGAACCAGCTCCCGGCAGGAGTATAAAGCCAGAACTGGTCAAATTTTAAAGCTGCTCCCGGGAGTGCGGTAGTGGAGAATTTCTGCAGGCCCAGTCTTCCCTGGAGCAATTCATTGTAAAACTCCATATTGCGCGAATAGACAGAGAAGTTCTGCAAGAGGAATTCCTCGGGTTTGTCTAAGACTATCCCTTTATTAGGAAGGAAACGCGGAATCGTTTGTTTTGGCATTTTAATCTACTAGTGGTAAACTCTTAACTGCACTCCCATCGTATATCCTTATCGGACTTGCAAGAGCATCTGTCGTTGCTAATAACGGTATTCCGTAAGTGGTTGAACCTTTCCTGATCCTTAATTTGTGAGTAGAAAGTAAGGGCTCAACACCTATCTTGTAAACTGCCGCACCTTTATAAAATCTTATCCCAATATCATCATAGGGTTGACCGAATGCTTCGATCTCATAGATGTATGCGTGTCCAGAAATACCGCCTTCAGTAGTGCTACTATAAACATAACAATAGGCTTTTATAGCAACAACATTATTTATCGGAGTAGAAAAAGTGACTTCTCCGGTATCTTTTGTAATTGTGCCGCCGGGATCTCCATTGTAAGAAAATCTTGAATTCGGTAAATCTTGGTATTCTCCACCAGAAACCTTATACTGAACATACATTAAATATTGGACATTTCTGCCACCATCCGGACCACCACTATATCCTTGGGCATATATTCTATATTTAATTGAGTTTACGGTAAGAGGCCTCGAAAATGTATGCTCTGATATTATTGTTTTAGATGCACTTCCAGCCCAACTTCCTCCACCAAGAGAATACTCGTCTCCGTGGTAGGTAGAAAAATTCTCATCTATTCCGTAAGCGCCCTCATGACCAGCAGCGCCACCAGTATAAGCATGCGAAGCTGAGTATATTATTAAATTCTTATCTGCCATCCTGTCTCCCTACACATCTGTCCTAAACCAAATCATGCCGGTTGTCGTCATACCAGTATCATTAGTTCTGTTTTCGATAACCATATTAACTGCCTGTTTCTTATTACAATCAAAACCGTCATCAAGCAGTATCTGAGCAGGAAAGTTAATCTGATTTGTGCTGTTAATTTTTAAGATATTCACAAATCCATTATCCGCGGCATTCCTAGCCCTAAGGGGAGTATTATTACCTAAAGCAAAATCATCTAAAAGGCCCCAGTCTCTTTCGCTAAGTTGAATCTCCGCATTATCCTCAGTCTTTAATTTTAAGGCCGCCTTGGAATTGGAATCCTCGCTATACAGACAGACTTTATTCGCTGCACCTGTAGGCCCGGTAGTCTGCACCCAGAACGGCAAATATTTAATCCCATCTGAAGTCTCGCCACTCGTAAAGCCGTAGAAGAAAGCCTGCAGCCTCTCCTCGATATCCAAAGCCAAAGCCGCGATGGCTCCCGGTATGGCTTTAAATTTAGTATGGTCTATAGGAACTCCACTATCCCAATCTCTTGTATGGCTCATGATTATCCTCCTGCTTAATTATTCAGTTTTATTTCTGTCCCATCATTTTAATATGCTCTACCGACGGGTCTTCGACGATACCAAAAGCATCGTATTCTCCGCAGAGCCAGTTATCACAATGAAAACAATGCACCTCTCCGTATATGACGATTATCTCTGTATATTTACAGACATACTTATTACAACGGTTGCAGAATAATTCATCTTTGTCTATGTGGAGACCTTTAGTCATCGTTTTTAAACCCATTCTTTTTCAAAAGCAAATCCATCCCCAATTTTATGGCAGGGATACAATTTACTTTCTTCATAACTTCTTTTTGAATTTCCTTAGTTTCTGCTGCATCCTTCTGTATCTGCGCATGCAGAATATCACAAAGTTTTTGTGGCACAGTTTCTTCTTTTATCTCGTCTTTTATCTCATCAAGCCTCTCATAGTTTCTATCGATCTTTTTATTCACATAATCCTTAATATCGTTTATCTTCCAGAAAATACCAAG
>Ga0315288_10005000_pt1 | contig 16886 bp, 31 predicted proteins | sample YL17G11_20_MG_FD_203454 | JGI IMG/M metagenome (GOLD analysis project Ga0315288, IMG submission 203454) | Sediment microbial communities from Yellowstone Lake, YNP, Wyoming, USA - YL17G11_20 | ecosystem: Environmental > Aquatic > Freshwater > Lake > Sediment | place: USA: Wyoming | collected... | reverse complement strand
TCATTGCGCTATAGAATTCTTGATGATTAAAGTGAAATACTGTATGAACAACCTTAGCCTTGTCTAAAATATCTAAGACTTTGTTCATATCCATTTGCTGGTCAATGCTTAAAATATTTCTAATTTGAGAAACATGAGCCATTGTAATTTTACCTTGTTCGGCAGCACTTAATAATATATCCCAGTCTCTTTTTGTTGGTCTTCTTCTATATAATGCAGAATGTAATGACCATAGTAGTTTTTCTGGGATTCCTTTTCTAGAACGACCAAGCTCTTTATATACAATTAATTTTTCAAATGGGGTTCCAATGACAATATTATACGATTTAATAGTTGAATCAACTCTATTTTTATCAACTCCAAGCTTAACTGCAATTTCAGATTTTGTCATTCCTTTGTCCATTAGAATTTTGCAAATACGACCAATTTCAATTGTTCCAATGTTTTTTCTTTTCATGTTTTCTGCAAGGTTTGTTATTAGCAATTCTTCGTCTGAAACATCGTCGTAATAGTCACAGGGAATTTCTGAATATCCTAATTTTTCAAAAGCAGTAACTCGTCTATTGCCAAAAATTAAAGCATTATCTTTTGTTCGAATGCCAATGTTTTCTAATAAACCACGTTGTTCAATGTCTTGCATTAAGTCAGCAACATCATCCTGTCCTCGCATTCTAGAATTTTCTACATGTTTAATGTCTTTTAATCTTATTGTTCCAACTCGTGTTTTTTTCAATTTCTTGTCCTCGCTTCGTCATTGTTTTTCATGCAACTTCTACATAATATTTCCTCTGTTTCTGGGGCGATTATATTCCCTAACTGTTTGCACATTACACAATAATAAATAGTTGGCGAAGAAGTTGATTTGAATACATCCATTTGTATTTCCATATATCCTTCTCCAGCAAGGAATTTCTTTTTAAGTATTTTATTAACCACTGAAAAATCCTCCACCAAAGAATGGATTGCCCTGTGGTTTATGTTCTTCGTCTACTGGTTCAATTCTAATTTCTAAAATTTCATTGTTTGGCTTGTTCACAGAACCAATATTAATTTCGTTTACTTGAAACCACTTTGAATTAACAACAACGCCATCTTCATCGATTATTGGTTTTCTAACTAATAATCTAAACTTTGCCTTTGATTTGTTGTTTATCATATTCGCTTCCATACTGTTCTTTGAATTCGTTTGTTTTTTAATTCACAATCAAAACATGTTCTGTTTTCATCGTTTGCAAAAATACTATAAATTGAGAAAGCTAAATGCTCCCATTTATCTGTGCTAGCGTTTGCTGTTTCTGGAAATTCAATTTGTTTATTGCATTCCCTACAATTAATTTTTATTGCCATATTCTAACTAGATACTAATAGTATTTAAATGTTTCTATTAGTTACTTTTTTAATTAACCCGGGAGGAACTCCGTTGGGCAGAGACTCCCGGGTGAGGTTGACAAAATCAATTGTCTGTCATCAAAAGAAGCTAAGATGACGATGATGTTTTTGCCATTTCGTTTTTAAGTCCGCTTATTTGTGCAGGACTGAGAGATGTAACGATGCTTAATTCTTTAAGTGTAACATATGTTAATTTTTCTTTAATATATGCCAAAAGAGCGTTAGTAGAATATTTCCAACGATACATTTTTTTCTCCCATTCTATTTCTTTCTCATCAACATCTATCAATTCTTTTTGGGCGTTTTCTATCTTGTATGTCATGTAGATTCTCCAAATTTTTGGCGAAAGATGTTTAACACTTGGAATGTCAAACGCTCCAGCAAATCCCTTGAGTCGTTTTTCTGCTTTCAGAATTTGCTCTGGGCTTCTAGCTCCAAGTGGAATTTTCTTTAAAGTATCGTCATATATTTTAGCATTGACATCTGTATGCCAAGGGTCTACTATATGTCTATTTTCGTCTTTCAAAGATAATATACACGAAGAATATTTTTTAGCATTAGAGCGAAAATAAACATATAATCTAGCCATAATTCTATCGTTGCGAAAAGTTGGATTTAATTCTTTGAAATTTGGGAAACAAACAAAACAACATTTGTTCTGGTATCTCTCTGTGTCACTCATTTGAACTAGCATGAATTGTGTTTTTGATTGCCAATTATATTTATGAAGATTTTTAGAACCTTCGTCAATAATCATTGTTCCATATTTATCTAGACTGTTGTATTTATTTTTTACATCTTGGTGCGTATCTAGAAAACTCATATTTTTAGCAAATTCAAATCCCAACTTTATATGCTCCCACTCATCTGTGAGTGGTGATACTCTTGGCAAAACTTTAACAATTTTATTAGACTTTTTATTTTTCCACAGCCCAGAGTATCTATGCATTAACAGAGCTAATAATAAAATAAGATTAGATTTGCCTTTGCCCTTTATGCCTTCACAGTTAACCCAGTAATCTGAGTCATTTCGCAATCTTTTTAAAATTGCATCTGCAAACCAGACTAAGTTCATTTTTGGATTGCCTCTTTCCTCATAAAATTTTTCAACTCCAAGCATGAGATGATTTAAATCTTTGATTGTAATTTCATCCCATTTTATTTTTTCTTTCTTTTCTTCTTGAACTTCTTGAACAAGTTGCGTTGGTTGAATTAATTGTTGCTCCATTAGTCGTAGAATTTTTTCCTCAGTTTTTTATTTTTTTTAATTTTTTCATCTAGCTTTTTTTCAACATACCAGATTCCAACCATTAACATCACAGATGCGACAAATAAAAAAATCATGCTAATGGCTTGTGACATTGGTTCGTTTTTATAACATATAATGTATTTTGAACAATCAAGTATAGACATATTGTTTTTCCCCCCATATAATGGGCTTTATTTTCTTTTTTCTATTATACATTTTGTCAATGCAAGGATAACACATTTTGTGATATTTACTTGTTGGTTGAAATTTTAATTTGCAATCAATGCAAGGTCTGGGGAACACCATTTTTTTCTTTCTCCTTTATGATATCGACATATTTTTGAAATAGTCTAAGACTTTGTTCTGGATAGCTTGATTCAAACCAATTGAAAAATATGTATGGATTTCTATGGGGGGACATTTCTAAAGAATATTTATGATGTTTAGCACACAGAGAAATTCCATTGTTTATATCAAAGCGTAATTCCTTTATTTCCCGGGGGATTAAATGGTGAGCATGGAGAAATTTTTTTTCATTGCAAATAACACAGCAATGATTATCTCGTTCCTTTACGTTTTTAGCCCATGCTTCAAAGAGTCTTTTTATTTTTCTTTTTTCTAATTTTTTTAATTTTGCTTGAGTTATTTTTTTTGTTTTTTTCATCTTAACTTCCGACAATGCTGTCTTCAATTGCTGAACTAATGTCTATGTCTGTTGTCATTGTAATTCCAAGTCCAGCTTTTTGCATCATTAATAAAGATATTCTATAGAGAGTGTCTAAGTTTTCAATTAAGTCTCTTGGGATTTTTAAACTTTTTACAACTCTTCTTCTCTTGTCAAAACTACTAATATTAATTTCAAGTCCATGCCACATATTATTAATTTTGGTCCAGATTCTATCTTCAATTATTGTTGATAGTGGCAATAATAATGAATATATATGCGCATGATAAACATTAAGATACTCTGGAGAAGTAGAATTATTTAATCTAACCAATAAACCAATTCTAGAAATTTCTATTTTTAAATTTGATAATTCATTGTAGCTCCAGCCCCACATTGAATATTCTGCTTTTTGTCCAGTTAAACTTTTAAACGCTGGATGCTGTGACAAACTTTCAAATGAATTTTCTTTTTTATATTCATTAGCATCATGCTTTGCATTATCCATCCTTTTTAAAGTATAGGCCATTTTGTATTTTAATTACTTCAAGTATTTAATTATTACTATCCCATTTTCTGCGTCTGCATTTTGAACATTGTTGTGGAAGTTTATCGCCTCGCTTACTAGTCCATTCGTGCTTGCAGAATTTACAAACACAATGCCAGACTTCTATACGTGTTGACGTATCTAGGGTGTTACGCGTTGGTGTATCTATATTAGTGTCCACTGTTACGCGTAACATTATAAGTATTTAAACTTAATTGGCATCCTGTTACGCGTAACATGTCTAAAATGCTCAATTTGTTACACGTAACATTATACGCTAGAACCGCGTAGAAGGGCTCTATACAGCGTATAGAGGTCAAGCTCAAAGCTTAAGCTTTGAGCTAAAGCAGAAAAATAAAAAATTTTAGATACTCAATTTTTCGACAAACGTAAAAAAAGCGCTACTTTCATGTTGTTATATGTGATACCTATTTTCATGTTTAGACATGGGCCATGTTTGTTTTAGAAAGATATTTAATGTCGAGAAGCCAATGATTAACATGTCCAATCCTCGCATTCAACCCGGCTGCAAGGAATCGCCTTGGCAAACATATAAGGATGTTAAGAGTTCACATATCTTTACACACAAAGAGATATTAGATTTGATTCTCAACAGTGGTAGAACATTGGAATTGAAAGCTTTAATATCTTTGTTCTATTTAACAGGGGCAAGACGATCAGAAATCTTAAGCTATAGAAGCAGAGACATTGATTTGAAAGGCAAAGAAATTAGATTCCCGGGCATTGCCCTAAAGGATATACAGCCATTCAAGGTTCCATATAAAGATAAGATTTTAGATGCATGTAGAATATATACAATTGTGTTAAAATCATATCGCCCATCATACGAACTAAAGCAATTAAAGTTAGAGAACTTTGAAAAGTATGTTGAAAAAAAACGTTCACAGTTAGTTCAAGTAAAAAAGAAACAAGCTATCATTTTCCTTGCTGGCGAAGATGGGCCACTGCTAAGAATCATTGATGAATATATTGATAGTGAAAAAAGATTTTTTAACAAATTTGGTGAAATGGATATGAATGAACCATTGTTTAAGAAGAATTCAAGTTATTATCAAAAGGAGATTTACAAGATAATGCACTGCACCTGTCATAATTTGCGAGTGTCAAGATTTAGAGTTTTGCTGAATGAAAGAGATTATACAATTAGTGATATTCAATTGACTGGCGGTTGGTCCAACATTTTAATACCCTCTCGCTATCTTGAATCAATTTCAGCACAAGTTCAACAGCGAGAATTGACACATCTCATCGCCAATAGAGATGTAGATAATATTGCTCCTTCTGGCTTCTAATCAATTTTTCTATAGAAAAGAGTTAATTAGATGACTGTAGAGAGTATATTTGAATGCTCTTAATGATTTACGTGGGTGCAATAATCATTAGTAATATTTAAATACTATTGGTATTTAATTGATTTATGAAAATTGCACCATTTACTAAACAAAATTTTCAAGAGCTTCCTCAATTAGATAAGATTGAATTTCTACTAAGAAAAAATACTGTTAGGGAGAATATTAAAAAGTCATTTCCAATAGTTGAATTGTTTGCAATTGTTTGTGTTTTGCTATATTCTAGACTATATTCAATTCTTCTAATTGCTGCATTTGGACTTACAATAGAAACAACAAATGCAATTTTAGCTAACTTTTTCTTTGTTACAGCTTTATGCTTTATTTTCTTTATCTCATTTATTGCTAGACTAATTGTTTATTTTCAAAAGCATAAACAATTGAGTGAATTGCATTTAGAGTTTTTAGATAGATTAAAAATAAAGAACTTAAGGAGCAAAAAATGAATTACAAATTTATTTTAAAGCTAAGACAGTCATCTTCTCCAAATTTATTTCTTGACCAAATGAAAACAATAATTAAAGATGATGATTTTTTGCTACCTGCAATGAGAGGTTATTTAAACTTTATGAAAAAAACAGGTCGTTCATATATTCCACTCTCTCTTCAAATGGAAGTAATTATTTCACCAATACACTTCTGCAATCTGACCCGTGGTTTAAGTCCACAATTGACTGATTTCAATAAAGTTGATTGGAATGATAAAGACAAAGAAAAATTTAAATCTAATTCTAAAAAATTTCTTAGTGATGTGAAATTACTCTATGACAAAATGGGATATGAAATAGAAGAAAGTTCTCTAGATGACAAAGTTGTTGATGGTATTGTTAAGACATTTGAAGAGAAACAAAAGAAGTTTGTTCAACTCATTGGAAGGGGAAATGGGATTCAATCTAAAAAACATTAAAGCTAATTGGCAGAAGACTCAGCAGGACCCATATTTTAACATAAAGTTCCAATACAAAATACAAAGAATCTTTGTTTATTTCATAATGGCAATTATTGGAATAACATTTGTTTCTTTAGTTTGGAGTTTTAACTCTAGTGGCACAATGGGAAATATTGTTAGAATATTCATGGTTTTCATTGGTATATTTATGCTATATCAAATTTATGCAAAAACAATTCTTCCAACAAAGAAAATTCTTCAGCACTATGAAGCTTCGCCTCAAGCCATTTCTTCTAAAGTAATTGATGTTAAAAAAGAAGTTACTGATATTCTAGATTCGTTTGATAAAAACGGAAATAGAATTAAAGTTAGAGAAGTTTAAAAATGGTAAAAATCTATCCATGTAAATTTTGCAAAAGAGGACGAGTCAAAGTTCATAATTCAAATAAAATAGGTTCACAAATAATAGCAGACAAGTGCATTCACTGTTTAGGTAAAGGGTATATAGTTGAAGATGAAAACATTATTAAACATGAAGATATTAATGACAAAGGAGGTAACAATGGGATTCTGGACAAAAGATAAACAAGATTCTGAAAGTGCAAGAAGAATTCCCCAAGAACAAATGACTCAACAAAGACCACAAACAAAGGAATCTACTTTAACATCTGTTCCAACAGAAGATTATGATGTTATTGAAAATGATGAAAACTTGAAAGAAAAAGAACCAAGTGAAGCGAATCTGCCTTCAATGCCTTCGTCAAATTTAAGATTTCAAGACACTTCAAATGAAAGTCTTGACGACAAAGAAGCTAAGTTATACAAACAATTAGAAGACTTGAAAGAAGAAAAAACTAAACTGTTAGAAAATCAAAGATTAAAAGAACAGTCTTTAGACGAAGCAACTGAAACTCAATATCAACCGCAAGCAATTTATTTGACTGATGCTGAATGTCTTAGAGAAATACTTAGAAAGTTAGACTATTTAATTGTTGAAATAAACAATAAGCTTAGGGTAGAATGACTGACACAACTTCAATAAAAGAACCAAATATTTTAATTTTATCTCAAGTATCTAAAGAAAGATATAGAAGAAGATTATTAGTTGTTAGCAGAGTTTTAGCACTATGTTTAATTCTAGCAATTGTTTATTTTGGCTACACTCAATATAAGTATGGGGCGCTAATAGAAAGAAGTCCCTGCTATGCATGCGGATATTATGAAGGTAAGAGATGTGAATATGCTTATGTTACTTCGTGGCAGAAAATAGATAAAGAAGAATTTTTAATCTCTTTGGGAAAATATAATGAAAATCATTCTGGATATTCTCAATGGCTTGGAGGTTCTCCAGCGAATCTTAATGTATCTGGAATAAACTTTTCATTAATATCAAATGGCAATAATAAATAATCAACCCCACAAAGAGCAAGATGATATTGAAAACGAAATAGAAGAATATCTCGAAGAACCAGCTAATGCTGACAAAACTGTTGTTTATCTCTATAAAAGAAATTCAAAAAAGAAGGGCTATACAAAATCTAACAAAAGAGGTAAGTATGGACAAGGAAAGAAGTAATTTAAAAGAATATTATAAGAAAATAATTATTTGCAAATTATGCAAAAAGCCTTATGGGAGTGATTGTGTTGCTAGACAAGAAAATGGCATGTGCCCAGTTTGTTCACTTAGTCTTAAAAACAAAAAGAGTAGATTTCTTCATATTTATGGCAAAACTGAAAAGAAATAATCTATTAGCAACAGATATTAGAAGAAGAAACAATTCAAATCTAAATCTGTCAGAGAGTTATCAATTTCTTCATGGCAAAGAAGTTAATGGTTTGATTCTTAGACGAAATATATTAATTAACAAATTAAAAAAAGAGAATGAAATTCTTGCACTTGAGAATGTTAAGTTGTTAGATGAGATTACAATTCTAAAAAAAGCAATAGATTCTAGTTAAGAATTAGTTAAGAATAGAATTAAAGAAAAAAAAGAAAAAAAGAAAAAAAGAAAAATTGCTTAGTATGCTATTGCCTGAGGTGCCGATTTCTTAAATCCACTCATTAAGAAGCCCAAAACAATTGCAGCGAAGGCAACAACAATTATTATTGTTAGCCAAGGCGTTCCATTGCTAAGAGCAGTTACGCCGCCAGCAGCAGCTAATGAAGCTGTTGAGGCATTACTAAATGTGTATGGATAATTATATTTCCATGTTGCGCCCAATGCGGCATCACTTGTTTTGTTTGTAACCAAACAACCAACCTGTGTATAATTTCCGCTTGTGATTGCAATATCATTCGTGGTATTGTAAACCGCAGTTATCGTTCCACAAGCTCCATTACGTAAACCCGCACCAGTTGCAAGTGTAATTCCTGCAGTGGTTGGTCTTGCTAGACTTTCGTTAACAGCTGTTGCTGCTGTCCCATCAGTGTCTGTAATTGTTTCCATCGTAGCATTGATATAAATACCAATAACTAAGACGACTGCAATTACAACAATACTAAGTATCGTTGCCGACATGACTTTTAATTCTTCTGCCATTTTATTTTTTTAATTTTTCTTTTCAAATAAAGAAAAGAAAAAAAAGAAAAGCAGAGAACTAATAGACAGGTGCTCCGCCACCAGATTCACCAAACCCGCTAGTTAACATACCCAATACGATAACAGCAAAGCCAACAACTACAAGAATTGTAAGCCAAGGCGTTCCGTTGGATAATGCTGTAACAGCACTTCCTGCAGCATTAGATGCAACAGTAGCTACTCCACCAGTGGCGAGTAATGTAGTCTGTATTTGAGCTAGAATGTAGATTCCAATTACTAATGTAACAGAAACAACTACAATACCCAAAATAAAGGTCTGCATATCTCTCATTTTTAAAAATACCTCCTTCCCTGTGTTATAATCATAGATAGAATAAACTCATTGAATATTAAAATTTAATTGTCATTGGGAAATACTAAAACTATAGAAATAGCTAAAAATGAATCAAAATTAAGCTATTAGATGACTCTAGAGAGCACATTTCATGCAATCTAATGATATATTAACAGTCATTTAAGATTTCTTGGGCATTTTCATATTCGCGTATGCACCATTGAATTTCTAGAGTTTTATTGTCTAGCGGAACTACTCTTAGAATTTCTAAACTTTTTACCATAATCACCTCTGAACTATTAAAAAACGAAAGTATTTAAATTTTATTGTTTAGGTCAACTTTCATTAAGAAATTAACTAGTTCTCTTCCCTTTGGATTTCTGGGTATATTCCATCTTGGGCTTTTGCAAAATTTGCATGCTTTTGGCTGTAAATTCTTGTTTTTACTCCATCTAATTTGCCAAGATTTATTGCACCTTAAACATTGATAGATTTTCATTTTTGCTTGTCCCACAGTCCAGTGAAGACTGTAATTGCTAAACCAATGATTGCAACATACATAATTAGAATATTTACTTTTACGAACAATCTCATAATCATTGATGTTATAAATATTAAAAAGAATGAAAACGCCAAAACGCTATTTAATTTCCATTCACTCTTTGATAGAGTATACATTGAAACTATGAAAATAAATAAAAGAAATAAATTAGCAAACCACCCGCTAGTTATTTCATTTACATAATTTAAAATTCCCTCCATCCCTGGACCGTATGAGATATTATAAAAAGGGTCTGCCATTATGCTGGTTCTCCTGTTCCACGTATTGATTGAATTACTTTCATTGTAAACCAGATAAATGCTGCGCTTGTGAAGAACCACAATAGAATTTGACCTGCTTCGCCCAAGCCAAGTGAACTAGTGATATTCAAAAAGATTCCGTTTAACATTCCCGGGATTATAAGCAAAGTTTGAATGGTTCCAATTCCAATAATTGCAGTTGTTATAATTGCTGCACCACTTCTAAATACATCTCCCAAGATATTTGTTGATTTTAATGGATTTGTAAATTCAGTATCTAAAGTCCCGCCTTCGGCACCATAGCTAGACAAATTTGAAAGAGAACTTTCATAAGTAACATTGTCATCTTGAGAATGTGGTGTTATTGATGCAATAAATTCATTATTAGCTAGTGTTGCAATGCTAATTACAGCAACAAAGGCTAATAAAGCAATTACAAGTGAAGTCATTGTTTTGCCTTGTTTATTCATTAGCTAAACCTCCGTTCTAAAGAAACGACTATTAAAATAATAAGACACAGTATTGCAGTGATAAAGTTCCAAGTGAAGTTAGCAAATCCAACAACGTATAATACAACGAAAGACGATAGAATCAATACTAAACCAAGTGGAATACTGCCAGAAGCTACTCCAACCATTGCCATTGTTCCAATGAAAATGATGCTTATTACATATCCTGCTCGCCCAATGACTAAGAACTTTTCATCTAAACCAACTGAAACTGATAATGATTGCATTAGTTTATAGACGGTTTCTGTTGCTGAAGAATAAGACGCTACACCCGTTGCAAAGAATGTTCCATTGCCATAGGGAGAAATGCTAAAAGTTCTAGTGTCTGTGAAACTAGTAGAACAGTTTTGAACTAGAGTGTTTGAACCAGTTACACCTACTTGCTGGACATTTAAACATGCACCACTAATCTTTGAACCACTGTCAGCATAAATGAGAGTAAATATTTTTGTTGAATTATCATAAGTAAGCGAAGAAGTTACATCATCAAAATTAGAATAAATATCTGTGAACTCAGAAATGAATATTTGCAAAGTCTTTGATGTTGCAATAACTTTCTCAGGGACTGTTTCTAGATATAAAGTTCCATGATAATAAACAAAATATTTATAATACACATCATTTAATACTAAGTTAGAACCAGCTGTTCCATCTGAACCAGTGACTAGAGTATTGACTAATAAATATGAATCTGTTGGAATATTCCAGCGATAGATTTTAATTACAACACCATTTAGAGAATTATAATAATCATCTATAACAGTGAATGTAACAACATCGCTTGCTGCTGTTGCTAAAAGATAGAGTGGAATAATCGTTGTTGTGTTTGTAAATGTTTCATTTGCAAAAAGATATGTTCTATGGTCATAACCACTTTTATAAAATTCTGTAATTCCACTTACATGCAAAGTTGAAAACGAAGGTGACAAACAAAATCCATAGTTAGAATTGTTATCAGTTAAATTGCTAAATAGAAGAGTTTTATTTTTACTACCACTGCCAAGCCAATATGTAAATTGACTTTCAATTGAACCGTTTAGTATTGCTAAAGATACTTCATCTTTTATTGAAAAATTGAAATAGGGTGTATTAATTGTAGAATTGCAATTCACTAAATAGATTGGGTTTACTGTTTGAGTCTTTGTTGTGCTATTGTATTTTGTTCCACTAAAACTAATTTCCCAATTGAAGCTTTTTACCCCTGTAGTTGTTGGAATATCAATTGAACGAGTGAATATTCCATTGCCAAGGTGTGTTCCAGCATAAGCAACACCGTTATAATGCAAAGTTACCGACGACGGTGTGTAAGAAGAATCATAAGTTATATTTATTGAGAATGACTCTTGTGCTGTTTCATAAGTTGTGGTGTTGTAGGTTTGAGAGTTTTCTACAAAACCTTCGTTAGAAAATGACATTCCAGAATAGTTCAAATTTCCAGCAACAGTTGAATAAAATTTAAACGGAATCAAATAATTGCTCCCAACGAGATAAGTCGAATTAAGATATTGATTAACTATACTTGCCAAATTACTTGTTCTAATTGTCAAAGGAGTAGAACCATTTGCAGATGGAAAAATAGAAGTGAGATTATTTCCAATCGTTAGAAAAGAAGAATTACTATTTGAATTATATAAATTTAAAATTTCCTGCGAACTTAAACTTCTGTTAAATATATTTACTTCGTCTATTAATCCATTGAAAGTATAAATTCCCGTACTATGACCAATCTGAACATACGAAGGATTTGTCCATGCATTTTTTGTTCCAGAACCATTCTGACCGCCATTTATATAAAAAGTAGCATTTGTTCCTGATACAGTTATTGCTACGAAAACCCATTCATTTAAAGGTATTGCATTGTTTGAATAATTATGATTTCCAGCATCATTTATAATTGTACCAAGTTTACAAGTTGTAGAATATAATCCCATATGCATTCCAGTAAAAGCAGAAGCAGTAGTACTTGCCTGATATATTATTGGAGGGTAACCATCTGGACTGCTTCCTGTGCAGTTGCTTGTATAAATCCATGCGGAATAAGTAACATTTCCAGTATTCCCAAGCTGTGCATCTAATCTGGTTATGTTTATATAATTTCCAAGACTGATGTTGACTGCACTTCCAAACTTTCCAGTTTTCCAAGTTGGTGTTCCAACCCAAGTTCCGTTGTTCTTTCCCATAACATTGTCCCTTGCCAATGAACTCGTATTTTCATTAAAATCCCAAGAAGATACTAAGTTAGAACTATCATAATTAGCATAACCTGTAATGTCCATAGAACCATTAATTAAAAGTGAAATGCTATTCGGCACAGACAAATATCTTGTTATGTTTTGATATGCCGTGAATATCAATAATTCACTTGACAAAGAATTGTTGAATGTTGTATTTGTCCATGCTGAAACACTCGCCAAACTAAGCAAAACAAATATGAAAATAAATACATATATCTTTTTCATTTGAATTTATCCCTTTCGTGTTTAAGTGCATAACCATGAGCAGTGTGATAGGGAATCCCCATTTTCATTAACTCTAATTCTATTTTTTCATGTCTTAGAGTGTGTTCTCGAATTCTTGGTGATAATCCTCTTTTCAATAGAATAGTTGACTTTGGATATTTATATTTTATATTGTGACTTCTGGCTGCTTTGTAGTTCATCCCAATAAATCCCTGGGGAATTGTTTTAACTGTTTTTACTTTGAATTTCATTTTCTAATTAATGCCCTCCCGGCATAGCTAACCATTTTTCTAGCTCTTGGCTTTATTTCACGAGCAATGTCTTTCATTGTTATTTCTTCGCGCTTTTGTTCATTTCTAAATCTAATTGGTTTTTGTATATCCATTACATGAAACTCCTCTCACTAGATGCGAGCATTTGGTCTTCTTGTTTATTGCGCGTAAACATTACGACACTAATGAGAAACGCCCAAGCTAAACATAACCATTTAATGTTTGTCATTACATAGGAAACAATAACAAAGTTACCACCAATAGAAGCAAACTCCAAAGCAAACGCTTCAAAGATAGTTGAATAAACAACGCTCATAATAATTGCTAGAACCCACATGAATATTGAAACATACGAATAGATAACACTTGCCCCTGTCTTATATGCAAAGATAAGAGAAACGAGGAGTAGGCCCATAACCATGAAAGGGAACATATAATCTAAATAACCAAGGGAGACAGTGATGTCACTCATAACTCTAGTAAGATTTTCTGTTGAACTAATATTCACATTGGTTGCTAAAGGTGTAAAATTCTGAACGAAAGTGACCCAGATATAATAAGCAAGGAACATTGTTAGAGCAACAGTTAGAATATAAATTGGCACATAGATACTGTCAGCAACAGACCCTTTGCGATTTTTAAATACTTCTTTAAACATCTACATTCTCCATAATCATAGATTAGTTAAATATTTGAAGTATTTAATTTTAATTGACATGTTATATTTTTATTGTGGCAAAAAACTTTAAATATTACAGAAAAATTGATTCAACTCTCTTCAACCCTTTAACTTTTCTTACCTCAATAATAATTTTATCTTTATTGTTTGTTCTTTCTTTCTCTAAAATCTTAGCACAAATTTGTGAAATAATTGGAGTCCCGCCATTAATTCTATAGCCAATCTTTTTTTCATACAATGATTTTCTTATTGCAAATTCATCTAATAAACTTTTGTGAATATGTATACGTGCAATTTCATTATCTGGAATTTTATTGTTCATGTGAATAATAAATTATCTTTTTCTTTTTACCTTTGTCTCAGCTTCACTTTCAGAATATCCTCTTTTAACTAACTTTTCCCTAGATAATCTATTAACTGTTTCGATAATTAAATATCCCATGCTAATTAAGAAAACAAGTGGAGTTAGAATTATTAGAATGAAAAGAAAATAATATAACACACTAATCAAAAAAGAAAATAGTGGCAAATAATCTTTTGTTACTTGATAAATCGAAAAAGTTAAAGGCAATAATGCAAAAACATAAGCTAACAAAATATAAGAAACTTTCCCGCCTGGAGTAGAAGAAATAAACAATTTGCTAATAAAGAACATTAACAAAATTCCAAAAATTGTAATTGGAATAAAGTAAAGAGCACCCTGGACACCCGAAAGATTATCTCCAGTTGGGGTAACTTCATAGCAAATATTTCCTGTGTCTAAGACACCATCTGGATTGCCATAAGTAGAAACTAAATAAGTTCCAATGACAGTATTGCCACAGAAAGAATAATTGTATGTATTTACATATTTAGTCATTGGCAAATTAAGATTTAAAATTGTCCCATTAGAAGTTGGATAATAAATTGAAGTAATATTCACCCATGTGCAATTAGAACATGTTTGAATTATATTCTGACACACATCTTTTTTAACAGTTGGAAGAGTGAATTCGCAATCAGGCATTGCAGCTGATATTGAAACTAAACATAGCGATAAGATTAGTAGAATTTCAAATATTAGCACTTTACTCATGTTCTTATATAATCTATGGTGTATTTAATTTTTATTGACATTTAACCACCACCAATAAGTTGACGACAATCAATTAATCTAGCTTTTACTGCGCTATCAAAGACGCTATAACCTAACTTCATAAGGAACCAGCATACAACTCCAGTCATTACGGCCAAGATTAACATTGTCATATAGGGTGCTAAACGAGTTAACATATCTTTAACATATGCCCATCTTGAGACTGCAGCTCTTTGTTCTAGAAAAGCAAAATTCTTTGCTTGCATATTAATTACTTCAATTTTAAATTGTTCGGGTGTTAACTTTTCCCAAACCCTTGGGGGTATTACTGCATATTGACCGGGAGCATAGCGCCATAATGTAACTTGATTAGCTCTAATGTTTGCAGAATCTATAACAGGCATTGTTTCATTCATACCTTGGAAAAGCATTTTATCTATATTATCTTTAGTTCTAAATTTTCCAATTTTTCTAGTGAAAAATGTTCCATCACGATTATAGATTGTTGCTGTAATTTTATAAGTTTTATGTTTCTTCCAAGCTTGTGAACCAGCTCTAATTCCAAAAAATAAGATTAATAGTCCAAGAATTGCAACAAAAGCAAATAATACGTTGTAACCTAATTTAAATGCACTTGCTCCAAGTCCTCCAACACTAAGTGCAGGAGTTGTTTGTGCTGAAACTAAAGGCAACAAATCATAGAACATTATTTTCTCCCAGGGAGTGGAATTCCCATAAATGTTCTTTTTCCAGATTTAGAATCACCTTCGTTCCTACTAACATCAGAACGACTATAGGTGCTTTTAATATTGATTGCAGTGAAGCCATTTCTTGAAGAGAACACAATATCTTCAACCATTTCTATGCAAGAGTCTTTGATTGATTTCATAACTTCAATGTTCATTTCCCAGGTATCACAACGCTTAGCAAACAACTCACTTAAACTCATATCAAGATGAAACATGTCTTTGTAAATTTCTTCATCTTCTTTATAAGTTAATTTTGCAGCTTTTGTAACTCTTCCAATAATTCTTGCCATTATTTCTCTAACGCCAATTTCATTGACTGGCGGCTTAGAGTCATAAGGTTTTTCCCAATACTCTTCTGCTGTTTTCATATTGATTTTTCTAATTTCTCCACGCAATACTCTATGTTCAAAGTTTTCTAAAACATCATCAACATCTAAAATTAATTTTAAAAATTCCTTTTCGTCTTGACCGTAAGTGCTAGAACTTGGATATGAACTCGAGTATGAACCATAATCGTCCATCATTGAATCATTCATTTCTTTCGTCCCTTTTCAATGTAGTTTTTTAATTCTTTTCTGCAAAAGTCTATTAGAGTTTGCTGAAGAGTGTTGAACCCATAAATAGCTTTTGCTAACTTTAAATCTTTATTCACATCTTCTGGAAAATTTGTTTGTAATTGCATTTTGATTGTTGACTAGAATAAGAGTAAATTAGTATTTTCATAATATTTATAGTATTTAAAGGTTACTATAAAAAGAATTATCTGCCAATTTCAAATCCAACTAATTGAGAAGTTAATTTTGTTGAAATTGGAACACCTTTAAATGCTAATTGGGTTGCTGTTTTACGTCGTTCAAATGTTCTTGGTTTTTTAATTTCCCGTGTTTTTACTTTCTTAATCTCTTTACGTTCAGTTATTAAAAATTGCAACGGGGGCGGTTGTGGAACTCTTGGTCTTTCAGGAACTCTTGGTCTTTCAGGAATTCTTGGTCTTTCTGGAGTTCTTGGTCTTTCAGGGATTCTAGGTCTTTCTGGAACTCTTGGCCTTTCAGGAGTTCTTGGTCTTTCGGGAACTCGTAATCTATCAACAGGTCTAATTCTCTCGAGTATTCTTATTCTTTCTTGGCTTCTAGATGTAGTAACTCTTTCAACACGACTATTAAAAACGCGTCTAGACAATTCTCTAAGTGGTTCTACTCTGTTTTCTGCTATTCTATCTGGCATTTCTTTAATTTTTTTTGTGCCAAAACTGGTTAAAAAAGTAGAAGGCAATTGTCCACTATATTTTTCTTGTTTAGTTTTTATAATAATTTTTTCTTGCACTTTAATTCTATTTGAAATTTTAATTTTCAATCTTTGT
>Ga0315288_10004999_pt1 | contig 16886 bp, 14 predicted proteins | sample YL17G11_20_MG_FD_203454 | JGI IMG/M metagenome (GOLD analysis project Ga0315288, IMG submission 203454) | Sediment microbial communities from Yellowstone Lake, YNP, Wyoming, USA - YL17G11_20 | ecosystem: Environmental > Aquatic > Freshwater > Lake > Sediment | place: USA: Wyoming | collected... | reverse complement strand
CTCAGAGGAAAGAGGACCGGGCCGTCCTGAACCGCGATGACGCCCTGGTCTGGCGGCTGAGGGGCGAGGCCCGGTCGGACGTGTTCGGGTTCAGCCGCAAGCGGCCCCTTCGCCGCGGCTGTTTCGTCCGCGACGGCTGGGTCGTCGTCCGGGACCGGGACGAAAGGAAGATCCTGCCGATCAAGGACATCCGCCTGCCCGGCCTCCACAACCAGGAGAACGTCATGGCCGCGGTCCTGGCCGCCCACCTTTCCGGCGTCGCCGCGGCTCGGATCCGCGCATCGGTCAAGGCCTTCGACGGCCTTGAGCACCGCCTGGAGCGGGTTCTTTCCGTTCGCGGCGTTCGCTTCGTCAACGACTCGAAGGCCACCACCGTGAACGCGACGCTCAAGGCCCTCCAGAGCTTCGACGCGCCGATCGTCCTCATCCTCGGCGGCAAGGATAAAGGCTCGGATTTCACCAAGCTCCGCCGCCTGGTGAAAGCCAGGGCGAAAAAGGTCGTTCTGGTCGGAGCGGCGAAGGACAAGATCCGAAAGGCGCTGGCCGGCGTCGTCCCGATGGAGGAAGCGGAGTCGTTCTCCGAGGTCGTTCCGCGGGCCTATGCGGCCGCTTCCCGCGGCGATGTGGTCCTCCTCGCTCCGGCCTGCACGAGCTGGGACATGTTCAAGAACTTCGAGGAGCGCGGACGGACCTTCAAGCGGGACGTCCGGGCCCTGGCGAGAAGGATCGAAGGGAGACGCAGCTAAGCCATGGAAGTCTTCCGGCCCTACGGTTTCGACAAGGGATTGTTCTTCACCACCCTCGTCCTGATCACGCTGGGCCTGGTCATGGTCTTCAGCGCCTCCGGGGTCGCCGCGACGGAGAAGTTCCAGCAGCCGTTCTATTATCTCCTTCACCAGCTGATCGGAGCGGCCGCGGGAATGGTCGTGATCGTCGTCCTCCTCTCGATGCGGAAGCCCGTCTATCAACAGCCCGCCTTCGTCTTCGGGCTGCTCGGCCTCTCGGCCGGCCTGCTCCTGCTCTGCTTCCTGATGCCCTCGGTCGCCAACACCAATCGCTGGGTCGTCTTTTCGGGGTTCCGATTCCAGCCTTCGGAGCTGGCCAAGATCAGCCTGGTCCTGTTCCTGGCCTGGTACATCGACCGGCGTAAGGAACGGATCCAGGAATGGTCCGTCCTCCTCATCCCTATCGGCATCATCCTCTTTTTCGTCCTTCTTATCCTCAAAGAGCCCGATTTCGGGACGGCCCTCCTGATCTTCGCCGTCTGTGCCGTCCTTCTTTTCATCGGCGGCGTGCGGCCGAAATATTTTGCCTATCTGGGCCTGGCCTCCGTCCCCTTTTTCGCTTATTTCCTCTTCGCCTCTCCTTACCGTTTGGAACGGCTTCTGGGCTTCCTCTCTCCGGGCAAGAACCTCAACTCCATCAATTTCCAGGTCTTGCAGTCCAAGCTCGCCCTCGGCGCAGGCGGGCTGCTGGGCGTGAGCCTCGGCGAAGGCACGCAGAAGATGTTCTTTCTGCCCTGCCCCCACACGGATTTCATCTTCGCCGTCATCGGCGAGGAATTGGGTTTGCTCGGGACCGCGGCCACGCTCCTTCTCTTCGCTCTTTTCGTCTGGCGCGGCATCGTCATCGCCATGAAGGCGCCGAACCATTTCAGCCAGCTCGCGGCCGCGGGTCTGACGATCCTCATCGCCGCCCAGGCCCTGCTCAATATCACCGTCGTCCTCGGGCTCGGCCCGGCCAAGGGCGTGCCTTTGCCCCTTCTCAGCTTCGGGCGGTCGTCGCTCATGACGACCCTCTTCGCCGTCGGGATCCTCCTCCACATCTCTCAGCGCAAGGAGATCAACCGGGGGAACGCATGAGGCAAAAGCGGGTGATCATCAGCGGCGGAGGAACGGGAGGTCATCTCTTTCCCGCCCTCGTCCTCGGCCGCAAGCTCGGCCAAATGGACCCCGAGCTCGAGCTGACCTTCGTCGGGAGCGGGCGCGAGACCGAACGGACGATCCTGGCCCGCCAGGAGGTGCGCTACGTTCCCCTGCGCATCGAAGGACTTAAAGGCCGGGGCTGGAGGCGCTTCAAGGCGCTCGCCCTGCTGCCGGGAGCCTTTCTCAAATCGCTGGGGCTTCTGCTCCGGCTCAAACCGGCTCTCGTCGTGGGCGTCGGCGGCTACAGTTCCGGGCCGATCGTTCTGCTGGCCTCTTGGCTGAGGATCCCCACTCTGATCCTCGAGCAGAACGTCCGCCCCGGATTCACCAACCGGCTTCTCCTCCGCCGGGTCAGGAAGGCCGTGGCCGCGTTCGAGGCCTCCCTGCCCTATTTCAAAGGCAAAGGCGTGTGCCTCGGCAACCCCGTCCGCGAGGAGTTCTACGCCGTCCCGCCCAAACAAAGGGACGGCCGGCTGACGCTTCTCGTTTTCGGCGGCAGCCAAGGCTCCCATTTCCTCAATCGAGCGGTCGTCGAAACCCTGCCCCTCCTCGGCCCGGTCAAAGACCGGCTCAGGATCTATCATCAGACCGGGGAGCGCGACCTGGATTGGGTCAAGAGGAGCTACGCCGATCAAGGCTTCGCGGGGGCCGTCGTGGCCCCCTTCTTCATCGAGATGCCGGACCTCTTCGCCAAGACCGACCTCGTCCTCGGCCGGGCCGGCGCGACGACCTGCGCCGAGCTCATCGCCGCGCGCAAAGCCTCGATCCTCGTCCCCTTCGCCCAGGCGGCCGACGATCATCAGGCCGGGAACGCCGCGGCGCTGAAGGACGCGGGAGGCGCGGACGTCATTCTCGAGAGCGAATGGACGCCGGCCCGTCTGGCCGAAAAAATCCTCGCTTTTCTCGAGCATCAGGAGCGGATCTCGGTCATGGAAAAGAACCTCGATCCGCTGAAAAAAGAGGCCGCGGCCGAGGCGATCGCCGGGCTGTGCTTTGAACTCATGGAGGCTCGCCGCTAGGAGGCCCGATGGTCAAAAAGACATACCGAAAACTGAAACACATCCACATGATCGGCATCGGCGGGACCGGCATGAACGGCATCGCCGAAGTTCTCCTCAACCTCGGTTACAAGGTCACCGGCTCGGACGTCCAGGCCAACGACGCCACGCGCCGCCTGGACGGCCTCAAGGCCGGGATCTCCATCGGCCACAAGGCGGAGAACATCAAGGGCGCCGACGTCGTGGTCATCTCCTCGGCCATCAAAGAGGACAACATCGAAGTGCGGGAAGCCCGCCAGAGGAAGATCCCGGTCATCCCCCGCGCCGAGATGCTGGCCGAGCTCATGCGCATGAAGTACGGCATCGCCGTGGCCGGCTCGCACGGCAAGACGAGCACGACGTCCATGATCGCCACCATCCTGGACCGGGCCGGCTTCGATCCGACGATCATCGTCGGCGGCCGGCTGAACACCATCGGGGCCAATGCCAAGTTGGGCGAAGGCGACTTCTTCGTCGCCGAGGCCGACGAGAGCGATCGCTCCTTTCTGTACCTGTCCCCCTTTATCGCCGTCCTGACCAACATCGACGCGGAACATCTGGACCAGTATCCCAACGTCGAAGAGATCCAGAAGACCTTCGTCCATTTCGCCAACAAGGTCCCCTTCTACTGCCCGATCATCCTCTGCCTCGACGATCCCAACCTCCAGAACATCATCCCCCGGCTCGAGCGCCGGATCATCACCTACGGCTTCTCGACTCAGTCCGATATCTTCGCCCGGGAGATGCAATTCCATAAATTTTCCAGCACATCCCTGCTCCACTACAAGGGCCGCGAGCTCGGCCGTCTGCGGCTGAACGTCCCCGGCAAGCACAGCATCCTCAACGCCATGGCCTCGACGGCCGTCGCCCTGGACCTGGACATCCCGCCCTCGCTCATCTTCGAGGCGCTCGAAAGCTACGCCGGGACCGGCCGCCGCTTCGAGCTGAAGAAGACGATCGGCAACGTGATGATCATCGAGGACTACGCCCATCACCCGACCGAGATCAAGGCGACGCTCGACGCCGCGAAGCGGGGCTGGCCGCGGCGGGTCGTCGCCGCGTTCCAACCGCACCGCTATACCCGCCTGTCCCACCTGATGAACGAATTCGCCACCTCCTTCAACCAGGCGGACGTCGTCGTCATCACCGAGATCTATCCCGCCGGCGAAGAGCCGATCCCCCACGTCTCGGGGGCGGCGCTGTACGAGCGGATCAAGCAGTTCGGGCATAAGAACGTCCATTTCGAGGCGGACCTGGCGAAACTGCCCGCCCTGCTCAAGAAACTGGTCGTCCGCGGCGACATGGTCCTCTTCCTCGGCGCCGGCAACATCACCAAGGCCATCCCCGACTTCATCAAGAAACTGGAGGCGAAGCGATGAGCAGACCGGAAACGCTGGTTGCGCATCCCTTGCAGTTCCAGCGCGCCGAAGGCAAGGCCCGGCCGAAGAAGGACAATCGGAGGACGCCCCCCAAGGCCCGCCAGACCCTGCTGGCCGTCGGCCTGGCGGCGATCCTGTTCGTCGCCTTCTACGAAATCTATCTCTTCGTCATCTCCTGGAAGAACCTGGAGGTGAAAGACGTCCAGATCACCTGTCCGGACGAGACGGTCAAAACGGGCCTGGCCGGGATGATCCGCGAACTCCGCTGGGGCAACGTCCTGCTCTTGGATATCCGGCGGATCAAGGCCCGGATCGAATCCGATCCCTGGGTCAAGGAAGCCCGTCTGCGGAAGGTCTTCCCCTCCTCGGTCAAGATCGAGATCACGCCCCGGGTTCCGGCCGCTCTGATCCGGACGGACGCGGATTACCTCATCGCCGAGGACGGCGTCGAACTGGTCAAGGCCGGCCGGGAAGCGCACCCGGGCCTTCCGCTCTTCATCGACCGGGGCTTGTTCCGGATCGACCGCCGGGAGAAGATCGAACTGGCCTGGGAATGCCTGGGCAGCCTGTCCGCCGAAGACCGGGCCGATGTCGACAGCCTCGACCTGAGCGAGCCTCTCAACGTGGTCCTGACCTTCCGCTCCGGCCCGACGCGGTTCATCCTCGGCGACGACCTGTTCGCCCAGAAGATCGCTTTTTTCCGCGAGAACAAGGACGGGATGACGAACGCCTTCGGTCCGCCGGACTACGCCAACCTTCGGATCCAAGGCCGGATCTATTTCAGGCCCGCCGGCCCGAAAACGGAGACCGCGGCCATCCCTGAACCGGACAAGGAGAGACGCTAATGGCCAAGAACGGATACGTCGTCGGCATCGACATCGGCACCAAAAAGGTGACCGCCGTCATCGGCGAGATCACCGAAGAGCGCAAGCTCGAGGTCATCGGAATCGGCACGGCCGACTCCAAGGGACTCCGGAAGGGGGTCGTGGTCAACCTCGACCTCACCTCGGCGGCCATCAAGAAAGCGCAGGAGGAGGCCGAGCTCATGGCCGGGGTGACCATCCACTCGGCCTTCATCGGCATCTCGGGCGCTCACATCAAGAGCTTCAACAGCCGCGGCGTCATCGCCGTCTCGGGCAAGAACCGGGAAATCTCGCGCGACGACATCCGCCGGGTCATCGAGCAGTCCAAGGCCGTTTCGATCCCGCCCGACCGGGAGATCATCCACGTCATCCCGCAGGAATTCGTGGTCGACGAGCAGGACGGGATCCGCGACCCGCTGGGGATGAACGGCATCAAGCTCGAGGTCAACGTCCACATCGTCACGGGCGCCGCGACCCTCGTTCAGAACCTGCGGACCTGCGTCGAGCGGGCCGGGATCAACATCGAGCAGATCGTCCTCAACCAGATCGCGACGAGCGAAGCGGTCCTGACCCACGACGAAAAGGAGCTCGGCGTCGGGCTCATCGACATCGGCGCCGGCACGACCGAGGTCGCCATCTTCGAGCGCGGCAGCCTGTGGTACACATCGATCATCCCCCTCGGCGGCGACAACTTCACCAACGACATCGCCGTCGGGCTGCGGACGCCCATCCCCGACGCGGAGAAGATCAAGAAGAAGTTCGGCTGCGTCATCTCGCCCGTGACCGACGATCAGGAGACGATCGAGGTGCCCTCCGTCGGCAAAGGGCGGAAGCCGCGCGTGCTCTCGCGCCAGCTCCTCGCCGATATCATCGAGCCGCGCGCCGAGGAGATCTTCCGCCTGGTGGACAGCGACATCAAGCGGATGGGGTTCGAGAAATCCCTCAACTCGGGGATCGTCCTGACCGGCGGCACGGCCCTCCTCGAAGGCCTCGAAGAGGTCGCCGAGGAGATCTTCGACGTGCCCGTCCGCCGAGGCGACCCGACGGGCGTCGGGGGACTTTTGGACAGGGTCAGCACGCCCGACTTCGCCACGGCCGTGGGGCTCCTGCATCACGGCCAAGGCCGGATCCGGGAGAAGGGATCGACCAAGGACCGAAAAAAAGGGCTTTTGGCCAAATTCAAGGATTTATTCAGGGAAGAATAGGAGGAAAGTATGGGGACTGATTCCGGAAGCAAACTGAAATTTCATCTCGTCGAGGACAGTTTCGGGGCCAAGATCCGCGTCGTCGGCATCGGCGGAGGGGGCGGCAACGCCCTCAACCGGATGATCGAGGCCGGGATCGAGGGCGTGGACTTCATCGCCGTCAACACCGACCTGCAGGCGCTGAACAACAACCGGGCCCCGAACAAGATCCAGATCGGGAGCCAGCTGACGAAAGGGCTGGGCTCAGGCGGCCGCCCCGAGCGGGGAAAAGAGGCGGCTATGGAAGATACGGAGAAGCTGATCGAGATCCTCGACGGCTCGGATATGGTCTTTCTGACGTCGGGCCTGGGCGGCGGCACGGGGACCGGCGCCACGCCGATCATCGCCAACCTCGCCGCGGAGCTCGGCGTCCTGGCCATCGCCATCTGCACCCTGCCGTTCGAGTTCGAAGGCCGGCAGCGGGCCAAGCAGGCCGAAGAAGGCCTGAACGATCTGAAGGCGGCGGTCGACACGGTCATCGCCATCCCCAACGAGCGGCTGCTCCAGACGGTCAGCCTGGACACGTCGATCCAGGACGCCTTCAGGATGGCCGATGACGTCCTCCGCCTAGGGGTCCAGGGGGTCTCCGACCTCATCACCAAGCCCGGGCTGATCAATCTCGATTTCGCCGACGTCAAGTCCATCATGAAGGGCATGGGCATGGCCTTCATGGGCACGGGGATCGCTTCGGGCGAGAACCGGGCGGCCGAGGCGGCCACCAAGGCCATCTCCAGCCCTCTCCTGATCGACACCTCGATCGAAGGGGCCAAATGCGTCCTCATCAATATCACCGGCGGCAAGGACCTGACCCTGCACGAGGTCGACAAGGCCTCCCGGATGATTTTCAAGATGGCTCATTCCGAGGCGAACATCATCTTCGGCGCGGTCATCGACTCGGCCCTCAAGGATATGGTCAAGGTCACGGTCATCGCCACCGGCTTCGATCGGAGCGCCGAGCGGCGGACCGTCGCTCAGGCTCAAGCGCAGGCTCCGGCGGCCTCGCCGGTCCTGCGCCAGCGGGCCAAACCACACGCGACGACCCCGCCGCCGTTCCCCGTGCCTCCCTACGCCGAAACGCCGCCCTTCATCTTCGAGTCCCAAGGGGCGGAGCGCAGCGAGCCCGCGCCGTCCTGGACCCGGCCGGCCTGGGATAAAGAGTGGGGAGGCTACGATTCCCCGTCGTTCGTCCGGAAGAAGCATTCCCAGCTCCGCAAATATCCGGCATGATCAAAGCCGACTGCGTCGTCGCCGCCTGCCGTCAGCTCGTGACGTGCCGCGGCGGCATTCCGAAACGGAAGGACGCCCTTCGGGACGTCGGCCTGGTCGAGAACGGCTGGATCGCCGCGAAACAAGGGCGGATCGTCTTCGTCGGCCCGGAGAATGAGTTCCGGCGCGAGGTGGACTTCGAGCGCGGCGGAGTCTGGATCGAGGGCGGCGGCCTCGTCGCCCTGCCCGGCTTCGTCGACGCCCACACGCATCTCCCCTTCGCCGGCGACCGGGCCGAAGAATTTTCCCTCCGCCTCAAAGGCTGGACTTATCAGCAACTCGCCGAGAAAGGCCTGGGCATCCGCTCGACCGTCAAGGCCACGCGGCAAGCCCCGAAAGAGGAGTTAACCGCCCTCTGCTTGAAACGAATGGATCAAATGCTCCTCTCCGGAACGACGACGGCCGAGGCGAAGAGCGGATACGGCCTCAATCTGAGGGACGAGATCAAGCAACTCGAGGCCATCCGGGAAGCTGACCAGGCCCACCCGCTGGACCTTGTCCCGACGTTCATGGGGGCCCACGAGGTCCCCGAGGAATATCGCTCGAAAAAGGAGGACTATCTTGACCTTCTTATTCACACGATCATCCCCGAAGTTCGCCATCAGGACCTCGCCCGATTTTTCGACGTATTTTGTGAAGCGGGCGTGTTTTCCGTGGAAGACACGGAAAGGCTGGTGCAGGCGGCAAAAGCGGCCGGTTTTGGAATCAAGGTCCACGCCGATGAGTTCACGCCGCTCGGCGGCACGGAGCTCGCCGCCCGGGCCGGCGCCGTCTCAGCCGAACACCTGATCGCGATCACCGAGAGGGGGATCGAGGCGCTGGCCAAGAGCGAGACAGCCGCGGTCCTCCTGCCGGGCGTCTCGTTCTTTCTCATGCTGGACAAGAAAGCGCCGGCGCGGAAACTCGTCGAGGCGGGCGCGATCGTGGCCCTGGCCTCGGATTATAATCCCGGAACATCGATGACCGGTTCGATGCTGTTCATTCTTCAACTCGGCGTGTTCACCCTGAAGCTGAGCATCGAGGAGGCCCTCAACGCCGCCACGGCCAACGGCGCCTTCGCCATCCGCAGGCAGGACGAGGTCGGCAGCCTGGAGCCGGGGAAAAAGATGGACGTCGTCCTCACCGACATTCCTTCGTTCCCCCATCTCGTGTATCAATTGGGCCTCAATCCCGTGACGCACGTCATAAAGAACGGGGCGCTCGTCGTCAAGGACGGGCGCCTGGTCTATTCCACATAAGCCCCTAATCCCTTCTTCCCATACCCCCCAACCCCCCCGCAATGGGGGGGACTATATTTCCCGCCGGAAACTTACGCGGTCTTGCTTTTGGCCTTCCAATAGAAATAGAACGGGAGGCCGAGGAGGATGATCCCCAGGCCGGCCATGGCGTTCCAGAACTGGGTGATGAGGGAATTGATGGAAATATAGAGCGCGGCCAGGATGAAGATGATCGGCGTGACCGGATAGCCCCAGGTCTTATAAGGCCGGGGCAGATCGGGCCTCTTCTTGCGCAGGATGATCACGGCGGCGACGGTCAGGCCGAAGAAGATCCATTGGCCGAAGATGACGTAGGTGAAGAGCCGCTCGAAGGTCCCTAAAAAGAGGATGAGGACCATGCTCCAAACGCCCATGGCGATGATGGAGAAGTGGGGGGTCAGGAATTTCGGATGGACGGCGGCCAGCTGCTTGAAAAAGATCCTGTCCTTGGCCATCGCGTAATAGACCCGGGGCGAGCAGAGGAAATTCTGGTTGGTCGCGCCCATGATCGAAAAGAGGATGATGAAAGAGATGATGGTGGCCCCGGCGGGTCCCACGACGATGGCCATGGCGTTCGCGGCGATGCGGTCGGATGTGGCGATGGCGGCGGCCGGGAGGACGTATAAATAGGCCAGTTGGGCCAGGAGGTAGATGACGACGCAAGCCGCGGTCCCGATAAAGATCCCCAGGGGAATGTTTCGCTGGGGATTCTTGGTTTCACCGGCGCTGTAGGTCGAAGAGTCCCATCCTTTATAAGCCCAAAGCGAAGCGACCAGGGCGATGCCGAAACTGCCGACCAGATTCCCCGTGAACGTCTTGGGGGAAGGCGAAACGAAATTCGACGCCTGGCCCTTGGCGAAAATGAAGATGACGCCGCAGATGCCGACCAGGGCCCCGAACTTGATGACCGTCAGGAGGTTCTGGAGGTTGGCCCCCCAGCGGACGCCGGCGTAGTTCACGATCACCAGGAAGAGGAGGAAGGCGACACTGACGACCTTTTGAGCGAACGGGGAAAGGGAGATGAGCTGGGTCAGATATTTCGAGGAAAAGGCGACCGTCAATGTGGCGATGGCCCCGGAATCGATCACCAGAAAGAGCGTCCAGCCGAAGAGAAAGGCGATCATCTTTCCGTACGATTCGCGGAGGAAGACATAGGCCCCTCCCGCTTCGGGGAGGGAGGCCCCCAATTCTCCGAAGGACAGCGCCCCGAAGAAGCTCAAGAGGCCGCCGACCACCCAGACGGCCAGGATGAGAAGCGGGACCTGAACGGCGGCGGCTATGTCCTTCGGGACGAGGAAGATCCCCGACCCGATGACACCGCCGATGACGATGCTGACGATATCCCAAAGGCCCAGAACTCGAGGTAGATTTCGGTCTTTCGTTTCCATGCGTGGGAGATTACCTCATTTCAGGTTCCTTTTCCAGATTTATTCGCCGCGTCAGGGAAAACGCATCGCTGCGCCGCGGAAGAAAGCGAAGGTTCATTCCCCCGGGCCGAAGGTCTCCACGAAATAAGTCCAGCCGTCGGCCACCGTTCGTTCGATGGGAATGTAGGTGTGGGAGAATTCCCGGCGGCTCTTTTCGTTCGAATAATAAGCGCGCCATCCGCTGAGCCGGCCATAAGCATAGGTCAGAAGGGGGCGTTTTTTGGTGACAACGCTGAGGAGTTCAGCCAGCCCGCCGGCGGCGGCGATGAGCGGCGCCGGGATCCTGAACGGGTAGGATTTCCGGCCGCAGGACCGGCTGATCAGTCGGACCATCTCGGGATAGCTCACGTTCGCCCCGACGGCCAGATATTTCTGGCCGATCCTCCCCTGATTGAGGGCCTTGAGGATGATGTCGGCCAGGTCGCGAACATCGACGACGGCCAAGCCGCCCGAGAATGAGCCCAACGGCCGCTTGCGACAGATCGTCCGATAGAGCTGGTTGTGCGGCGTGGCGAGATTATGGTCGCCGGGCCCCATGATCGAAGCCGGATTGATGATGACCGCGGGCAGCCCATGCTCCCGGACGGCTTCCTCCACGATCCTCTGGCCTTCATGCTTGGAGACCATGTAATAAATGTTCGAAGGCCAGTTGAAGGGCGTGTCCTCGGCGGCGGGTTCGCCGCTCTTGTGAAAACCGATCGCACCGACGGACGAGACGTGGACGAGGCGCTTGACGCCGTGGCGGAGGCAGGCCGCGACGACGCAGCGTACGCCGTCGCGGTTGACCTTCATCAGCCGCGCCAGGTCCCGTTTCCAGTAGGAAATGAGGCCGGCCATGTGGATGACGTGCGAATGACCTTGAACGGCGTTCGTTGCGGCCGCGCCATCGGCGATATCGCCCCGGCGGACGCGGACGTCTTGTCCCGCCCAGCTCAGGGGAATTTTATCCTCGGGTAGGACGAAGGCGGTGAGCGACTCCGCCCCAAATCGCTGGATGAGCCGGGGCATCAGGACGGCACCGAGGAAGCCCGTCGCGCCGGTGACCATGATCTTCATCGGATCAATCCGGCCGTTGCCGGCGGCGGTGATACCGGAGATAGAGAAACGTGTCGTTGCCGATGCCGACCAGGGCATGGATGAAGACGGTGTAAAGGAAGGACCCTGTGGCATAGGCGATGAGCCCGAAGATGAAGCCGGCGCCCAGGGCGGCGAAGATCTCCGAATCGGGATGTCCGAAGTGATGGAGAGTGGAGATGAGGGTCTGGACGGCCAGCGCTGGGACCAGGCCGATCGCCGGGATTAAAGGGAAAAAGAGGACGCCGCGATAGAGGAATTCCCAGGGAAGGTAATAAAGGACCAGGTAACAGGTCTCATAGACCACGAACTTTTTCGGGCTGGAACAGGCTTCCTTGGAGAACGGATACTGGGCTTTCACGACGGGGTCGCGAGATCCGTTGAAAGCCGCGATGAGCGCGACCGGGACGGAGAGCCCCATGAAGAGGAGTCCCTTTTGGCTCCGACCGAAAGTGAGTCCGCGGGAGGTCAGGAAGACCCCCGGTTCGGCGGAGGCCAGGAGGATGATCAACACGGGAAGGGCGAAAAACATCACGAAAAAGAGGGCGAAATAGCGAAGGGTGGCCTGGTAGTCGCCGGATTTTTTCAGGAGCCGCCGGTGGTGAAAGACCGTGATCATCAAGGCGAACGCCACGGCCAGGTAAACATACAAGACCGCTTGGACGTCCGCCCCGTTACTTAATAAACCCATCCCTTCTTTCCTTGAGGTACCAGGCCACGATGGCCTCGATCTGCCGGTCGATCCGGTCGTCCGGCGCATACCCGAGCTCGGAGATGGTCCGGCTGATATCGTAAGTCGTCTCTGTGGTGATGCGCTTGATCCGGTAAAAATTTAAAGACGCTTCATACCGGGGGAAGAGCTTGTGAACCGCTTCCATGCAGGCCGCGATGGCGAAGACGATCCAGATAGGCTGATAAAACCTCTGCTTTTTGTTGAGGCCTTTTTGGAGCCCCGAAAAAAACGTCCGCCAAGTCGGAAGTTCTCCGTTGGTCACTGTGTACGCCCGGCCTTCGATGCCCTCCTTGAAGAGCGCCAGATGAACGACCTGGCAGAGGTTATCGATGTAGCAGAAACCGAACCTCCGGTTGCCGTGGCCGGCGATCAGTCCAACGCCGCGTTCGCAGGCGCGGAGGATCTTGGCGCATGAGGTCCGGTCGTAGGGACCGTAAACGTCGGCCGGCCGGAGGATCACGACGGGAAGTCCGCTGCGTCTCCACTCGTCCAGGAACATCTGTTCGGTCTTGACCTTGTAGCGGGTGTAGTCGAGAAACAGGGCCGATCGGCCGGGCCGCTCTTCCGATATATCCAGGGCGTTGAACCCTAAGGTCACCGCCGTCGAAATATAGACGATCCGTTTCGGCATCCGCGGCAAACTCTGAATCTTTTGGACAAGATTGACGGCCAATTGATAGATATGTTTCCGGCAGGTCTCATCGTCCGCCCAGTCGGAAACGATCGACGCGGCGTGGACGATATGATCGATGCCGTCCGGGATGCGGACCTCCTCCGGGCGGAGAAGGTCGCCCGTGACCAGCTTGACGTCGAGCCCGTTCAGAAAATGGAGATCAGACGTCCTCCGGACCAGGCCGTACACTTCCCAGCTTTGGGACAGAAAGTGACGGCAGAGGTTCGAGCCGATGAATCCGTTGGCCCCGGTAATGAATATTTTCATGGAGCCCCGGTCGTTCGGCGCTCGACGGCGGTGTTCCACCGCCGCATGAACGGCGGCGCGGCCAGGATGCAGACGGCCGCGGCGAGAACGCCGACGAAGGTGTCCGTCACGTAGTGATAGCGGCAGTAGAAGGTGGAGATATATAAGGACAGGATGACCGGCGCCAGCCAATAAAACGCCGGCCGGTAATGGCGGTGGGCCATGACCCACATGACCGTGGCGATGGCGGTGTGCGGGCTGGGGATCGATCCTCCGATCTGGTGGAGGTGCTTCCTGATGAATTCGCCCCAGGCCGTGAAGAAAAAGCCTTTAAGGGGGACCGTATAGGCCTCGGGCATAAAGTACAACGGGCTGGCCACGGGGAAGGCCAGGAAACCCAGGCAGCAGAGGACGTTGGCCAGAACGAGGGTGAAAAGGTAATCCTCCATGGCATTCTCCCCTCGCTTGAAACAGATGACGGCGCAGAGGACGGGATAGATGACCAGATAGATCACATAGGAGAACATCATCCATTCCGTGAGGGCCGGGGAGATGAACCGCTGGAGCCAGATCGTCGGCTGCGCTCCGAACAGACTCTGCTCCAGGCGGAGAACGGCCGGGTCCTGCCACGTCCGGACAAAGATCAACTGCATCGGCAGGACGGACAGAAAAAGATAACCGAGAATGAGTTGGACCGAGCCCGTCCGGATGAAGAACCGAAGGACGCGGTTCGAGATCCGCGGAAGGATGTACACGGCGCCGATGTAGAGGATGAGGTAAAACGAATTCTTGCCGAGGAGAATCCAGGGGTCCTGGACGCGGCCATGAAAAATGACCAGGAGAAGATCGAAAAAGAGGACGAAGGCGATGATGACGGCATCCGTGGCCTGGAGCTGGGCGCCGAGGACATGGATATGCTTCCCATAGAGTCGGGCGAGTTCCGCGCCTTTGTTGACCTCGCCCTTGGACCTGTTCTTCACTTGATCATCCCCTCTTTCCGGTACCACTCCACCGTCCGCCGGATGGTTTCTTTCATGTCGAAAGCGGGTTTAAAGCCGAGCTCACGCTCGATCTTCGAACCGTCGTAGATCCAGCAATATTTCCGGGTCGCTCGGATATTGGACCGCGTCAGGCGAGGCTTCGTTCTCCTCAGCCGCGCCCCGAGCTCGAAAACTCCCGCGACGGCATATTGAACGGGATACGGGACCTTGAGATACAGCTGCCGCGGGCCGAGCGCCTCCGCCACGGCCTCGGTGATGTCCCGCCAGGCGTAGGCCTGGCCGTCGGTGACGAGATAGATCTGCCCATCGCTTTTCGGGTTGTCCGCGGCCAGGATGACGGCCCGGACGAGATCGTCCACGCCGGCCAGGCTGGTCTGAGGTTCGCCGGTCCCGATGAGCGGTTTGATCCGCTTGGCCAACAGCTTGATGGACTCGAAAAGCTCCTTCTGCCGCGGGCCGATGATGTTCGACGGCCGGATGATCGTCACCGGCAAACGGTCGGCCAGGCCGAGGACGACCTTCTCAGCCAGGAGTTTGCTCCGGCCGTAATCGGAGACCGGGCGGCACTCGTCCTCCTCGCCCAAGGCCTTTCCGCAGGGGCTGGGGCCGAGGGCGCTGATGCTCGAGATGAAGACGAATTTCCGGAGTCGCGGATTCTCCTCGAGGCAGGCCTCGATGAGGTTTTGGGTTCCCAGGGTGTTGGCTTCGAAATAGGTCGGCCAGTCCACGGCGTTGATGACGCCGGCCAGGTGAAAGACGCAGTCCATGCCGCGGACCGCGGGACGGAGCGATTCCTTGTCCCGGCCGTCGCCGACCACGAGCCGGACGTTCAATCCCGCCAGGGCGTCCGTCCGGCTCGTCTTGCGAACCAGGCAGAAAACCTCATCGCCCCGCCGGGCCAGGGCCTCGGCCAGATGACTTCCGATGAACCCGTTGCTTCCCGTGACCAGGGCCTTCATCCGCGCGAATCAAGCCCCCGTTCTTCGAGATTGAAGTGTCGTTCCTCGGACCGCGCCTTTGGCCGGGTTCATGGCGGTTCGATTTTAATAAAATCACCGGAAAAGGGCAAGGAAACTTAGTAATACCGGTCCATCATCCGGTACTGGATCGCTTCGGAGAGATGGGCGGGAGAGATCTCCTCTTCGCCGGCCAGGTCGGCGATCGTCCGGGCGACCTTGAGCGAATGGTCGTAAACCCGGGCGCTGAATCCCAGCTTGTTGACCGCCGCTTCAAGAAGCTTTTCTCCTTCCCTGTCGATGCGGCAGTAGGCCTTGACCTCCTTCGACCCCATCCGGGCGTTGGCATACATTCGCCGTCCCGCAAAACGATCGAGCTGTCTCTCGCGGGCCCGGACGACCCGATCCCGGATCGACTCCGAGCTCTCTCCCTCAGCCTTAGAGACGATGTCCTTGAACTTGACCCCGGGGACCTCGATCTGGATGTCGATGCGGTGCGGGATGGGAGAGGGGCGAACATCGGCCAACAAAAAAGATGCTTGATAAAATCGCCGGAATTGAGCTATTTCAAACTCTATTTTAATCGATACTTGGCATTACAGGATATCTCGACGCAGCCTTGAGTCCGAATCAGGAAATCGCGTTCACTTCAACGCCGCCACGCGCTTCGCCGCGTCTTCGACCTCGGGGTGGCCGGGGTCGGCGTCTTTCCAGATGGACAGGAATTTCTGGTATTGCTCCACCGCCTTCTTCTTCGCGCCCTTCTGTTCATACAGCTTCGCCAGCCGGTAGTGATAGAGGGGGTGGATGAGTGTCCGCCGCTCTTTTTTAGGATCGAAGGTGACCAGCCGTTCATATTCGGCGATGGCCTTATCGATTTCTCCCCTCTTGACATAAGCGCGCGCTAAAATATCCTTTTGAAACGGAAAATTATAGTTGGAGAGGATCTCCTGCCGCATAGCGAAAGGTATCGCTTGGGGCGCGACATTCTCCAGGACGGATACGGCAGTATCGACGAATCCTCCGGCGAGCAAAAGCTCGCCCTGGAAACAATCGTAAAGGAAGGCGAATTGGGCTTGGCTGGCAGGACTGATCTTGGCCAAGAGCGGTTTCATTTCTGCCAGGCTCGCTTTGGCCGCATCGAGCCGACCTTGCTTGACGTCGGTCATTCCCAGAAAAAATAGATAATTGGCTTTAGTATCCAGGAATGAAGCCGGAATGTTTTTCGAAGTGAAATCATACCAACTCTTGATTAGCATCCGGCTTTGTTCGAATTCTCCTCGCTCGCCTCGGATCAATCCCATAAATAGTTCGGTTCCGGCCTTGCCCTCCGTATAGCCCGTGGGACTTGCCAAATCCGCCAATTGCTGAAGGTCGGAGAGGGCCTGGTTGAAGCGGCCAAGCCAGAAAAGAAAACAGCTGTGATAGGCAGATCCCGCCCCCTTCAATCCTAATGATGGGGCTTTGGCGATAAATTCGATCGCACAGCTCATGGCATTCGTGTAGTCCTCTTTGAAGGCATAGACATAGGCCAGAGAAGGAAAAGACAGTACGAAATCAGGCTTTCGATCCAGCACTTCCCTGTATTTGGCAATGGCCTCATCCAGGTTCCCCATGCGAAAATACATCTCCGCCATGGAATCGATCGGGTTGACATCGCCGGGCGAAGATTCTGCGTACCGCTTGAGATAATTGATTGCTTTATCGTAGTTCCTCAAGTCGGCGTGCGCGTAGGCAATCAAGTTCAGGACAGAGCCGTAGTTGGGGTCGAGAGCCAGCGCTTTATCCAATTCCGAAATTGCCAAT
>Ga0315288_10004998_pt1 | contig 16888 bp, 30 predicted proteins | sample YL17G11_20_MG_FD_203454 | JGI IMG/M metagenome (GOLD analysis project Ga0315288, IMG submission 203454) | Sediment microbial communities from Yellowstone Lake, YNP, Wyoming, USA - YL17G11_20 | ecosystem: Environmental > Aquatic > Freshwater > Lake > Sediment | place: USA: Wyoming | collected... | reverse complement strand
ACCGGCGCTTCGCTATACCTTTAATACTTTGAAGGGTAAGGGCGAGCGGCGGAAGAAAGGCTCACCTCAGAAGAGAGGTGTTTGTCTTCAGGTGAAGACGGTCACGCCAAAGAAGCCGAACTCCGCGCTACGCAAGGTGGCGAGGGTGCGGTTGACGAATGGCATGGAAGTAACAGCCTATATCCCTGGCGAAGGACACAATCTGCAGGAGCACTCGGTGGTGTTAATTCGTGGGGGAAGGGTTCCCGATCTTCCGGGCGTGCGCTATCACATAATCCGCGGTGCTCTGGATGCCACTGGTGTCGAGAATCGTCGCCAGGGTCGTAGCCTCTACGGAGCCAAAAAGCCCAAGGCTACTCCTCAGACAGGGTAACCTTGGTTTTAGAATAGGTTGTCTGCAGGAGCTTCTATTTATAGAAGCTCTTTGATTGAAAAGAAGGTTTTAAGGAAGGTAAAATGCCTCGGCGAGCTAGAGCGATTAAAAAGAAAACTTCGCCTGATGGCAAGTATCAAAACGTGAACCTGGCGCGGTTTATCAGCAAGTTGATGAATCGTGGCAAGAAGAGCACGGCTGAGGGCATCGTCTATGGCGCTATGGCTATCATAGAGAAAGAGACTAAGAAGAATCCGGTTGATATCTTCGAACTGGCGTTGAAGAACGCCACACCTGTCATTGAGGTCAAACCACGCAGGGTTGGTGGTGCCACCTATCAGGTGCCTGTAGATATCAGGGGAGAACGCCGTCTCTCGTTGGCGATGCGCTGGCTGTTGACTTCGGCGAGGGCTCGCAAGGGTAAGCCGATGGCTTCGAGACTGGCGGAGGAGCTTATAGAGGCCTCTAAAGGGCAGGGCACAACAATCAAGAAACGAGAAGATACGCACAAAATGGCGGAGGCTAACAAAGCCTTTGTTCATTACAGGTGGTAACTTAGGATTGTAGGTAGTGTGGATAATCATAGAGTTTGCTTAGCAGAGAGGGAAGGGGCAATGGCGCTGGATGCGTCGCTGGGGCGGGCAAGGAATATCGGAATCATCGCACACATCGATGCCGGTAAGACAACTGTCACCGAAATGATTCTTTATCACACAGGCAGGACCTACAAAATAGGTCAGGTGAATGATGGGACAGCAGTGATGGATTGGATGCAGCAGGAGCGTGAGCGAGGTATAACCATTACCGCAGCCGCTACCAGTTGTGAGTGGCAGGGCCATGATATTAACATAATAGATACCCCCGGACACGTGGACTTTACCGCTGAGGTGGAGCGCAGTCTCCGTGTACTCGATGGTGGGGTGGTGGTATTCGACGCCCTCTCCGGAGTCGAGCCGCAGTCTGAAACGGTCTGGCGCCAGGCCGATAAATATCGGGTCCCCAGAATATGCTTCGTAAACAAGATGGACCGCGTTGGCGCCGACTTCGCAGCGACGGTGAAATCAATAGTCGACCGCCTCGGGGCCAATCCGGTGGTGATACAGTTGCCCATCGGCGCTGAGACAGCCTTCAAGGGTGTTGTTGACGTTGTTGAAAACAAAGCATGGTTTTTCTCCGAGGAAGAGGGCGAGAAGCCGACGGAGTCGCCTGTCCCCGAGGAATATAAAGAGGCTGCAGCCCGTTATCATGAGAAGTTAATCGAGCAGGTCGCCGACAGCGACGAGTTACTGATGAGCGCTTATGTAGAAGGCAGGGCGATAAGTATCCCGGAGATTAAAGCTGCGCTGAGGAGAGCCACCCTGTCCACCAGTCTGGTTCCTGTGCTCTGCGGCAGCGCCTTGAGGGACAAGGGTATTCAGCCGGTTCTGGACGCTGTAGTTGATTACCTCCCATCCCCCATGGATATGCCTCCTGTAAAGGGTGTTGACCCCCGAACAGGCAAGGAAGTCACCCGTGAAGCAAATGATAACGCCCCCTTCACAGCTCTCGCATTCAAGATAGTCTCCGACCCCTTCATTGGCCGTCTGGTATATCTCCGTATATATTCAGGAAGGGCGAGGACCGGCTCTCAGGTCTACAATACTATAAGGGAGCAGAAGGAGCGTCTGGGGCGTTTGCTCAAGATGCATGCCAACCGCCGAGAGGACATAAGTGAGATAGGATGCGGCTCAATCATCGCCGCTGTTGGCCTTAAGAACACCTTTACCGGTGACACGCTTTGCGAGTCAACCAATCCTGTTATCCTGGAGGCAATCAAGTTCCCCGAGCCTGTGATATCCGTGGCAATCGAGCCTAAGACGAAGGCAGACCAGGACAAACTGGGCGAATCATTAACCAAACTTGGGGACGAGGACCCCACCTTTAAAACTCGCTACGACCAGGAGACAGGACAGACCATAATCTCAGGGATGGGCGAGCTTCATCTTGAAATAATTGTGGACAGGATGATGCGCGAGTTTGGGGTTCATGCCACGGTGGGCAGGCCGCAGGTGGCTTATAAAGAGACGATTACGTCCGCTGTGCGTGCCGAGGGCAGGTTTGTCAAGCAGACTGGCGGCCACGGGCAATTTGGCCATATCTGGCTTGAGCTTGAGCCACAGGAACGAGGCAAAGGATTTGAATTCGTGAACAAGATACGTGGTGGGGCGGTGCCCAGGCAGTACATCTCCCCTGTGCGGCAGGGCGTCAGAGAGGCACTGGAAAACGGCGTAGTTGCTGGCTACCCCATAATTGATGTCAAAGCGACCCTAGTTGATGGCAGCTACCACGAGGTTGACTCTTCGGAAATAGCCTTTAAGATGGCGGGGTCTCTTGCGGTCAGGGAGGGAGTCAAAAATGCTGCCCCTATCCTCCTTGAGCCGATAATGAAGCTGGAGGTAGCTACCCCCAAGGAGTTCCTGGGCGACATAATGGGCGACCTCAATTCCAAGAGAGCAAGGGTCGAGGCTATCGAGTTACGGGCTTGGACCCATATAATCCGTTGCTACGTGCCGTTGGCTGAGGTATTCGGCTATACCACGGATTTGAGGTCGATGAGCCAGGGTAGAGCGACCCATTCTATGGAATTCCATTGCTATCAGGAAGTACCTAAAGATATGGCGCGTGAGATAATCACGAGGATGAGGAGCTAGATGCCGAAACAGAAAATACGCATCAAGCTGAAGGCGTTCGACCACAGGATTTTAGACCAGTCTGCGGTGCAGATTGTGGAGGCGGCGGAGCGCACTGGGGCGGCCGTTATCGGGCCGGTGCCTCTCCCCACACATATACAGAAATTCTGCGTCATTCGCTCTCCCCATGTGGACAAGGATTCCAGGGAACAGTTTGAAATCAGAACCCATAAGAGGCTGATTGATATTGTCGATCCTACATCGAAAACCATTGATGTTCTGACTACTTTGAACCTCCCCGCAGGGGTGGACATCGAGATAAAGCTCTAGTTTGGGTTAAAGACGATGATTAACGGACTAATCGGCAGAAAAGTAGGGATGACCCAGGTGTTCACTGAAAAGGGCACGATGCAGTCAGTGACTGCCATAGAGGCTGGTCCTTGCGTGGTGACCCAGATTAAAACATCAGCTAAAGAAGGCTATAACGCTGTCCAGCTCGGTTTCGGTCAGTCGAAGCGGCTCAATGAGCCTGAGAAGGGGCATCTGGGTAAATTGGGATTGTTCAGACACCTCAAGGAGTTCAAGGTTGAGGATGCTTCGAAAGTCGAGTTGGGGCACAAAGTTGATGTCTCTCTATTCAAGCCCGGCGACCTGGTTGACATAATCGGGTTATCCAAAGGTCGGGGCTTTGCGGGAGTGGTAAAGCGCTATCATTTCTCCGGCGGTCCTAAGACCCACGGGCAATCAGATAGGCATCGCGCCCCCGGTGCCGTTGGCTCGGGGACTACCCCGGGTCGTGTATTTAAAGGGTTGAGGATGGCGGGGCATATGGGCAACCAGAGGGTCACGGTGAAATGTCTGGAAGTGGTTAAAGCTGACCCGGATCGAAACCTGCTGTTGGTCAAAGGTGCTGTGCCTGGGGCGAAGAACGGGCTTTTGGAGATAACGAAATCCAAAAAACAGCCCAAGAAGCAGCCGGAGAAACCACAAGAAGGCAAAAAACAAGGTAAATAGTCGGGAGTAGAAATTGCAGGTTCCAGTATACAACAATGCAGGAAAAGTAGTCAGCCAGTTCGAGGTTGACGAGTATATATTTGGCGTGCAGCCGAATAAAGCTGTCGTTCATCAGGCGCTGTTGAGGCAGAGGGCGAATGCCCGCCAGGGGACTGCTGACACTAAGACTCGAAGCGAGGTTGCAGGTGGCAGCCGCAAGTTATATCGCCAGAAGCACACCGGAATGGCTCGTTCCGGCACCAGGCGTTCTCCGTTGCGCCGTGGCGGCGGCATAGTCTTCGGACCTCATCCCAGGAGCTATCGGCAGGATATGCCCAAGAAGATGCGGCGCTTAGCCCTGAGGAGCATTCTCTCAGCGAAACTGGCTGAGGGTGAGCTTCGGGTGCTCGATTCGTTTGGGCTGGAGAAGCCTGATACCAAGCAGATATTGCAGATATTTAAGGCGCTGGGTGTTAACCCGCCGGCTCTTGTGGTTAATGCCGGTGTCGATACGAATGTGGTTAAGTCAGCTCGCAATATCGAAGGCGTGAAAACACTGCCTGCTGATATGTTGAATACTGTTGACCTTCTGTCATATAGCGTGTTGCTTATGACTGTTGACGCAGTAAGGCAGGTGGAGTCTGTTTGGGGCAAGCAGCGGGCTGTTGCCGGGGCTAAGGGCACTTAAGGGAGAGAAAAGGGATGCACGTTTACGAGGTGCTGCTCAGACCGGTTGTCACTGAGAAGAATACAATGCTTCTTGCTCAGGGCAAGTACACCTTTGATGTGCGCCAGGAAGCCAATAAGCCTCAGATAAAAGAGGCGGTGGAGAAGGCGTTTAAGGTTAAGGTGGTATCGGTGAACGTGATAAATGTCCCCGGCAAGATGCGTCGTGGCGGCAGGCGGAGAGTGATGAGTCCGCCCTGGAAAAAGGCAGTGGTTACCTTAGAGCCAGGGCAGAAGATAGAGCTGTTCGAGGGTGTGTAAGCATAGACTGAGTTAAGGTTTAAAGGAGACTATTTTGGGACTCAAGGCATATCGCCCTACTTCACCGGGGATAAGAGGTAAAGTTGGGTCTGACTTCTCCGAGATAACTAAGAAGAAGCCGGAGAAATCCTTACTTCTGCCTCTGAAGAAAAACGCAGGGAGAAGCAATCAGGGCAAGGTAACGGTGCGCCATCGTGGTGGTGGTGCCAAACGGAAGCTCAGAATCATCGATTTCAAGCGGAATAAGTTGGGCATCTCGGGCAAGGTGGTCTCTATTGAATATGACCCCAACCGTTCGGCAAATATCGCTCTCATCAGCTATGCTGATGGTGAGAAGCGCTATATATTGGCGTCTCTAGGGCTCAAGGTAGGTGATGTTGTTCGTTCTGGGGAGGATGCAGAGATAAAGCCTGGTAATACTCTTCCCCTGAAGATGGTGCCTCTGGGCACTGCCGTTCACAACATAGAGATGCATCTGGGTAAGGGTGGGCAGATTGTGCGTAGCGCTGGTACCTCTGCTCAGATAATGTCTAAAGAGGCTGGTTATGTTTTGGTGAGGTTGCCCTCGGGAGAGCTTCGGCGTTTTGACGAGAGGTGCATGGCTACTGTAGGGCAGGTGGGTAATAGCGACCATTCGAATATCAACCTAGCCAAGGCAGGCGCTAATAGACACAGGGGTTGGCGTCCTGCAGTGCGCGGCTCGGCTATGACTCCTCGTGACCATCCACATGGTGGTGGTGAGGGCAGGAGCCCTATTGGGCTCCCCGGTCCCAAGACTCCCTGGGGCAAGCCGGCGCTGGGCTACAAGACGAGACGAAATAAACGCAGCAACAAGCTGATTGTGAAGAGAAGGAAGTAGTATTTAGGAGGGCTGAGACCTAATGTCGAGGTCGACTAAGAAGGGTCCTTTTATTGACCCCAAGTTGCTAAGGAGAGCGGAGTCCTTAGCCAGGGCTGAGCAGAAAGCGGTGATTAAGACCTGGTCGCGTTCATCGACCGTAGTTCCGCAGATGGTTGGTCTCACTATAGGGGTGCATGATGGAAGGCGCCATGTTCCTATCTTTATAACTGAGAACATGGTAGGACACAAGCTGGGGGAGTTCGCTCCTACCAGGACTTTTAGAGGACATACCGGCAGGGCTGAGAAAGTAACCGGTGTAAAGAAGGTTGCTCCAGCGGCACCGGCAGAATAAATGGAGTAGGTTTTTACTGTGGAAGTAAGAGCTAGTGTAAAACAAATAGGAGTAGCGCCACGAAAAGTAGGCTTGGTGTTGGATGCAGTGAAAGGGAAGAAGGTAAGTGAAGCCTTAACCATCCTTAATTTCCTGCCCACGCCGACGGCTAGGGTTGTGGCTAAAGTGGTTAAATCTGCTGCAGCCAATGCCGAGAACAACTATCAGATGACTCCGGCGCAGCTCAGGATTGTTAAAGCCTATGCAGATAAGGGGCAGAACCTGAGAAGATTTCGCGCGGGCGCACGTGGCAGGGTGAGCCCTTACCACCGACGCTTCAGCCACATAACAATTATTGTTGAGGAGGAATGATTGGGGCAGAAGGTTCATCCTTACGGATTCAGGCTCGGCATAATTAAGGACTGGCGTAGTCGCTGGTACGCTGAGAAGCACTATACCGAGTTCTTGCATGAAGATATAGAGATTCGCCGCATCATTCGCTCCACATATGAAGAAGCGGGTATCTCTACAGTTGAAATAGAGCGCAAAGCGAATGAAATCACAGTGACAATTCATACCTCAAGACCCGGTATCGTTATTGGTCGTGGTGGACAGAGGGTGGATGAATTGAGGTCACTCCTGGAGAAAAAAACAGGTAAGAAGGTTCGTCTTAATATACATGAGATAAGAGAAGCAGAGATGGATGCCAAGCTGGTGGCTGAGAACATAGCGGAGCAACTCAAAAGGCGTGTCTCTTTTCGCAGAGCTATGAAGCAGACTATTTCTCGTACCATGCTGCGTGGCGCCAAGGGTGTTAAGATAACGTGCTCGGGCAGGCTCGCCGGGGCGGAAATCGCCCGTCACGAGACGTTGCGGGAGGGTAGTGTTCCTCTGCATACCTTGAGAGCCGATATAGATTATGGATTTGCCGAGGCTCTCACTACCATGGGGCTTATAGGGATAAAAGTGTGGATCTATAAAGGGGAAATCCTTCCTGAGGCAAAAGTGACTGAGGGTGTAGGTAAGGGAGAAGTGCTGCCTGCGCGAACTGCTGCTACTACTGAGGAAAAAGCAACATAGGGTAGAACAATGCTCCAACCAAAGCGGGTAAAATATCGTAAAACACACAGAGGACGCCGTCGTGGTACTGCCCAGGCGGGGAATACTGTGGTCTTCGGTGAGTTCGGTTTGCAGGCGCAGGAATCAGCCTGGCTCACCAGCCGTCAGATTGAGGCAGCGCGTCGTGCTATTGTGCACAGCGTCAAACGTGGCGGCAAGGTCTGGATCCGCGTGTTTCCTGATAAACCGGCGACTGCTAAGCCGGCAGAAACAAGGATGGGCAGCGGCAAGGGTTCACTTGACCATTGGGTGGCTGTGGTGAAGCCCGGGAAAATGCTGTTCGAGATTTCTGGGGTCAAAGAGGATATGGCTCGGGAGGCTATGCGCCTGGCTTCGAGCAAACTCCCGATAGAGACCAAATTCGTTGCCCGGGAGACCTTGGCTGAAATAGCTTCTTAACGGTTACGACGATGAGAGTGGATAAGATTAAAGCACTGAGCGCAAATGAGTTGTCAAAGCAGCTCGATGACACGTATCAGGAGCTATTTAACCTGAGATTTCGTCATGCTACCAGGCAACTATCAAATTATAGTGAGCTCCGCAAGGTGAAGAAAAGGATTGCCGTGATGAAAACAATAATGCGCGAGCGGGAGCTGGCTGGGGAATAAGTTATGAAAGAAAAGTCGAAGATTCGCGTGGCTCGGGTTTTGAGCCACAAAATGGACAAGACGGTTCTAGTTGAAGTAGAAACTCGCCGTCGGCATCCTCGTTTTAAGCGTGTCGTTACCCACAGGAAGAAGTTTAAGGCTCATGATGAAGCTAATGCCTGTGGTGTCGGTGATTTGGTGAGGCTTGTTGAAGCTCGCCCTATTTCCAAAGAGAAAAGGTGGCGGGTAGCGGAAATCCTGACGAAAGCTGAAGCTATTGAGGTTAAACCAGGAGAAATAGAGTAAGCCATGATCCAAACATTTACCAGGCTGAAAGTGGCAGATAATTCTGGTGCCAAGAAGATAATGTGCATCAATGTCCTTGGTGGCACTAGAAGAAGATATGCTCGGCTGGGCGATGTTATAGTGGCATCTGTGAAGGAGGCGATCCCGGGTGCAGCGGTGAAGAAGGGTGACGTTGTTCGCGCTGTTGTCGTCCGCACTGTAAAGGTACAGAGCCGACCTGATGGCTCGTATATAAGGTTTGATGAGAATGCTGCGGTAATCCTTGATGAAAAGGGCAACCCCAAAGGTAGCCGTATTTTCGGTCCGGTAGCCCGCGAACTCAGGGAAAGGGACTTTATGAAGATTGTCTCGCTGGCGCCTGAGGTGCTATAGATGAAGATTCGTAAAAACGATGAAGTATTGATAGTTACGGGGGATGACCGGGGGAAAAAGGGAAAGGTTCACCATTATTCCCCTCGTGAGGACCGCATTGTGGTAGAGGGTGTGAATATGGTCAAGCGACATATGAAGCCCCGGGGAAACATAAGGCAGGCTGGCATAATAGAGCGTGAGGCTCCAATTAATGTTTCAGATGTGATGCTTATATGTACCAAGTGCAACAAACCAACCCGTGTAGGTTTTTTGAAGCTGGAGGGCAAAAGCAAGGTTCGCGTATGCAGGCGATGCCATGAGGTGATTGACTAGTGTCTAGGCTAAAGGAGAAATATCACAAAGAAGTCGTCCCCGCTATGCTGAAAGAGGGGAGATATAAGAACCCGATGCAGGTGCCGCGGCTGAAGATGATCGTGCTGAACATCGGGGTGGGCGAGGCAATCGGGAATCCCAAGGCATTGGAGGGCGCAACCAGCGACCTCACTTTGATTACCGGGCAGCATCCTGTGATAACCCGGGGCAAAAAGTCCATTGCCGCCTTCAAGTTGCGGACGGGCATGCCTATTGGAGTCAGGGTCACCTTGAGGGGCGAGCGCATGTATGAGTTCTTTGACCGATTAGTGAGCGCTGTTTTGCCCCGCATTCGTGATTTCCAGGGTGTACCCAGGAATGCATTCGATGGTCATGGTAATTACACCCTGGGTTTCAAGGAGCAGATAATGTTCCCTGAAATCGACTACGACAAAGTTGATAAAGTTCGCGGACTCCAGGTCTCGATTGTCACGACGGCTTCTATTGATGAGGATGCTAGGAGATTTCTGGAACTAATGGGTATGCCCTTTAGTAGATAGTGAGCTTAAAAGATGGCTAAGACATCTAAGATTGAAAAATCGAAGCGTGCTCCGAAATACAGAGTACAGCAGCACAATCGTTGCAAGCTCTGCGGTCGTCCCCGGGCATATATTCGTAAGTTTGGGCTGTGCCGTATTTGCTTCAGGAAACTGGCGCTTGAGGGTCAGATTCCCGGAGTGAGGAAATCGAGCTGGTGATTGCTCTTGAGGGGTTGATATGAGTTTCACTGATCCTATTTCTGATATGCTGACCCGGATCCGCAATGCGCTTGTGGCCAAGCACGAGTCTGTCCTTGTCCCCGCTTCCAGGACAAAGATATTGATTGCTAAGGTGCTTAAGGAAGAGGGATTCATAAAGAACTACGAGGTGCTGAAGGGCAACACGCCTCAGAGGGTGCTCAAGGTTCACTTGAGCTACACCGCGAAAAAACAACCTGCAGTGAGCGGGTTGCAGCGTGTGAGCAAACCCGGTCTTAGGATCTATTGCCAGAAAGGCGAGATACCGCGGGTTTATGGCGGACTCGGTATAGCGATACTAACTACTTCCCAGGGTGTGATGACAGGGCAGCAGGCATGGAAGAAGGGACTCGGGGGAGAGGTCCTTTGTTACGTGTGGTAAGTAGGTGAGAGAAGACTATGTCAAGAGTAGGTAAGAGACCAATAGCTGTTCCCAAGGGTGTAGAGGTATCAATTAAGGGCAATGAGGTCAAGGTGAAAGGTCCCAAGGGGGAGCTTTCACGCAGTTTTCACCATGATATGGCTATTTCATTGAAGGATGGGGTTCTCACGGTATCAAGACCGTCGGACCGCAAACTTCATCGTTCCCTGCATGGTCTTACCAGAAGCATCCTTGCTAATATGGTCGATGGGGTGAGCAAAGGCTTCAAGAAGAATCTCGAACTCCAAGGGGTGGGCTATCGTGCTACTAAGGCTGGTGACAAGCTTGTGCTACAGGTGGGCTACACCCGCTCTGTAGAGTTTACACCTCCTCCGGGGATAGCACTGGCTACCGAAGGTCCGACTGTGATCAGTGTCTCGGGGATAGACAAGGAGTTGGTGGGAGGGATAGCGTCCCAGATTAGAGCGATAAGGCCTCCTGACTCCTATCTAGGTAAGGGTATCAGGTATACTGGTGAGCGTGTCAGACGCAAGGCGGGCAAGGCGGGCAAGGTAGGTAGAAAGAAATAGAGAACTATGGCTCGTAGAAACGATTCCGAAGCAGCTAGGAGAAGAAGACATGTGCGAGTGCGAAAACATGTCTCGGGCACTGACACTCGTCCTCGTCTCTGTGTATTTCGCAGTCTGAACCATATCTATGCTCAGGTGATAGATGATGGCTTGGGGCGAACTCTTGCAGCGGCATCTACGCTTGATGCTGAGATAAAAGCAAGTTCCAAGGATAAGAAAAAGAAAGAGGAAGCTGAGTTGGTGGGGACATTGGTGGCAAAGCGTGCCCAGGACAAAGGGGTAAACCAAGTTGTCTTCGACCGTGGAGGATATAAATATCACGGTCGAGTGAGAGCTCTGGCTGATGCGGCTCGCAAAGCAGGATTGAGGTTTTAGGTATTATGGAACAGACAGAGAGAATAAATCCCGCTGATTTGAACCTTACCGAAAAGCTTATCCACGTTAATCGTGTGGCTAAAGTGGTGAAGAGAGGGCGGCGGTTTAGCTTCAGCGCGCTGGTGGTGGTGGGCGATGGGGAGGGACATGTAGGGGTTGGGTTGGGCAAGGCAAGAGAGGTGCCTGCAGCGATCCGTAAAGCCGGTGCTACTGCCAGAAAGAACCTGATCCGGGTGCCCATGTACGGCGGCACCATTCCCTACGCGATAGTAAGCAAGTTTGGAGCAGCGAAGGTGATGTTGAAACCAGCAGCCCCGGGTACCGGTGTCATAGCTGGTGGGGTAGTAAGGGCTACGGTGGAGGCTGTGGGTATTAAGGATATTCTTACAAAATCGATGGGAAGCTCGAATCCGATAAATGTGGTCAGGGCTACGATGCTGGCTTTGAGTCAATTGAGGGACCCGAAACAGGAATCGGCGAAAAGGAAGATAGGGTCTACAACCAGTGGGGGAACCAGTGGCTAAACTGCGTATTATTTGGGAAAAGAGTGCCATAGGATACTCGAAAGACCAGAGGATAACTATCAAAACCCTGGGATTCCGCCGTCTGAACCAGGCTGTTATCCAGAATGATTCCCCGGAGATACGGGGCATGATAAATAAAGTCAGACACTTAGTTCGGGTGGAAGAGGCACCTGAGGAGTAGATGATGAAGCAAAACGAGCTAAGCCCGAGCCCGGGGTCGAAACACAAGAGGAAGAGGATTGGTCGAGGTGACGGCAGTGGGCATGGCACCTACTCTTGTCGTGGTCTCAAGGGACAGAAATCCCGTTCTGGTCCAGGCATTGCTTTACGCTTCGAGGGCGGACAGACCCCGCTGGTTAAACGTTTGCCTGGCAGGCGTGGCTTTACTAATATCTTCAAGACTGAATATGCTGTTGTGAATCTGCAACGGTTGAATATCTTCGGGCAGGATACAGAGGTAACGCCGCAAAAACTCGTCGAAGTTGGTATAGTGCCCTCGCTGAAAAAGCCAATCAAGATCCTCGGCAACGGCGAACTCCAATGCCCCCTTGTGGTAAAGGCTAACAAATTCTCCCAGGTTGCGAAAACTAAGATAGAGGCTGCAGGAGGAAGGGCGGAGGAGATTTAAGGGGAGTATCGGAGAATGCGACAGCCACAAAAAAGCTCAAGGCCTAGATTAATTCAGGCCATGGTCGATGCTTTCAGCCTCCCAGACCTGAGGTGGAAGTTACTTTTCACACTGGGTATGCTGATTGTATTTCGCTTTGCGGCTCATGTGGCTGTGCCGGCGGTGAACCATGATGCTTTAGGAGAGCTGGTCAGCGGCAGGGAACAGTTACCTACACTGCTGGGCATGCTTGACCTGTTCAGCGGTGGAGCGTTGAGGACAGTAAGCATAGTCATGCTCGGTGTTTATCCCTATATTACTGCCTCGATTATTATGCAGCTCCTGGTGCCTGTAATCCCGCAATTCCAGGCGTTATCCAAGGAGGGGGAAACCGGGCGCCGGAAGTTGAATCAGATTACACACTGGCTGATGGTACCGCTGGCTATGCTGCAAGGCTATGCGCAACTGGTGGTCTTAGAGAGAACCGCTGTCAATGTAAATGGTGTGGAAACCCCATTGGTTAGCGGCATAGGACTCTCAGGGGCGGAGTTGTTGCCTACAGCGGCGATGGTGCTCACTTTAACGGCAGGCACTGTTTTCCTCGTCTGGATCGGGGAGCGCATAACAGAAAGAGGCATAGGAAACGGCGTGTCTATCATAATCTTCGGTGGCATCGTTGCGGGCTTGCCAGCGAATATGGGGAGCACTTTAATTACCTCGGGTGCGTTTGGCATGATAAAGACAATCATTCTCTTGCTGGTGATAGCCTTCTTCATAGTGTACGTCACCGAGGCGATTCGTCGTATCCCTGTTCAATACTCGCGCAGCCTGTTTCGCGGCGGCAAGATGTACCGGCAATCGGGTGGCACTCATATCCCGCTCAGGGTGAACTCGGCGGGAATGATTCCTCTTATCTTTGCTTATGCGATTCTGGTGCTTCCTGCAACGGTTGCCTCTTATTTCAAAGACTCCGCTACCGCGTGGGTAGCCAGTGGAGCTAATGTGGTTGATACTATATTTAATCCTGATGGTTATATTTATTGGGCTCTTCTGTTTTTCCTTGTTGTGGGTTTCACTTTCTTCTATACTATCGTGGTTTTCCAGCAACAAAATCTGGCTGAGACGCTGCAGCGGCAGGGAGGTTTCATCCCGGGCATACGACCGGGGCGTCCCACGTCCGACTATTTGAACAAGGTGGTCATCCGTATCACTTGGGGAGGGGCATTGTTTCTGTCCTTGGTTGCAGTGGCACCTATTCTGTCGCGGTGGCTTGTTGGAACTCAAGCGAGTACTACTTTGATGCTTATCTCAGCGGCAGGGCTGTTGATTGTCGTGGGCGTAGTTTTGGATACCATGAGGCAAATTGAAGCGCAGCTTTTGATGCGCCACTACGAGGGGTTCATCAAGTGACCAAACAAAAGCAATTGAACGTAATCCTTTTGGGAGCACCCGGGGCGGGCAAGGGAACTCAGGCTGTTACTTTGTCCAAAAAGCTGGGGCTGGTTCATATCGCCACCGGCGACCTCTTCCGCAAGGAGCAGGAGAGCGGTAGTGAGCTGGGCAAGACCGCTAAGTCCTATATGGAGAAAGGACAGCTTGTTCCCGACGAGATAACTGTGAAGATGCTTTTGGGGAGAATCTCTGCGCCAGATTGTGCCAAAGGGTTTATTCTGGATGGCTTTCCCAGGACACTGGAGCAGGCAAAGGCTCTGGGCAAGGCGTTGGCAGCGCAGAAGCAAAGCATCGATATGGTGCTGTATATCAAGGTTTCTAACAAAGAGCTTTTGAGGCGACTTAGCGGGCGTTGGATATGCCGCGATTGCCAGGCTCCGTATAATATAGTTGAAAAGCCGCCCAAGACAAAAGGAAAATGTGACACTTGCGGTGGCGAGCTTTATCAGCGTGCTGATGACACGGAGGCGACTGCCAGGAAAAGACTGGATGTCTATTTTGCTCAGACCATGCCTCTTATAGAATATTATACTAAGGCAGGCAAGTTGGAGGAGGTTAATGGAGAGCAGGGCATTGAGGCTGTGGGCAAGGATATGATAGCGGTCCTCAAAGCGAAGAGCAAGTAATGCAGCAGACTATGCATGAAATAGGTATAATAATAAAGTCCTCCCACGAAATCGCTATAATGCGGGAGGCTGGTCGCGTAGTGGCTGCTGTTATTGAAGCACTGACCAAGGAGGTTAGACCGGGGGTGACCACAGCAGAGTTAGACAAACTGGCTGCCCATGAGTTTAAAAAACGAGGAGCTGTGGCATCGTTTAAAGGGTATCGTGGTTTCCCTGCCTATATCTGTACTTCGGTGAACGAAGAGGTGGTTCATGGGATACCCGGAAACAGGGTGCTCAGAGAGGGTGATATAATCTCTCTCGATGTGGGAGCCTTGTTGAATGGCTTTCATGCGGACGCTGCTGTGACTTTGCCTGTGGGCAGGATAAGTCCTGGGGCTGAGAAGCTTATTGATACGACCAGAGGAGCTTTGGAGGCTGGTGTTGCTGCTGCTAAGGGTGGAGCCAGGCTCGGTGATGTATCGGCAGCGATTCAGGCTTATACTGAGTCGAGAGAGTTTTCAGTGGTGAAAGAGTATGTGGGGCACGGCATCGGGAGGGATTTGCACGAGGACCCACAGGTTCCCAATTTCGGAATTGGCGGTGAGGGTCCGTCGCTGAAGAATGGTATGACCATAGCTATAGAGCCTATGGTTAATGTTGGGGTATGGCGAACCAGGGTGACGGATAATAAATGGACGGTGGTAACTGCGGATGGGAAGCCTTCCGCCCACTTTGAGCATACCATTGCTATCACCGATGGTGTGCCGGAGATATTGACTGTGCTTTAATCTGCAGGAAAGGGTGAGCTGTCAGCAGATGCCCAAGAAGGATGCCATAGAAGTTGAGGGAACGGTAAAAGAACCTTTGCCTAACGCTATGTTTCGTGTGGAATTGCCGAATGGGCATCAGGTTCTGGCTCATGCATCTGGGAAGATGAGGCTTCATTTCATAAGGATACTGAGGGGCGATAGGGTGCTGGTGGAGCTATCGCCATATGATTTAACACGTGGAAGGATTACCTATCGGTTCAAGTAATTCTGGAGATTGGTGCGATGAAGGTTAAAGCTTCGGTGAAAGTTCGTTGTGAAAAGTGCAAGGTAGTGAAGCGCAAAGGCGTGGTTAGAGTTATTTGCACAAATCCGAGACATAAACAAAGACAGGGTTAGTCTATTCAGGAGGGGCAATGGCGAGGATAGCCGGTGTTGACATACCTAAAGGAAAGCGCGTAGAGGTAGCGCTGGGCTATATATATGGAATTGGCCCAGCCGTGAGTAAAAAAATATTGGAGCAGACAGGCGTCAACCCCGATACAAGAGTCAAAGACCTCACTGACGAGGAGATAAATCGTATCCGCGAGGTTATTGACAAGGGGTATAGGGTAGAAGGTGACCTCCGGAAAGAGGTTAATTTCAATATCAAGCGGCTTATTGAGATTGGCAGTTACCGTGGTCTCAGGCATCGCAGAGGGTTACCAGTTCGTGGGCAGCGGACCAAAACCAACGCTCGCACGAAACGTGGGCCTCGCAAGACAGTGGCTGGCAGAGGCAGACGCCGCGGCGCGTCCAAGAAGTAGCGGAGGTGACTAATGGTTAATAAGAAGAAGTCATCCAGGCCTGGTAGACGAGAAAGGAAGGCGATCCCGCGGGGTCGCGCCTATATACAGTCAACGTTTAACAATACCATAATCACATTGACTGACCCTCAGGGCAATGTCATTGCCTGGGGCAGCTCTGGAACTGCTGGATTCAAAGGTTCGCGCAAGGGCACAGCCTATGCCGCCCAGAGGGCAGCCGAGGCTGCTGCTAAAAAAGGGATGGAGCAGGGACTGCGCCAGGTTGATGTGTATGTAAAAGGTCCCGGGAGTGGGCGGGAGGCAGCTATCCGTTCTCTTCAAGCTGCGGGGCTCAACATTACCAGTATTAAAGATGTAACACCTATTCCTCACAATGGTTGCCGCCCCCCGAAGAGGAGAAGGATATAAAGGAGGTTCGATATGGCCCGTTATACTGGGCCGGCTTGTCGGATTTGTCGTCGTCAAGGCGATAAGCTGATGCTAAAAGCGGCAAAATGTTTTACTCCAAAATGCCCTGTGGAGAAGCGTCATAGTTCTCCTAGACAGCGTATTGGTGCCCAGCGTAGTGGTGCCCGGCGCAAGGTCTCTGAATATAGCCTGCAACTGAAAGAAAAGCAAAGAGTACGCTACGTCTACGGTGTGCTTGAGAGACAGTTCAAGAGGCACTATTCTGAAGCTGAGCGCCGTCCTGGTCTTACCGGAGAGAATCTGTTACAGATACTAGAGATGAGGCTCGATAATGTAGCGCATCGTCTCGGCTTTGCTGATTCTCGCCGCCAGGCAAGGCAGATTGTGTTGCATGGGCACTTAACCGTTAATGGACATGTCGTTGATGTCCCCTCTTATCAGGTTAAGGTGGGCAATGTTATCTCGTGGAAGGAAGGGAGCTCAAAACTGGTGCTGTACCAGGTGGTGGTTAAAGATATCGGGAGCAAAACAATACCAAGCTGGCTGGGCTTGGAGCGCGAGACTCTTTCTGGTCGTGTGCTCGCTGTACCGGCACGTAGCGATATCGATTCTACTATTGATGAACGTCTCGTTGTAGCATTCTATTCAAGGTAGCAAATCGATTATCTAGTTGAGGAGGCAGTGCGTTGCTGCAGGTTGTGAATTCCAAAATAGAATGCGAAAG
>Ga0315288_10004995_pt1 | contig 16895 bp, 20 predicted proteins | sample YL17G11_20_MG_FD_203454 | JGI IMG/M metagenome (GOLD analysis project Ga0315288, IMG submission 203454) | Sediment microbial communities from Yellowstone Lake, YNP, Wyoming, USA - YL17G11_20 | ecosystem: Environmental > Aquatic > Freshwater > Lake > Sediment | place: USA: Wyoming | collected... | reverse complement strand
CATTCGCGTCTACGCGCACTGAAGTAAACCCCAAATAAAAGGAGGTTGCTGGAGATATCTATAGTGTACGACGGGTTCAAATCCCCTCCTCCACACAATTTCAGACCCAATCCACTCAATCTTTACTTCGTTCGATTGGCATGCGTAATCCAAACATCTCTCTGTATAAAAAAGCTTAACTATTTATATATCTTTTAAGTAAAATTATACAGAATGTTCCAAAGCAGCTCGGGGATCCTTAAATTATCTAAATCGGAATTAAAATTGCTGGACTACGTCTCCCAGCATAAGCAAATTGACCTATTTGAGCTGCGATTCTCTCTAGGTCTTTCGTCTGCTCGAGTCTCTCAGCTCGCCTCCTCCCTCAGAGAGAAGAAGTTACTAGATGATAATAGACTGGGTAAAAAGAAGGTAGTTACCCTTGCTGATTCGAAGCATGCATTATTGTATGCTGAACTTCGGCATGAGTTCGAGCATATGAATCTCCCAAGCCTCCTATCGGGTACTAACCTCGAGGTAATCTCAGCGGTTTCTTACCTCCATCTGAAGAGTAGAGCTGAGATACAGAGCAAGTGCCTAACCTCAGAGGCCTCGATAGGAAAAACGCTCTTGAAACTAAAAGGAAGAGGTGTAATTCTTAGAGAGACAACCTATACAATATCTCCGAGGTTCAACAAACTTAGGGAATTCGTCATGGAGTTCCGGCACTACCTGAATCTTAGGATCGCAGCTAGCCTCTCGGAGCGAGCTCACATCATCTATGAAGCTAATCATGAGTTCATTGTCGAGTGTGATGTACAGAATAAATGTCAAGGCTTTACCCCCACCGGCATTTCTGTCTTCGGAAAATATGGCGCGCCCTTCCTCCTATCCAAATCTTATCTGATCTATTCACCTTTCAAGCACGACTTAACTCTAGAGGATGCGATCCTTCACTCGCTACTGATCGGTGACAACCCCTTGCCCACGCTAGTCACGTGGTGGAAGAACCGCGACAGGTTAGATCTTGCATATCTGTGTATGGTGGGAAGACAGTACGGCGTTGAGGGGAGGATAGATGAGTTGGTCGATTACTTCGATACCGGGGGATTGAGCCGGAAGCCACCTCTTCCACCTTGGAACGAGTTCATGGATAAGTATAGGGGATACGAGACAGAATGAGCGTGAGAAGATACTTCTCTGAAGGCGATCTATTAAAGGCACTCGTTGAGGTGGGCAACCAGCTAACAGGGGATGTCCGAGTCTACCTGATAGGTGGCTGCGCTATGACCTTCATCGGTAGGAAGGCCGCTACGAAGGACGTCGACATCGTACTCACATCTACACATCAAGTTGAATTATTCATTCAGGCAGCCAGACTGGCGAGCTTCAGAAGCGTAGAGGATACCTCACGGGAGTATGAGAGTCTGGGCGCTTGGAATATAGTCGAGAACGAAGAAGGAATGAGGTTCGACGTGTTCGACAGGCAGGTATGCAAATGTCTAACCATCGATGCCGGGATTGAATCCCGGGCGCGCTTCTACAGAAAGTTTGGTCGCCTCGAGGTTTATCTGATGGCATCTGAGGATATCTTCCTCTTCAAGGCTATCACGGAGAGGGAGTCGGATCTCGAGGACCTCCGGGTTCTGGCAGAGCACGGTGTCAATTGGTTGACCATAGAGGATGAATGCCTCTCTCAAAGGGATAGTGGGATATGGGCTTACAGACTCTATAGCAAGCTGTTAGAGTTAAGGAAGAATTATGGCATCGAGTCTCCAATCCTGAAAAGGCTGAGAGATCACAGCGACCTTGAGTTGATGAAAAGTCTCTTTTGTGAGGTTATAGGTAACCAGAAAATGTCTTTCGAAGAAATAGCAAGGATCATCAATGATAGGGCTCGATATTCTTCTTCTTGGACCCGCTCTCAACTGAGAATTCTTGTTACTTCTGGCGTTGTAAAGGTTGAAAGGAAGAATAGACGAAACTATTACTACCTTAGCTATTTTCCTAATCCTTGATCAATCGTGTTGATTTTCTAAAATCGCGAGTTGTTTATGCGATGAGTTTTACTTGAGTACTTCATTTAACTTCTTTTAGGTGGAGATTATACAAAAGGGGATTGCGGGGTGACATCTCCACAAAGTTATGCGTTCAAATCCCACCGGGCCCGCCATTCACCGGGACACTCGGCTGGACATGTAAAAGGAGGACAAAGATCGCTGCTAAGAACAGCTCAAGAAACATGGGAGAGGAAGCCCCCGGAAAAAGGGTTGAACATTTTTTTCCGCTTATGCCAAGCTACCAGGCATAACAAAAAAAGAGTAACCTCTCAGCAACAAAAAAACTGAAACTGCTATCTCTGACAACCGCACAATGGTGGGCCGGGCCGGACTTGAACCGGCGACCTCCGCGGTGTGAACGCGGCGTCCCAACCAAGCTAGACGACCGGCCCAACAGCACCCCATAACACGCTCGGTCGCAATAAAAATCCTTTTCCCACCCAGCCGCCGTGTGAAAAAAGGTAGGGGGTATCGTCTATTGGCGGAAAAAAAGGCCATTAGACAGACATGAGCCACGGTACCTCGCCGCGACCATGAAAAAGGATGAGGGAGAGACTAGCTTAATCTACGGGCGTCAGCCAGTCCCTGTACCTCTCCACCTTACCCGCGAGGATGTCAGAGTAGTGGGCGGCGATCTTCCTCGTCACCGAGCCGGGGTACTCGGTCCCGAGCTTCACGTCGTCGACGCTCGTAATCGGCGTCACCTCGCCGCCGGTACCGCAGAGGAAAGCCTCGTCAGAGGCGTAGAGCTCCACCCTGCTTATGTCCCTGACCTCCACCGGGACGCCGAGGTCGGCCGGGATGAACTCTATGAAGCAGCTCCGGGTCACCGATTCGAGGATGCTCGCCGTCACGGGAGGCGTGATCACCTTTCCGCCCCTCACCGTCATCAGACAGGCGCCCGTCCCCTCGGAGACGAAGCCTCTGCTGTCGAGGAAGATGGCGGCGTCGTAGCCGCACCTCCTCGCCTCACGCGAGGCGAGCTCGCTGTTCGCGTAGTTCGCCCAGCTCTTCGCCTGGGGCGGCAGGGCGTCGCTCGCTATCCTCCTCCAGCTGCTCACCATGAACCTCCGCGTTTCGCCGAACCTCGGGTTCCCGGCCCCGAGCAGCGTCTCGAACCCCCAGGTCGGGACGACGACGTGGACCTCCCCCTGCTCCCCCGCCCTCGGCCATATCCTGGGCTGGATGTAGACGTTCCTGGTGAACCCGTTTGCCTTGATCGTCTCCCTCACCGCCCTCAGGAGCTCGTCACGGCTGTAAGGAATCTTCAGCCCGTTCACCGCCGCGCTCCTGAAGAGCCTGTCAACGTGCTGCCGCCAGCAGAAGACGTTCAGCCTCCCCTCGCCCCTGACGTCGCCCTCGACGTACGCCTTTATCCCCTCGAAGATGCCGAGGTAGATCGGCTCCATCGCCGAGACGAGCGCCCTCCCCGTCTCGACGACCTCACCGTCCATCCAACAATACTCGGCACCGTGGAAAGCCTTGGACAACAGACCACCTGAGAAAGGTTAGCCGGGAAAGGTTAAAGAAGTATCGGGAGAGGACAGAGGGCCTAACAGATAGATTTAAAATGGTCGAGGTGATGAGTTTTGAGATAAAAATGGTTGAGAAGATCGCCACGGCCGCGGAGATCGTCGACGGCATATCGTTCCGGCTCAGGACGGACCAGATAATCATACTCAACGGGATGCCTTCCCTCCAGAAGGGAAGCGAGAAGGACAGAAAATCCGCCGCCAAACTCGCGGAGCTCATCCTCAAGAAGAAGGTCGCGTACGAGGCGACCGAGATAGACACCATGGGCCGCTCGAAGGCGAACGTCAAGCTCGACGGCCTCGACGTCAACAAGGCGATGCGTGACTACATCGCCACCCTCTAAACGTTTTAACCTGATTCTATCCGAACGAAGACGTTAAACTACCGTAGCCCAAGGGAGTATCGATCTCCCATGAGCGAGTTCAACAAGGAACGGGCGACCCAAGCCCTCGAAAAGGTCAGGGAGGAAGGAGTCGACGCCATCCTCCTCTTCCCCGGGCCAAACATCTACTACTACACCGGCTTCAACATAGGCCTGAGCGAACGCCTCGCAGCCGCCCTGATACCCGTCGAAGGAAAGCCCGTCTTCGTCGTCAACGAACTCGAGGAGGAGTTTAGAGGTCAGACACCCTGGTTCACTGAGAGGGCCGTCTGGCGAGAGCATGAGGACTCGGCTCGGCTTCTAGCCGAAACCATCGCCGACAGAGGGCTGGGCTCCGCCGCCATCGGACTCACAGAGGACGCGCCGTGGGGCTGGGTCAACAGGCTCTCAGCGCTGGCACCGAACGTGAAGTTCGTGGACGTGTCAAGCCAGCTCGGCTACATACGCATGGTCAAGACGCCGCAGGAGGTCGACTGGATCAGGAAAGCCTGCACGATAGCTGACAGGGCGCTGGAGAACACGTTCAGAGAGCTCCGCACCGGCATGACGGAGACCGAACTCGCCTCGACGCTGACAGCCGAGATGAAGACCCTCGGCGGGGGGATGGTCTTCGTCGACGTCCTCTTCGGCGAAAGGGCAGCCCTCCCCCACGGAGGGGCCTCGGAGAGGAGGCTGAAGCCCGGCGACGGCGTCCTCGTCGACATGGGCTGCACCGTCAACGGCTACTGGTCTGACATAACCAGGACCGCCTTCTACGGCGACCCATCGAAGCGCCAGACCGAGATATACAACACCGTCCTCAAGGCGAACAAGGCCGCCTTCAACGCAGTAAAACCCGGCGCAACCTGCGAATCCGTCGACATCGCCGCGAGGAAGGTCATCGAGGAGGCGGGCTACGGCAAGTACTTCATCCACCGCCTCGGCCACGGCGTAGGCCTCCAGATCCACGAGCACCCATACATGGTGAGGAACAACACGCTCACCCTCGCCGCTGGCATGGTCTTCAGCGACGAGCCGGGCATCTACATCGTAGGCGAACTCGGCGTAAGGGTCGAGGACACAGTCGTCTGCACCCAGACGGGATGCGAGAGCCTGACGAGGCACAGGAGGAGCCTGACCTCTTATCCGGTGAGAGACTAGATGGACGAACTCGCAGCATACATGCCAATGATCATCGGGGCGGCGATGACGTTCTTCGGCGCCCTCACCTGCGTCTACTGGTACCTTTACTGGAAGAGGAACTACAGGGGGGACCTGCTCACCGGCGGACCATACGCCGTGGTTCGCCACCCCCTCTACACCGGGTTCACGGTCCTCACCCTCGGCCTCGCCCTCGCCGTCCCGTTCCTCGAAACCCTGATGCTCGCCGCCATCACGCTGGTTGTCCTCGGCATCTACGTACCTAAGGAGGAACAGGCGCTCCTTGAGCAGTACGGGAGGAAGTACGGGGAATACACGAAGAGGGTGCCCTGGAGACTCATCCCCAAGGTCTACTGAGGACGCGGCACCTCAGCAGAGGAGAGCGCCGCCCTAACATAAACCTTCGCCGACAGGAAGGCTTCGAGTGCACCGAGCGGCTCCACCGTCATGGCTGACCCCCGCCGGGAGAAGAAAGCTCAACGATGATAGGCCGGGGACCCCTTGACCGGCTCAGGCACAGCCGCGCCCAGCCTTTAAAAGCCAAATCTCCGGATGTAGGTACGTGTCCGACCTCGTGAACTACTACAGGCAGCGGGCCAAGGAGTACGAGGATGTCTACGAGTGGCGAGACCCCGAGAGGCAGGAGGAGCAGGACCTCATGGCCGGGACCATCAAGGAGTACCTGGGGGGCAGGGATGTCCTCGACCTCGCCTGCGGCACCGGCTACTGGGACAGGATACTATCTGAGACGGCGAGCAGCATCACCGGCATAGACGTCTCCACCGAGGTCCTCGAGATTGCGAGGGTCAAGGAGTACGGATGCCCCGCGGAGTTTAGGGTAGGCGACGCCTACGAGCCCCCGTTCGAGGAGGCTAGCTTCGACGGCGCGTTGACCGCGTTCTGGCTCAGCCACATCCCGAGGAACAGGGTCAACCCCTTCCTCGAATCCATGCACAGAGTCCTGAAGAGGGGCTCAAGGGTATTCGTGGCCGATAACGCGTACATTGAGGGGATGGGCGGCCCCCTCGTCAGGAAGGAGGGAGACGAGAACACTTACAAGCTCAGGACCCTGAAGGACGGCGGCAGACACCTCGTCCTGAAGAACTACTACGCGCCCACGGAGCTGGTCAAGCTATTCGGACGGCACGTGGAGGGCTTCACGGAGAGTAACGTCTTCTACGGTCACTGCTTCTGGTGGGCCCACTACGCCCTACCTTAGCCTCTTGAAGACCTCTTTCGGCGAGCCGCACTCTGGGCAGACCCATGATTCGGGTAGGTCCTCGAACGCCGTCCCGGGAGCGACTCCTGAGGACGCGTCGCCCTCCGCGGGATCGTAGACGTACCCGCATACGCCGCACTGCCACTTGTCCATGCTTAAGGCACCCTGGACACCGGCATTAAAAAGCTTCCAAAGGCTCTATTCTTCGCCTCGATCTAAGCCACAGAAAGGTATCTGGGGTGATGTTAGATGGATAAAAAGCTGAAGGTAAAAATTGGGGGTTTATTCCTTGACCAGCTTGAGGTCGTGGACCTCCACGGCGCCCAGGTACATCTCGTTCAGCAGCGGGTGGTTCGCCAGCTCCGGGGCGCTCCCCTTGTACGTGAACCTTCCGCCGCGCATCATGTAGGCGTTGTCGCCGACCGCGAGGGCGCGCTTGGCGCGCTGCTCCACGAGGACGATGGGCAAACCCGTCTGCTTCGCCATCTCGGCGAACTGCCTCATGACGTCGTTGACCAGCTTCGGCATCAGCCCCGCCGTCGGCTCGTCGACCATCATGACCTTCGGGTCCCTCATCAGGACCATCCCCTCGGCGAGCATCTGGCGCTCCCCTCCGCTCAGGGTGCCGGCCGCCCTCCCCATGAACCCCTTGAGCATCGGGAAGAGGTTGAAGACGAACTGGATCTTGTCGTTGTACATGCTCTGGCTGTTGACGGTGTAGGCGGCCATCTTCAGGTTCTCCTCGACGCTGAGGCGGCTGAAGATGTTGCCGACCTGGGGCATGTAACCTATCCCCATCTTGGTCCTCTCGTACGGCGGCGTCCTCGTGATGTCCTTCCCCTGGAATATGACCTGGCCCGAGTAGATTGTCGCTAGCCCCATGATCGCCTTGAGCAGGGTCGTCTTGCCTACGCCGTTTGGACCCACTATTACGGTCACCTCGCCCTCAGGGACCTCGAAGTCGAGGTCGTAGATGACGTGGATGGGCCCGTACCCGACGTTTAAGCCCTTAGTTTCCAGTATGTTTCCCATTTTACTCACCTAGGTATGCCACTATCACCCTCGGGTCCTCGAAGACCTCCTCCGCCGTCCCCTCAACGACGAGCTTCCCCATGTCCATGGCGAAGACGTGGTCAGCGTACTGGGCGGCGACCTCGAGCCTGTGCTCTATGACGAGGAACGTGATGCCTAGCTCGTCCCTCAGCTTCAGGACGTGGCTGAAGATCTGGTGGCAGAGTTTGGGGTCGATGCTGCCGACCGGCTCGTCGAGTATGATCGTCTCCGCACCGCTCATGAGCGTCCTCCCGATCTCGAGGAGCTTCAGCTCTCCGCCGCTCAGCGTGTTCGCCGGCTTGTTCCAGACGTGCTTCAGCCCGAGCACCTTTAGCAGCTCTGAGGCCCTCCTGACGGCGTTGATCTCGCTGTCTATCCAGGTGGGCTTCATCAGGGACTTGAAGATGTTCTCCCCGGCGTTCTCGGGGAGCGCCACGAGCATGTTCTCGAGCGTCGTGAGCCTGAGGAAGGGCGAGGCGATCTGGAAGGTCCTGACGAGCCCCCTTCTGGCGATCTTGAACATCTCCTCCTTCGTTATGTTCTCGTCCCTGTAGTAGATCTTCCCCTCGTCGGCGTGGTAAATCCCCGTTATGCAGTTTGTGAGTGTCGTCTTGCCGCATCCGTTAGGCCCAACGAGGAGGTAGATGCCGCCCTCCTTGATGCCTATGCTTATGTCGTCGACCGCAGCGAATCTGCCGAAGTACTTCTTCACATTTTCGATTCGGAGAATCTCTGACATTTCAGTATCAACTACCGTTACTTCCGAGTAATCAGTTTAAATAGTTTTGGAGCAAAATAACGGATTGTTTTAAGATTTTGCTATCACAAAAACCGGGAAAAAGAGAGAAAAAAAGGAGTTTTTAGGTTTATGGTCCCAGTGGTGTGAAGCCTAGAGCGGCTGCGTTCCATGTGACCTGGCCGTTCACGCCATTGTAGAAGCCGAAGTGGATGCGCACGCACGGGTCGCCGCCGTATCCCCAGATGTCGTAGTTGCCTGCGTACCTGTCGCCGTCAGCGTTCAGCCGGCACCATCCGCTGGCGCCCCAAGTGTCGTAGCAGATGGACGACTGGAGCGCGATGATGTCCTTGGCCACGTCGCTCTGCTTCTCGAACATCGACATCATCATGACGGTGCCGATGTCGTAGCTGCAGGCTGAGTAGTAGTCGAAGGGCTGGCTGACGAGGGCGAAGTACCTGGTGTATAGGCTGTCGTACTTTTCAGATGCGGCGGGGGCTGCTAGTGTGCTGTAGATGCTAAGTTTGTCTGCATGCGTCGGCGCGTCGTCTATGAACTGCTGGGTCGTGCTCGTGCCGTCACTGCCGAACCATTTACATCCGTAGACGGTCGGGTAGTCCTTCGCTTGTGTGATGATGTTCACACCCTCCCTGAACGAGATAAGTTCAACCGCTATCCTGTCTGCACCATACTTAGCCTTAGCAGCCGACAACACGTTCTCGGCCGTCTGCAGGTAGCTGCTCCACTCCGTCACCTCAGCGGCGTACCGGATCTTGTCCAGCACGACGCCACCCTTCTTCTCGAAGTCGGGCTTCAGGATGTTGTAGATGCCGTCAGCCCAGGCGTCTCCACGCTGGATGACGACTATGGCCTTGATGCCGTAGCTCCAGAGCATCTCGGCGATGGCGGGGGCCTGCACCAAGTCGGTTGGGCACATCCTGAGGAGGTTATCGTTAGGGATCATCAGCAGAGGCGAGGTGGAGCTGCTGCTCCACATAAGCATCTTGTTCTCATTACAGTAGCTCAAGGATCCCGAAGCCTGAGACGACCAAAGTCCTCCCTCGAAGACGGTTACGCCCATCGACTTGAAGGATTGAACCTTCTCGAGGTGGACGTTAGCTAGGCTCGTGGCGTCGTCTATGAGCCAGTCGAACTTGACTCCGTATCCGAGCCTGGTGGCGTACGCGTTCATGTCTGTCTCCATGATCTGCTTGTGCAGTGGCTGTCCCGTCTCTAGGCCGGCGGTGTCTGAGGAGATGTAGCCGATCTTGATGGTCTTGCCATCGAGGGGCCTCTTGTACTCTGTTACAGTCACAGTCTTTGTCTCAACCTTTGGCGGCATGGCGTAGTAGCCTACTCCGGCTCCTACGGCCAAGCCGACCACTAATAGCACTATAGCTAGGGTCATTCCTTTCGATTCCAAGTTTTACACCTTAAGTTTGTCGCGATGCTATTTTCTCCTTTTAAACTATTTAAGATTTTTACTATAAGTACTACTAATGCGATGTAAAAAGGCCGCTTTATACCGAGAAGAACCCAAAAATAGATTTAAAAAATGACGTTAAGAGAACCAATTTTTAACATTTATCTGCAATCCAGATATTGCGTGGGAAAAATATTATTAACCGAAAAGCCGAGAGGGCTGTTGGGAAAAAATGTTAATTCCAGCGTTATGGTTGGCTGCGCTCGTTTACGCGAGCGAGTTAACTCTACTGAGTGTCGGCTTTACTCTAACGTACCTGACCGCTAAGGTGCCTAACTTCGCGCACGGCACGTATGCCGGTGTAGGCATCTACGTCAGCTTCACCTTTGCGAAGGTCTGGGGGCTGTCGCCGTACCTCGGCTTCCCGGTCGCCTTCATATTCGGAGGCATAATGAGCGTAATCATATATATTCTGGTCATCGGTACCCTGGCAAGGATGGGGGGAGGATCCATCGTACTGACTATCGCGACCCTGGCCATCCAGATAACCCTGGGGGCGCTGATCAACATCTACGCCTTCTGGCTCAGGGCAATGATGGGTGGCTACACCATGAACTTCCTACTGAAGGAGAACGACTTCGAGTGGATCGGATTCCCAGGGATATTCCCGGTCGCGATAGGCATCAGCATCGCAGCCGTTCTCGTGCTACACTACATCCTCACGAGGACCAAGATGGGGGTCGCCATGCGTGCGACGGCGGAGGACCCTGAACTATCCTCCGTCCTCGGGATCAACATCAACCAGATACAGCTCTTCTCTTGGTTCCTGACCGGCGGACTCGCCTGCCTAGCGGGCGCCATGATCCCGATGTGGTTCATGAGCACCCCGACATCTGGCTCGGCTATCATCACGAGCATCATGGCGGGCAGCCTCCTCGGCGGCTTCGAGAGCGTCTACGGCGCCATAGTCGGCGGCTTCGCCGTCGGCCTCAGCGAGATCCTTCTGACATACGTAGGTACTGAGTTAATTGGCACATGGGTGGGCGAGTATCGACCCCTCGTCCCGATGATCTTCCTCATCGCCGTCCTCCTTGTCGAGCCTAGGGGCTTGCAGGGGGCCTACGATCGGATAATGGCGAGGAGGACAACCATGCCTAAGGCAATTCCGACTCCAGAGACTGAGAAGAAGGAGGAGGGTGAGAAGAAAGAATGATGGCTGATATAGCGCTAGGAATCCTTGGCTCACTGCCAACGGCGATCGAAGGCACGAACAGGTTGATCGTGGACATCGCCATGTTCTTCGGTCTCCTAGTCATCGTCGCCATGGCCCTAAACTTCCAGTACGGCAACGCGGGCATCCCGAACATGGGCTGCGCCGTCCAAGTCATCATAGGAGCCTTCACAGTCAGCGCCCTGACCGTGAGGCTGTGCTTCATGATAATCGAAGGCGCAGGCGTCAAACTGATGCCTTGGGCCTCTGACTACGACTGGGTTTACAGCATGACTTGGAACGTCGCCACGGCCAACAACTTCCTCAAGAATCAATTTATGCTGAGCGTCTCCCTATTACTGTTCTCCCTCGCCGTCGGTATCCTGCTCGGTGCCGTCATCGGGTACCTGATCTCGCTCCCCGCAATCAGGCTAAGGGCGACGTACCTGATGATCGTCCTGATCACAATGGCTGACGCCTCACAGATCTTCGGCAGGAACATCGTCTCGATCAGCGGCGGAACCCTCGGCGTATGGATCCCCGACGTCTTCAGGTGGTATCCTGGAGACAAGGGCGTGATCTGCGCCGTCGTGACACTGTTCCTAGGGCTCATAAGCTTCTTCATCTTCAGGACGATGCTCAACTCCCCCTACGGGAGGCTGATGAGGTCCCTCAGGGAGAACGAGGTAACGGTGGCAAGCGTCGGAAAGGACGTCGTCAGCATCAGGAGGAACATCCTGATGTTCGCCTCAGGCGTCACCGCAATCGCGGGCGTCATGAACGCCTTCTACACGAGCTACGTCATGGAGGCATTCTACACACGCGCCTACTGGACGTACTGGCCATGGCTGATGCTCATCCTCGGCGGACCAGGCAACAACGCGGGCACCTTCCTAGGATGCGCACTCGTCGTCGCCCTACGCAGGGTAATCACCGTCTACAAGTTCACAATCCAGGCCGTGTTCTTCTTCCCGATCAGCTACCTTGAGGAGATAATCCTCGGAGTGCTCTTGGTCACCGTCATGATCTTCAGACCCAACGGACTCATACCCGAGAAGCTGCTCTACGTACCCGGCGTCAACTACTCCAACATCGTGCAGGAGGAGGTCAAGGTAGACTGGCGCTCCGCACCCAAGGCTAGGCTGAAGGGCGGAGGACCGCTAGGCCGGAAGAAGAAGGAGGAGCCCAAGGAGGAGGAGAAGAAGTGACGCACCCGGCGCTACTGATGCTGCTCAGCTTCCTCAGTGTCGCCCAGGAGGACCTCGGCACCCAATACGACAACATCCTCTTCTACACGATGATCTTCTTATGGGTAATCATGCCCGTCTTCATCGTCTACGAGGAGATCAAGGAGCGGAGGTCTCTAGCCGCGGGCGAGAGGGCCTTGGAGGCCTCCAACATAGAGGAAGCGAAGGCAGAGTCATCTGAACCAGCCGAGGAGAAGCAGTAGAAACCCCCTCTTTCTTTAACCCCTTCTAAATTTTTCCCAAACCAAATCGGGGAAAAAGTCTATGGCACTGATGTGAATAAAGGATAGGGGGCGTGGCTACTCGGTCTTCAGTGTGTAGAGGACGCCCATGCCCGCGAGGGCCTTATCGATCCTGCCTATGAGGTCCTCGACCTGCTTCATGCTCGGCTTCTCGGTCCACTCGAACATGAAGTCCTCCTCTCCCATGAGCTGCTTCGCGTCGCTTATGATCTTCTGGGGCTCGTAGCATTCGACGTAGGTGTTCTTGAGGTTCTTCAGGTAGTTGTCCCAGTCGCGATTATCCGTCTGAGTTCTCGTCGGGTAAGGGATGCACTTGTGGCTGAACTTGACCTCCCTCGTCTTCGACATCTCCACTGCCACTCCCTCGAGAGCCTTGAGCGCCTTCATCAGGGGCGGACCATACAATCGAGCATAGGTCTTGGCCAACGTGATCTCCTTACAATGCTAGGATGGTGAACGATAGAAAAAGCTTTTCACCGGAATGGAGCTTCCGCCACCTCACCGGCTCTAGGCGCTGTCCTTAGCCTTCTCCATGCGCCTCATGATCAGGCGGTACTTCCGGTACCTGTCGTCCATCGAGAACCTCGCGGGGTGCGGCGACCTCACCTCGCCTCCGCACCTAGGGCAAGCATCCACGTGGAGGGTGTATCCACCGCACTTGACGCATCTTCTCAGAAGCCAGACCAAAGGCTATCCCCCGGAGTCACTCCCTCTTGAAGGCTATCGTGCCCTCGTGATTCGCCCACTCGCCCTCAGCGAGCTTCACGATCTTGTCGAGGGCGACCTCCGCCTTCTTGTAGTCGTCGGCCGTGACCTCGATCCGGTACTTTGGGGCGCCCAGGGTGTAGATGTTGACGTCGACGTCGTTCTCGTCGCCGAGGTGCTTCGTCGCCTGGAACGCCTCCCTGATCTCCTCGACGCCCCTGTTCCCCATGGCCGTGACCTCGAATACGCCCTGGACGGTCACGCCCTTGACGACGATCTTGTCCTTGGCGGTCTGGGTCAGGGCCTCAGCGGTCTTCGCGTCCACGCCGGCCTCGGTCAGGGCCTTCACCCCCTTCTTGGCGGCGGCCTCCAGTCCATCGTAGAGAGTACCGTATTTCTCGACGACGCTCAGCCCCACAGCGGAGTAAAGCTTCTCGGGGGAGGTCTTCAGGGCGGCGGCAGCGGACTTTAGTAGGCTCTCGGCCTTCCTGCTCTTCTTCCACTGCTCAAGCTTCTTCCTCTTGTCGTCCTTGTTCACCCTACGGAGCGAGAGGTCGACCTGCCCCTTGCTCGCGTCTACCCTGAGGACCTGGAGGACGACCTTCTGCCCCTCCCTGACGTGGTTCCGGATGTTCCTGACCCAGCGCGAAGAAATCTCGCTTATGTGGAGCAGCGCCTCCTTCCCGTCGTACTCGTCGAGCGCCACGTAGGCGCCATAAGACTCAAGCCTGCTGACGGTGGCTACGACGAATTCGCCTGTCTCAGGCCACTCCGTACGCCCAAAACTCATGGGGCTCACCCTAGGACAGCTATTATAGAGCCTTTAATCTTAGCCTTTCCGCCCGTAGGCTCCGCCAGAACCTCTCCGCACGTCCGGCATTTGACCTCGTGGCTGGTGTTGCTGAAGACTATCTGCTCGCTCTCGCAGCTCAGGCAGCGGACCCTGAGGAACTTCGAGGTGGGCCTCGGTATCAGGCTCTCCCATTCCGACATTTACTCTATCTCCAGCTTCTTGAGCCTCAAGCCCTTCCGCATCAGGGTATACTTGCACTCCTTGCACTGGAGCATGAGGGTCATCTTCTTCGTCACCTTGGCCTGGTTGTGCTGCATCGGGAACTTCTGCCCACCGTAGCCCTTCTTCCGCTCCGCCTGGTGCCTCTCCCCCTTCTTGGCACCCTGCCGCTTCCCCGCCTTGTATAGGCTGACGGCGAACTCGGTGTGAGTCTTACATTTAGGGCAGAAAGTCTTCATCGTCTTCGGCACTTTCATGGCTCTGTATCCACCTCCTTAGCTATGCCCCTCCTTATTAGGTTTTCAGAATTCTGCGAAGGCAGCGAAGCGACGTCCTCGGCCTTGAATGGGCCGTAGGTCTTCATGTCCACGCCCATTATGGCTGAGAGGGGCTGGAGGAAGCGAACGACCTTGTAGGCTAAGGCGGGCTTCTCCTCCTTCACTGTGGGCTGCGCATGCTCCTGCGGCCTCTGCGCCTTGCCCTGTAGGACCTGCTTCAGCGCCTGGCTGTGGGCCGAGATGAGGCGCCTGAGGTCGACCTGCAGCCTCTTCTCCTCAGTGGTGAGGTTTAGAGACTCAATGGGCATGTTGTTGAGCTCTGCGAGGACTACCTTTCTGAGCCTGAGCTGTGCCATCTCCTGGAGCATCATATCTGCGTACTGACGCTCCTTCTCCATCAGCCTCCCCCTCAGAGAGGAGGGGTCGACCGCCTCGGGCTGACCCCTAAGCTTCGAGGCGTACACGCCCATGACGGCGAAGAAGCCCTCCGGGAGGGGCTGGATGTCCGGTCTGTGCCTCTCCTTCTCCCATGCGTCGAGGAGCACCCTGTAGTCATCTGTCATGGTTCAACCCTCGCCCCCTTCTTACAGAGCAGGAACATGGCGACCGCCGTCGGTACCTCCACGGCCTCGTCGCTGTACGGCCCATACTCCGTGTCCCCTATCCTGACCTTGGGCGCGGACCTGACGTACACCCTCTCCGTCCCCTCCTTGAAGGCGACGGCGCTGGTCATCGGGTCATAGTCAGCGAGGCGGTCAACCGGCACTGTCTGGACCTGCCAGCCCGTCTTTCCGTGCAGCGTGTTCGGGAGCCTTATCAGCCGGTGGATATCGGTGGAGACGACGGTGTCTATGTCGGCGGCCTGCTCCTTGACCGAGACGGCCATGATCTTCTCCAAGGAGGCGGCGTCTATGAGGCGGAGCACGCTGCTGGGGTGCCTCTCACGGAGTGATTCGAGGACCTCCTCCCTCCTCTCCAGGATGTTCCTTGTGGCGTTCCTCCCGATCTTGAGGCCCTTCACCTCTTCCGGCGTAACGGACGCAACATAGTCGTACAAGGACCTGCAGGCTCTGCCCCTCCAGCCCTCCTCGGCGAGGCTCGACACGTCGCCCCGTAGCTGGAGGTTGAAGCCCATGTACTCAGGGTTGAGCCCAGTCCCCATGATGTAGTCCACGATCTCCCTCCGCGCCGACTGGTCAAGCGTCCTCACGGCTTGGCTTCGCACGTGGACGTGATACCCCCTGTTCCCCGAGAAGTTGACAACGATGTCCTTCGAGGGGTTTACGCCGAAGTCCTGAATCAGGATGTCGAGGAGCTTCTGGGTCTCGTGCTTCGCAGCCCTCAGGCACTTCTCGCAGAGCCAGGTCTCGGTCTCGAAGGTTGCCTTACCGCATGTACAGAGTTCAGGCGGCCTGCCCACGCCCTCTGCGCCGCATGTCCTGCATCTCCACTTGTCGTGTTCCTGCTGGCAGGGGAGGTTGAAGTGGTCGGCGTCTATGTCGAAGATGAGGTCGGCGCCGAGCCAGCCCTTTCCGCTCATCTCCGCCTCGGGGTCCTTGTAGTAGGAGGATGAGTGGTAGCAGTGGGCTGGGGCGTTCTCGGCGAGGTGTCTCCTGAAGGCGGCCTCGTCCCTAAAGCCGATGTGGCGGAACATGGTCTTGCCGCCGAAGGCGAGGAAGGCGAATTCCCTGTGTCTTATCTCGGTCGGCGCCGGTATGGTGCCGGAGTAGGCGGAGTACCATCTCCTGAACTGATCGGAGACGTACCTCGGGCTCCCCCACTCAGGCTCCATGCGGTATCCTGTTAGATTATTCTGCCCACCCTTAAAAACAAGTTTCGGAGGAGGTCTAGCCGGCTTGATCCTCGGCCTGCTTCATGCCGTTGTACGGGCAGGATCCACAGAAATTGGGGTTGAACCTGACCAAGTTCCGATAGTGCCTGCAGTAGTGTAGGCCGACCTGCCTGACGCGGCGCTTCTCCTCGGACTTGTCGCTCAAGTTGAGACCATCTTTAAGTTACTTCGGCTTATTTAGGTCTTCGACCTTCCCAGGGCTCTTCGTCTGAGCTAGTCTGCGGGCCTTTATCCTGTAGTAGGCGAGGGGGTGCTTGACGCGCTCGCAGATTTCGTCCTTCCCCTTGCAGATGCCGTGGGTGCGAAGGGTGTCACAAGTCGGCGGTGTGTACCGGGTCCTGTGCCCCTTGATACCCGCTATGTGCTCTATCTGGTACCGGGTCATCGCCTCGTCGAAGTCTGTGACGCTGACGTAGAGTTCGACCATCTTTTCGAGGGGCATACCGACGTGGACTAGGAATGAGGTGAATGCGAACCTCTCCATGTGGCTCGCCCTCCTCCCAGAGAGGAGTCCCTCGAGGCAGAACCGAATGCAGGGCGGGAAAGCCTCGTTGATGACCTCGGACGGCAGGTTCTCGCCGCCCAGCCTAGAGCGGTTCTCCTCGAAGACCTTAGCCACCCTGTCGAGGCGCTCCTTCAGCGGCTCAGGGAGGCTTATCCTGGTGTGCTTGGAGACCCGCGCCTGTATTCTGGCCTCAACCTCGCCCTGTAGAAGCCTAGCCGCCTCATTCCTAGTCAGCAGCACGTGGCCGTTCTTCATGATCCTGTTGACGAGCTTCCACTTGTCCTCGTGGAACCCCGAGGAGGCTCGGAGGTAGTCGCTG
>Ga0315288_10004993_pt1 | contig 16896 bp, 14 predicted proteins | sample YL17G11_20_MG_FD_203454 | JGI IMG/M metagenome (GOLD analysis project Ga0315288, IMG submission 203454) | Sediment microbial communities from Yellowstone Lake, YNP, Wyoming, USA - YL17G11_20 | ecosystem: Environmental > Aquatic > Freshwater > Lake > Sediment | place: USA: Wyoming | collected... | reverse complement strand
CCCGCCCGACAAGATAACCGTCTGCGTCGGCCAAGCCGTCCGCTTCGAAGCCGTCGCCTACACTTCCGATGGTGTGGGTTTCATCTCCAGCCCGGAGTGGGTCTGGGAGTTCGGCGGTGGCATCGAGTCCAAGAAGAACCCCACCGAGCACGCCTACGAGAAGGAAGGCGCCTACACCGTCACCGTCACTGCGACCGCGAAGGAGGGAACCGGCACAGCGGAGACAACCGTCGAAGCCGTCGAGGACGGAGGCGAGGTGCCTCGTGGCAGCACCCTCTACATGCGCGACCCCATCACCAAGGCTCGCGTAGCGCCGCCGTGCGATGCGGTGCAGGTCGTGTTCGAGACAACGGACAGCATGGTGATGGAGATCAAGCTCTGGCGGCAGTCTCCGCCCGACGTACCGAACAACACATGGCATGACATGGGCGGAGCGACTTACGAGAACACGGGCATGCCCGGCCTTCAGCGGTGGTATTGGGCGTGGCTCACTCTGGGGGACAAGAACTGGCCGGTGGACCTCAAGGTGACCTACAAGAAGCCCGGCACGCCGCCGCCATTCCCGCCGCCGATGCAGGAGATCACCTTCGGCCCGGTGACGTGGACCCCGGGCAACGCGGTAGTGCACTCGGATGACGTGATCCTGCCCTGGAACGGGGACGATCCACAGACGATCTCCTGGACGATCACGCACGCGGACCGGGACAACCCCAAGTCCACGGTGACCGTGTGCATCTACATGATCGACAGCACGTCGCCAACGAAGACGTTCACACTGACGAACTAGGGGATCGGCGCGGGCTCGGTCGAGTGGAACGGCGAGGTGAATCAGGGCATGCCGGCTGCCCAGCCAGGTATCTACACCTACAAGGTGACCGCGGTCCACGACGCCTTCCCGATGTGCCAGAACGTCGACAAGTCGGGGGTCCTCACGCCGACCGTCGAGGACTTCCGCTATTGGTTGCTGCCGACAGAGGACCCAAGCGTCAAGACGATGACGGGCTACGTCCAGTACAAGCTGAACCGGGCGGCGGGGGCAGCGCATATCGATATCTACGGCCGCGACCTTGCCGGGGGCTACCCCGAGCTCCGGCAGGGGAACATCGCTTGCCCCGACCTGTCTGCGGGGATACACCTCGCCGACACGTTCTCCTTCGATGTGTCCGTGGACGAGAACGGGGAATTGCTTGGCACGTACCATGCCGTGATCTACGCGACCGAAACGACGGAAGATGGCGAGCTCAACCGTGACCTGCTGCCCAAGTTCGCAATGCAGCGCAATGACGAGGACGACCCGGTGACGCTGGACCTGTCCGTGGCCGATCGTGTGGAGGCGACGGAGGAGCAGCCCGGGGGCTATCTCTGCGTGAACCTTGGCGATGACGACGCGAACAGCCAGGAGGATCGGACGCAGACGACGCCGCCGGCGGGGATCGCGGGGGAAGACGATCTGCTCGGGCTCACGCTCGGGCTGCCGGATGCGGCGGTGAACGTCGGCGTGGTGACTCTGACCGCGACCGCGGGTGGCGGCAAACTGGGGGACTGCGTGTGGCTCAGCGCCACCAAAGCGCCCGTCGGCGTCGTGCATTCGTGGGCGCTCGGCGGCCCCGACACGACGTGGGACCTGTCGGTACCACAGCGGCCGAGCCAGACGCAGCTCTGGCTGGAGGGCATCGAGCGGAGCGGAGGGCCGCGGGACATCACGCTGGAGCTATCCTACACCGCGGGCGGCGCCGCGCCGCTCGTGGACCGCGTGAACCTGACGGTGTTCGAGGTGACGACCCTCACACCGCAAGGGGATCCGACCAAGATACTGATCCGGTCGTTCGACGGTTTCCCCTGCCCCAACCAGATCGCTGACGGGACCGTGTCCATCAGCGCCACCGTGGAGCCGGCAGAGGAAGGAGTGCTCGTCATCTTCCGGACGTTCGACCCTGACGACCAGTCTCAGTACGAATGGGATCCGGGCGGCGACGACAACCGCGACTACAACCCAGATCCCCAGAATGGCTACGACAACAGGCTGGGGAACCTGCTCCTCCCTGGCGGGGGCACCCCTACAGGCGGTAGCACACGAACTTACGGGAACGGCCAGTACTACCAGATCGGGGTCACGACCGACCAGAACGGCGCGGCGGCAGCACAACTGACAATCACCGGCCGGTTTGCGGGCGACAACTACTATGTCGCCGCGAACCCGTGCACGGGCACGGATGGAGGCGACCGACACACAGCCGACCTCGTGGCCTGGAAGCGGATCTACATTGAGAAGGACAGGATGTACACACGGAGCGTCGACCTAACCGCGGACTTGCACAGGGACCAAGACACCGACCCCGACACACTCGAGGTGCAGTCTACAGCCGAGTTCGTGGTGAACCAGGCCGTGGTGGTATTCGACTGTGACGGGTATGAGGACGCCACGGTGCTCGCTAAGCCGGACGCCACGCACCTCATAGTCACCGATCTGCAGAGCGACTACGGCGCTGGGTATGGCAACGACCCGGACTGGTCCTGTGGCGCCGCGGTCACGCATCAGGATATGCCCTGCTTCGACGTGGACTTCTTGGGGAGGTTGAAGGCGGGCTACGGCGACCATGCTGCCGGGACGGATGGAGGCTGCTTCGTCGAGTACGTCCAGTTCGAGTTTGTGCAGAAGACGGCGTACCGTCGGTTCTTCCCCGATTCCGCCTCCATGCAGGACTACTCGCGGGTGTGGTTCCACAACTACTCGTCCAATGCCAACTGCATCCACGCGATCGCTGCAGGATACGGTGCATCCGAGACGGACCAGGACGTGGCTTCCTCTAACGCCGCCACGGCCCACACCTTCGCGTTCAGGCTGCTGATCGACTACTGGGACCAGAACGGGCTTCCGATGCTCGACAGCGACATAGTCGCTCACGAGTTTGGCCACCACTTTGGGCTGAACGACGGCTGTCCGAATCCCTGCCACTCGGGCATCGAGGACTTGTGCCTGATGAGCCAGGACCGCAACCGAGCGGACGAGATATCCGAGTTTTGCGGACCCACGCTCGGCCAGCCTGACGCAGGGCATGTGTACGTGATCCGAGGACGGGAGGACCCAATCTGATGCGAAGCGTAACAGCGCCTGGACACCATCGGGCCCGTGCGCGCACTTGGGCCGTGCTGGGGTGCCTGACCTTCGCGTGGGCACCAACCTGGGCGCAGGACGCCGGCACTCCGGGGGGCGAGAGCGCGTCGGCGGTGATGCAGCGCGCCCTAGCGACCCAGTCCGTCCTCCGCCCCGACGTGCCGCCGGACCTGCTGCGCGAGGTAGTCGAGGGCCTGGGCATTACCGACTACGGCGGCATGTCGCCGCTATCAGTCTCGTCGACACTCGACCGCGCGCTTGGTCGCTACCTGGAGATCAATGGCACATTTCGCACCGACCCCGTGCAGGAAGGAACGATCGTCTCACTGTTCCACATGGCCGGCGAAAGGGCAGTCCCGTTCCTTGCCCCGAAGCTTCTCGACCCGTCACCGCGCGTGCGTGCGGTGGCCGGCGGGCTGCTGGTCGCCAGCACAGGCTCGGTCGGGGAGGGCGATGAGCGGGCTCGGGAGGTCGAGCGTGCGGTCCAACTCCCCCTGTGCCTTATGGCGACGTACGATACGGATCCGGAGGTGCGACGGCTCGCAGCTTCACGGCTCGGGAGTGTGGGGGCTCCCTATGTCTGGGCCAAGCGCTCGCTGCCGGAGCGGATTGCGGGGGAGCTGGCACGGCTGTGCGCCGATCCGGAGGACCTCATCGCCTACCCCGCGGCCAAGCATCTCCACGACTTCGGCCGGGACGACCTTATCCCGGCGCACCTGATGCAGCGTCTTCGCGAGGACCCGGAGGTTCACACTGAGTGGTAGGGCAAACCGGGGACAGACGGTAGTTTTTCTTGCGTGTGGGCGGGCACGGTGGTATGCTCGCCCCCATGAGCCGACGCGCGCGAGCAGTCTTCCTCGACCTGCCCCATCACGTGACGCAACGCGGGAACTACCGGCAGGACGTGTTCCTGGACGATGGCGACCGCCAGCGGTATCTGGCCTGGCTCGCGCACTACGCTCAGCGGTATGGGCTGGCCGTCTGGGCATACTGCTTGATGGGCAATCATGTGCATCTCATCGCGGTGCCTCGGCAACCGGAGGCACTGGCGCGGACGCTGGCAGCCACGCACATGCGCCACTCGCAGGCGGTGAACCGCGAGCGCGGCACGAGCGGGCACTTGTGGCAGGGGCGATACTACTCGTGCCCATTGGACGACCCGCATCTCGTTCGCGCAGCTTGCTACATCGAGCGGAACCCGGTGCGGGCGGGACTGGTGACGCGGGCGACGGAATGGCTATGGTCGAGCGCGAGGGCGCACGCGCTGGGCGAGGCAGACAGGCTGGTCTCGGGGAGTTCGTGGCCGTCGGCGGACCTCGCCATGCGCTGGGCGGAGATGCTGGGGGAGGAGGAGGACCCATCGGTGGCGGCGGCGCTTCGGCAACACACGTCGGCCGGCCGGCCGCTGGGTAGCGAGGGGTTCGTGGCGCGCTTGGAGGAGTTGGCGGGGCGAGCATTGCGGGCACTGGCCCCGGGCCGCCCCCGCAAGGCGAAGGCTGGCACCGGCTGATGCACAGAAACTACCGTCTGTCCCTGGTTTCCCCTGGTTTCCACGATCCCGCGCCCCTGGCGAGCTTAGGCCGTGGGAGGGGCGGGTTCGGAGACCCGCCGGCACGGGAGGCGGGATGGGGCTGTTGGCGCCCCAATGAAGTGCCATTCCCGTCTGTCCCCAGTTTCCAGGCTCAGAGCTGCGGGTCAGGAGACGCGCGGGCACGGGAGCCCGTTGGACCTTCGCCTGCCTGGCGAAGTGCCATTCGGGGGCGCGCTCAACGTTCGGCATTTCGCTCGCGTACGAGGCTCTCTATCTCCTCGACCAAGGCTTCGAAGAGGCGGTCGGCCGGGACGCGCCGCACAACCTCGCCGTGGCGGAACACGCCGCCGCTATCCTTCCCCCCACAGATGCCTACATCGGCTTCCTTGGCCTCGCCGGGGCCGTTGACAACGCAGCCCATCACGGCCACGGTGATCGGCGTGTCGATGGTCCGCACGTACTCCGCCACTCGCTCCGCCAGCTCGCAGACGGGCACCTGGGTACGGCCGCACGTCGGGCAGGAGATCAGCGTAACGCCGCGCTGCCTGAGGCCGAGGGACGAGAGGAGCGTGCAGGCGACCTGCACCTCCGTGACCGGCGGCCCCGTGAGCGAGACGCGGAGCGTGTCGCCGATGCCGTGCGCGAAGAGGATCCCGAGGGCGGCCGCTGACTTCGTGGCTCCGGTCAGCGGGAGCCCCGCCTCAGTGACTCCCACGTGCTGAGGGCAATCGGACAGCTCGGCGAAGCGCCGGCACGCCTCCACCGTGCGCCATACATCGGAGGCCTTGATCGAGACCACGATGTCCCGGAAGCCCCAGCCTTCGAGGCGCTGGACGTGGCGCGCGGCGCTCTCCGCCAGGGCCGCCGAGGTCGCATGGCCGTACTGAGCCAACAGGTCGCGCTCAAGGGAACCGGCGTTCACCCCGACACGGATGGGTATCCCGGCCTCGCCCGCACGATCGACGATGGCTCGGACACGATCTTCGGCACCGATGTTGCCCGGGTTGATGCGAACCTTGTGCGCCCCGGCATCGATGGCTGTGAGGGCCAGCCGGTAGTCGAAGTGGATGTCGGCCACGATGGGGCAGGGGCTCTCTTGCACGATCCCCCGGAGGGATTCGGCGGCCTCGGCATCCGGCACAGCAACGCGCATGATGTCACACCCGGCGGCGCAGGCGTCGCGGACCTGGGCGACCGTCGCAGCCACGTCGTGCGTGTCGGTCTTCGTCATCGACTGGACGACGATCGGAGCCGACCCGCCGATGGGCACGGAGCCGATGCGAACCTGGCGGGTGTGCCGGCGCGGCAGCGGCAGAGGCGTGTGGCGATCGGCCAAGCCGTTCGTGTGGAAGGGGTCAGTCATCCTTCTCAACCGTCGGGGCAGGCCTGCGCGCCGAGGTCCCCGGGGACTGGTCCGGTACCGCGACGGCCGGCGGGGCGGGCGACTCGGCAGGGGGAACCACCGGCCTCTGAGCGTCCAGGTCCGCCTGCTTCTGGGCTTCCATCTCCTCCGCGGCTTCCTGCAGCGGCGTCTTTCCGCTCCGGATGCGCTGCACGTCGGAGACCGACACCGCGATGGCGAAGATCACGATCAACATGAGGCCGACGAGGTGAACCATGGCCTCCTTCTGCTTGTCGAACAGCTTCCCGCGCGCGCCCTCCACGGCCATGATCACGAAGCGTCCGCCGTCGAACATGGGGATCGGAAGCAGGTTGAAGATGCCGATGCTGATGTTCAGCGCGGCGAAGAGCCACAAGAGGGGCCGGATGCCGAGCTTCACGAACTCGTTCACGGTCTGCACGATCCCCAGCGGCCCCATCACCTTCTCCTGAGGCGCGCTGCGCCCGGCGATCTTCCGCCACACGAACCCGACGGTCTCCTTGGTGAAGTAGGCCGTCTCACGGACACCGTGGGTGAGGTAGGCCCAAGGAGGGGCGCTCGTCCGATAGCTCGCCACGCCAGGCTTGAAGCCGATCATCGAACGCTCGGTCGCGCCCGTGGGCAGCCCGAACTGCGAAGCTTCCTGGGGTTCGATCTTCTGGGAGACCGTCGGGACGGAGTAGGTCTGCCGTTGGCCCTCGCGCAGGACGGTGACCTGGACATCTCCGGGACCTTTGGGAGCAATGGCGCGAACGAGATCGTCCACACTTGTGATCTCGGTTCCATCCACCGCCGTGATGCAATCGTCCGTCTTGAGCCCCGCGCTCAGCGCCGGTGAGCCATCCGTGAACCCGAGGACGGTGACGCCCTGGCCCAGTCCCCAGACCACGCCGATGGTAGTCAGCAGGAGGCAGGCGAGCACGAAATTCATGGTCGCGCCCGCGAGGATGGTCAGCAACCGCCCCGCAACCGGACGCTGGTAGATGCTTCCCTCCTGGCACTCCTCGCCGGGCTCCATGCCGACGATCCTCACGAACGCGGCGAAGGGCACGGCGCGAAGCGAGTACTCGGTGTCCCCCTTGCGCCGTCGCAGGAGAACCGGCCCGATGCCGAGGGCGAACTGCGTCACGCGGATCCGGAAGAGCCGCGCAACGAGGAAGTGGCCCGCTTCGTGGAACAGCATGGCAGTCCCAAGAAAGGCGATGACGGCGATGGCAGTAGCGACACGATCCCCAAACATCGTTAGGTGGTTGCCCCTAATCGGCTCGACTCGGCGCCAAGCTAGGCGCCCGTCGACGAGATCGTCCTACTCACGCACTGGCGCGCCCGGGCGTCCGCATCCATGATCGCCACCAGGTCGGGGCGCTGCACGACCTCGTGCTCCGCCATGGCCCGCTCGATGAGACGTGGGATACCGCCGAACCCGATCTGCCCCCCAAGGAACGCGCCCACAGCGACTTCGTTGGCGGCGTTGAGCACGGTGGTCATCGTCCCGCCCTGACGCGCCGCCTCATAGGCGAGTGCGATGCACGGGAACCGCTCGGGATCGGCCTCCTCGAAGTCCAGACGCCCGCTCGGGAGGAAGTCCAGACGGTCAAACGGATTCCCTAGTCTCTCAGGATACAACACGGCGTACTGAATGGGCAAACGCATGTCTGGGCACGCGAGCTGCGCTTTCACCGAACCGTCGGCGAACTCCACCATGGAGTGGATCACGCTCTGCGGGTGGACCAGAATGCTGATGCGGTCGAGGGGTACGCCAAACAGCCTCTGAGCCTCGATCACCTCGAGGCCCTTGTTCATCATGCTGGCCGAATCGATGGTGATCTTGGCGCCCATCGACCACGTCGGATGGGCGAGGGCTTGCTCCACCGTCGCTTGCTCGATCTCCGCGCGCGTGCTCCGGCGGAACGGCCCGCCCGATGCGGTCAGGAGGAGCCGAGCGACTTCCTCAGTCCTCTCGCCTCGCAGACACTGGAACAGCGCTGATATCTCGCTGTCGATGGGAAGGAGCGGCACGCCCCGTTCGCAAGCCTCCGCCACGAGGAGCTCACCGGCCGCCACAAGCGGCTCCTTGGCTGCGAAGGCTACGCGCTTCCCGGCGCGGATGGCACTCAGCGTGGGCGCCAGTGCCGCGACGCCGGTAATGGCCACGACCACCGTGCCCACCCCGTCCCGCTCCGCCGCGCGCTGCACGGCCTCGGCGCCGCACCGGACCTCGACCGAAGAGGGGAGCGCCGCGCGGACGTGGCCAGCGGCACCGACATCGCGGATGACCACGACCTCGGGGCTGAACTCTCGCGCCTGGGCGACAAGGAGGCCGGCGTTGCGGCCAGCCGTGAGAGCGGCGACGCTCAGTCGATCCGGGTGGGCGCGAACGACGTCGAGCGTCTGTGTGCCAATGGAGCCGGTGGAACCGAGGAGGGACAAGCGCATCATGCCGGCGGTACTCCCGCCTGCCCTCGGTCGACTCCTAGCTGGCTCGAAGTCATGCCGAAGCGTCGCTCCCGGCGGGCGTAGGTCGCGATAGCCTCGTCGAGCTCATCCTCATCGAAGTCCGGCCAGAGGACGGGGGTCACGTACAGCTCCGTGTAGGCGCACTGCCAGAGCAGGAAGTTCGACAGCCGCATCTCTCCGGCGGTGCGGATCAGGAGGTCCGGGTCCGGCAAGCCGGCCGTGTAGAGGTGGGCCTCGAGCATCGCCTCGTCGATGTCGCTCGGCGCTACATCCCCGCGCGCCACCCGCTCGGCCAGAGCGCGTACGGCGTCGATGATCTCGCGGCGCGAGCCGTAGTTGACCGCGATGTTGAGTGTGAGTCCCGGGTTGCCCGCCGTCATCTGCGTGGCCTCGCCAAAGGCGGCCTGCATCGACTGGGGCAGCTCATCCATTCCACCTGAGAAGCGGAACCTCATCCCGCGCCGGTGGAGCTCTTCGATCTCGCGTCGCAGGGCCTTCTCGATGAGGCCCATCAGCGCACTCACCTCGTCGCGGGGGCGCCGCCAGTTCTCCGAGCTGAACGCGTACGCGGTGACGACCTGGACGCCTCGGTCGGCGCACGCGTTGCACACGCGCCGGAGCGCGCTCACCCCTTGCTTGTGGCCGGCTGGGCGCGGCAACATGCGCCGCTTCGCCCAACGCCCGTTCCCGTCCATGACGATGGCGATGTGTCTGGGTATGGCCTGGGATGGCACCATATCGGGCATCGGGGTCTCGGATCGCAGGTCGGCCCGGTGCGCCTGGCAATGCGCCGCGCCGGACGTCTCGCCGCACACATTGGGTCGGCATCGGGCACGGGGCGAAGCCGCTACACCTGCATGATCTCCTTCTCTTTGGCCTTGAGCACCTGCTCGAGCTTTTCGATGGCCTTGTCCGTCGCCTTCTGGACCTCGTCCTGCGCCCGTTTCGAGTCGTCCTCGCCGATCTTCTTGTCCTTCTCGAGATGCTTGACGTGCTCGTTGGCATCCCGCCGGACGTTACGCACAGCGACCTTGCCTTCCTCGACCTTCTTGCCCGCCGTCTTCGCAAGGTCCTTGCGGCGCTCCTCGGTCAGCGGCGGGATCGACAGGCGGATCATGGCGCCGTCATTGCTGGGGGCGATGCCGAGCCCGAAGGTGAGAATGGCCTTCTCGATGGCGCCCAGCACGCTCTTGTCCCATGGGGCGATGAGCAGCGCCCGTGGCTCGGGCACCGTGATGGTCGCCAGCTCATGGATCTTCATCTTGCTTCCATAGGCGTCGACGTCGATGGGCTGGAGGATGGCTGCATTGGCCACGCCCGAGCGAATGCTGGCGAGGGCTTCGCGCGTCGTCTCTATGGACCGGTTCATCCGGGACTCGGCGTCACTCACGATGGGCTTCCACATTCGGGATTCTCCTTACGAGAGTACCGATCGACTCGCCGAAAACCACGCGCCGGATGTTCGCCGTGTCAGTGAGGTTGAAGACCACAACTGGAAGATCGTTGTCCCGCGCCAGAGCCAGGGCGGTGGCGTCCATTACCCCCAACTCGTGCTGCAAGGCGTAGCTGTAGTCGACCTCGGTCAACAGCTTCGCATCCGGGTTCGTTCGTGGGTCACAATCATAGACCCCGTCCACATTAGTGGCTTTCATAATCACCTCGGCCTGCACCTCCATGGCCCGCAGAACGCCGGTGGTGTCCGTGGTGAAGAACGGGTTTCCCGTACCTCCCGCGAAGATGACGATGCGGTCCTTCTCGAGGTGGCGCAGCGCCCGGCGACGGATGAACGGTTCCGCGACCTCACGCATCTCGATGGCGGTCTGGACGCGGGTCTGCCGACCCAGTTCCTCCAGCGCGTTCTGGAGCGCGAGGGCGTTGAGTACGGTGGCGACCATGCCCATGTAGTCGGCGGTGGCTCGGTCCATGCCCTTCTGCGCCAGTTGGGCACCCCGCAGGACGTTGCCGGCGCCGCAGACGATGGCCAGACTCACCCCCGCGGCATGGACCTCGGCGATAGCTGTGGCCAGATGCCCCACGGCGTCGCCGTCGATTCCATAGCCGTTGGCGCCGGCGAAGGCCGTACCCGACAGCTTCAGCAACACACGACCGTACTTGGGTTGTCCGTTGCTCATCGCACTCCTGCCCACATAGCAAACGGGGCCGCCGAAGCGGCCCCGGACTTCTCTACTCTTCGTCGGCGCCCGCGGCGCCCGATGCCTCATCGACGTTGAACCGCGCGAACCGTCGAACCTGGATGTTCTCGCCGATGCCGGCGGCCACCTGGGTGATCAGGTCGCGCACCGTCTCCTTCTTCTCGGAACGGACGTAGATCTGCTCCAGGAGGCAGATCTCCGACATCAGCTTCTTCAGGCGGCCCTCGACGATCTTCGGAACCGCCGCCTCGGGCTTGCCCTCATTGCGGGTCAAGTCGGCGAAGATTGCCCGCTCCCGCTCCAACCGCTCCGCCGAGATGTCGTCGGGCGACACGAACTCCGGGGACATCGCGGCGACCTGCATCGCCAGCTCGTTCCCGAGCTTGAGGAACCCCTCGGTGCGGGCCACGAAGTCCGTCTCGCAGTTCAGCTCGAGCAGGACGCCGATCTTCCGATTGGAGTGGATGTAAGCGATGACGGCGCCCTCCTTGGCCTGACGCGTGGCGCGCTTGGCGACGGCCGAGAGGCCTTGCTTGCGCAGCCACTCGATGGCGCCTTCCGTGTCGCCGTTGCACTGGTCCAGCGCCTTCTTGCAGTCCATCATCCCCGCTCCGGTCCGTTCGCGGAGCTCCTTCACTTGGGCGGCGGAAACGGCCATCTCTCGATCTCCCCTCGCTCTATGGGTGCCCGGGCGCCCCGAGATGCAGAGGCACCTGCCGGTAGAGGGACGCGGTCTCTACTCCTCCGCTGATCCCCCGTTCTCGACCCACTTGTCATCATCTCCCGCACTATCATCGTCGCCGCCCTCGATCGGCGCGCCGCTGTCGCCCAGGCCGCCCGCATCGGGGACGCGACTGGCCAGCGTGGTGGGCTCGGCGTCTGCCTCGTCGTCCTCATCGTCGCCCTCCGGCTCGTCATCGATGGCGGCCTTCGCAACGGCGCCCTCTTCGGCGCCCGTGTCGGCTTCCTTGGACTCGGCCTCACGCCGTCCATCGATGACCGCGTCGGCCATCAGGTTCGTGAGCAGGCGGATGGCCCGGATGGCATCGTCGTTCGCGGGGATGATCCAGTCGACCTCATCCGGGTCGCAGTTGGTGTCCACGATAGCCACCGTCGGGATCTCGAGGCGGCGACACTCGGCCAACGCCAGGTGCTCCTTCTTCAGGTCCACGATGAACACCGCGCCCGGCAGAGCGGGCATGTCCTCGATCCCGCCCAGGTTGCGCACCAGCTTCTCGTACTCCAGTTGGAGCCGGGCGGCTTCCTTCTTCGGCAGCAGGTCGACGGAGCCGTCCTCGATGATCCCACGGAGCTGGCGCAGCCGGTTGATCCGTGAGCGAATCGTCGCCCAGTTCGTGAGCATCCCACCCAGCCAACGGTGGTTCACATGGTAGGACTCACAGCGCTCGGCCGCCTTGGAGATGGTGTCCTGGGCCTGCTTCTTCGTACCGACGAACAGGACGGGCCTGCCCTGCGCGGCGACTTCGCGGACGAAGGCGTAGGCCTTGTCGATCCGCTTGAGGGTCTGGTGAAGGTCGATGATGTAGATCCCGTTGCGCCCGCCGTAGATGTAGGGCTTCATCTTCGGGTTCCAGCGCCGGGTCTGGTGACCGAAATGGACTCCGGCCTCCAGGAGTTCCTTCATGGTGACTAGGGACACTGCAACGCACCTCCCGCAACCCGGGTACTATGGGTTGCCTGATTCGTGATACCGGGTACAACCGGAAAGGGATGGCCCCGTTGCGGGCGGTGGATGGTACGCCCAGGGTGACCGTCGCGCGTGGATGGCGCCGCTGTCGGCTCAGGCCAGCGCCCCTCGTCACCAGCGAAGGCGTCGCCCCAGCCAGGCCCCTATGCTAGCACGCTCGCGGAAGCTTGGCAAGACGCGGACGCGCACGCGGGTGACTCCGAGGACGCCACATCGGTTACACTTCCCGCGCGCCACCAAGGGGCCGCGCATCCGTGGAACGCACCCATTCCGGAGGCACATTGTGGCAGCCCACCTCGGTATCGACATCGGCACCACCACCATTACGTGCGTCGCCTTCGACACCTCGAGACGACAGCTCGTAGGACTCGCTTCGGCCGCCAACGACACGGAGACCACGTCGCCGTCGGACCGGCAGCGCGGGCGTTCGGAGTGGGACCTTGATGCGATGCTCGACCGCGCCCTGGGCGTGGTATCCGAGGTCGCCGGCGCGCTCGCAGGCCCGGTGGACGGCATCGGCGTCACCGGGCAGATGCACGGCATGGCGCTGGTGTCTCCCGATGGCAGAGCCGCCTCGCCGTTCATCGGCTGGCAGGACCAGAGGTGCCTCAACGAGTACACGCCAGGGCGGACCTACGTGGACCACATCGCCGCAGCCGCTGCAGGGATGGTTGTCTCGCTCGGGTGCACCCCGGCGACCGGGTACATGGGCGCGACGCTTCTCTGGCTTCGCGCCAACGGCGCCCTGCCAGCCGGCGCACGCGCATGCTTCGCCGCCGACTCTTTCGTGCGGCGGCTGACCGCCGGACCGACGGTTACCGACCCGACGAACGCAGCCAGCGCGGGCATGTTCGATGTCATTCGCGGGGGCTGGCACTCCGACCTGGTATCGGCCCTGGGCCTGGATGGGGGCGTCCTCCCCGAGGTCCTCTCCTCGTGCTCGCAGGCGGGGGCTCTCTGCCCTGACGTCGCCCACACCATGGAGCTCCCGTCGGGCACGCCCGTGGCCGTCGCCTGTGGGGACAACCAAGCCAGCTTTGCCGGAAGCGTGGCAGACGCCGCCTCCGCCGTACTCGTCAATGTGGGCACAGGCGGGCAAGTATCGGCCCATACCGGCCGACCGGTCACCGTGCCTGGCATGGACCTCCGCCCCTACCTCGACGGGTGCTGGCTGGTGGTCGGAGCCGGGCTGTGCGGCGGCGCGTCCTTGGCCATCCTGCGCGACTTCTTCATCGACGTCGGGCAATCCCTGTTCGGGGTCGCGGCGCCGAAGGACATCTACGACCGGCTCACGATGCTCGCGGCCGACGTCCCGTACGACGCGGAAGGCCTTCGCCTACGCCCCACGTTCCGTGGCTCGCGGGCAGCGCCCGAGCTACGCGCCGAGCTGACGGGCCTCTCGGATCGGAACTTCACGGCTCGACACCTGACGCGTGCGCTGCTCACCGGGCTCGGCACCGAGTTCCGGAGCCAGTACGATGACATGGTCGGCGCCGGACTGTCGAGCAGGCAGCAGCTCGTGGGCTCGGGCAACGCGGTCCGGCTCAATCCCGTTCTCCGCTCGTCCCTCTCCACCGCGTTCAGTATGCCCTGTCACACACCGCCAATGGCCGAGGAGGCGGCCCTCGGCGCCGCGCTCACCTCCGCCGTCGCTGTCGGTGAGTACGCCAGCATCCTGGCCGCCAGTGCCGACACTCTGAGTTGATGCCGGCCCGCCGCCACGCGGCCACCGACGGACGCTACATGGCGATGTCCTCCAGGCGCACCTCGCGCCCCTCGTTGGCGCTCATCAGGATGGCGTCAATGATCCGCATGGCTTCGAGGCCGTCGCCGAGGGTCGCCTTGGGCTGGACCTCACCCCGGACCGCGCGCACGAAGTGCTGCAGCTCGCCATAGTAGCCGCGCGTGTAGTGCCCACCCGCCGACCAACCGGACATGTTCCCCGAAACGTAGTAGCGATTGCTCCAGCCATACGTCTCCATGCCCTCGCCCCTGGCGAACCGGCCGTTCGGCGTCATCACCTCGACCTCGCGGCTGCCGATGATGCTGATCTGGCAGGCGCGACCGGCCACATAGGTCTGCTCATAGCAGTCCGACCACGTGGCGCCGCTGTTCATGTTGAGCTGGCCGACGGCGCCTGACGCGAACCGGAAGGCGGCGCACAGCGCCTGCACGCCCGTTGGGGAGACGTGGGCGTGGGCGAAGACGGAGGCCACGTCCCCAGCGAGGAACCGCCCCACATCGATGGGGTGGATCCCATTGAACATGAGCATTCGCCGCATGTCATCGTAGGGCCCGGCGCCGTGGATCAGCAGGATGGTCGCGAGCCCGCCGAAGGCGGGAGAGTCCACGTACTCCTTTGTCACCACGTTGGCCGGGGCGAAGCGCTTCATGAACCCAACCATGCCGAAGGACCCGGCGGCCTCCGCGGCGCGGACGAGCTCGGCGGACTGGGCCAGCGTCGGCGCCGGCGGCTTCTCGATGAACACCGGCAGCTTGCGCGCCAGCGCGGCCAGGGCGCCCTCGTGGTGAAGGTCCGGCATCCCGCACACGCACACGGCGTCGAGCTCGACCGAGTCGAGCATCGTGGCGATGTCGGTGAACGGGGTCAGGCCGTAGGCGTCGGCCACGCGTTGCACGCGCTCCCTCTGCAGGTCACATGCGGCGACGAGCCTGCAACCGTCGATGAGCGCGAAGTTCGGGTAGAGGGCCTGAGTCGAGTGGTTCCCCGCACCGATGAAACCGATCCGGACCGTGTCGTTCGCCTGCATGGTCGGCTCCTATGCCTCCAGGAGATCAGCGAGGTACGCGTGGGCGTCCCCGATGTAGGTATGTAGGTTCTCAGGATCGGTGACTTCCATCTCGATGGCAAGCGCGCCCTCGTAGCCGATCGCCCGTAGCTCGCGAACCAGCCCGCGGAGATCGATCTCGCCCGCCCCGATGGCGACAGACTGCGGCCCGATGTGGTCCTTGACGTGGACGTTGTAGACCCGCTCCGGGAACCGGCGGATCATCGCCGCCCAGTCCACGCCGGCCGAGTGGAAGTGCCCGGTGTCCACGGTGATGCCGAACCGAGGAGCGGGCAGCTCCGCCATGAGGCGGTCGTAGTCGTCGGCCGTGAGGATCTGCGACCCGACGTGCGGTTCGAGAGCGACGCGAACCGTGAGGTCGCCCAGCACCTCGTCCAGCGCCCGTAGGCCGCTGATGGTCTGGTCGAGCCCGCCCTCGATCCGTGGCCCGCCCGTTTGCACCAGACAGTCACAGGGGAGTTCGACGGCTGCGCGCGCAGACAACGCCACATGAGCCGCGCCCTCCCGCGCCCTCTCTGGCGAGGACGTGGGGATGGGCGGCGTCCAGACCTCCGTGAGGTGCTTCAGCCCGGCGGCCTCGGCCTTCCGCCTGAGCTTCGCCGTATCGAGCCACTGGATCAGGCCGGGCTCCCATGTGAACGGCCCGCCGAGCCCCCAGGCCGTGTACCCGGCCGCCGGCGCGTAGCGCAGCGTTTCCTCGATCTCGTCTCGCCCTCGTCCGCGAAGGCTGCAGGTTGTGCATGAAAGAACCACGCGAGTCCCTCCCCAGGTGATGTACTCGCGCGTGTGTTCGACCGACGGCTCGGGCCATCCTGGGTCCTGGACACCTTTCCGCCGGCACGCTATGGCAAGTGGGGGGAAGGCTCCTCGAACCGTGAGCGCGAACAGTCCCGGTGCGGGGGCGTGCGCTCTCCCCCAGCCGATGTCGCGTGGAGGTGGCACGACGATGCGGTGCTTCCCCCCTCTGGTTGCCTTCGTGCTGACTGTGATAGGTCCGTGCATGGGTGACACGATCGTGAGGCTCCAAGCAACTGACCTGGACCTGTCCGATGCCAGTGACGATGCCCTCTCGGTCCTGTCCGTAGGTTTCGGTTACCTGTATGACACAGCGGAGCGCAGCGCCGGGGATCCACAGCCCGCTCTCCGCGGGTACATTGGCGTGGCCGATCTGCAGGACTTCGATGCCCGTATGGACGCTGCCGAGCCCGGCCCGCTGGCGGCGCTATGCGTGGACTTCGACCGGGACGGTGAGTTCGGCACGGACGAGACATTCGCACCTCGAGTGTGTGGCGAGCGCCTCGTGTACGGCCCCATTCCGTTGGCCGCGAAGAGGGGGCGCGCGGCGGTCGTCCTCATCGCGACTGTGGAGACTGTGGCGCTGGGGGAAGACAGCGGGGTACAGCGCTGGGTGTCGATCTCGGTCGTGCCGTCCCAGGTCCAATCGGGCTCCCTGGAAGTCGATGGCGAAACCTATCCAGTGTACGTATGGGACCGTGACCTGGACGGGCAGTACGTCGCGCCGGAGGCCCGGGGCCCCGACATCTACGAGGCTGAGAGCTGGCTGTGGGTGGACGCGGACCGGGATGGTGAGCCGGACCTGCCCCTGCTCGGCAGCGGCGACGCCGGGCCGACGGAGATCGTCTGGGGCGCCGGCGCGGCGCGGGTCGGGCGGGACTGGCGGGCGTTGCGCGTCTCGGGTGGCGGCGGGCGGCTCGCGGTCGGTGACCCGCTGCCCTCGGGC
>Ga0315288_10004992_pt1 | contig 16897 bp, 13 predicted proteins | sample YL17G11_20_MG_FD_203454 | JGI IMG/M metagenome (GOLD analysis project Ga0315288, IMG submission 203454) | Sediment microbial communities from Yellowstone Lake, YNP, Wyoming, USA - YL17G11_20 | ecosystem: Environmental > Aquatic > Freshwater > Lake > Sediment | place: USA: Wyoming | collected... | reverse complement strand
ACAGCTTTTTGTATAATCATCTTCGGACTCCTTTCAATTTGCTTAACTGCTTTGTTTGTAATTACTTACAGTATAAGCAACGGAGTCCACTTTTTATCAAATTTTACGTAAAATCGAAACTACACCCTTTTCAATTTCGTAGTCGGCGGGGGGGATGTAGCGAGGCATTTTTTGTTGTATTCCGAATTCTGCATTTTTAAGGCCGCTACAACAACCTCCGGCTCAAGGCCGGTCATTACTATGGTACTGGCGTCCATAGCTTCCGGGCGTTCCATTGCGTTACCTATGGTAATAGCGGGAAAATTCAGAATGGCAGATTCTTCGCAAATAATGTCGCTGTTGCTCAGCACACAGCGAGCGTTCATCTGAAGGTGTACATAATCGAAAAAGCCAAAGGGCTTTGGAAATTTGATGCCGTCGGATATATCCTTACGGCCGAGCAATTCGAGCCGCTTACGCGTTCGCGGATACGTCGAAACGATTACCTGCGGATTGAATTCATTATGCAGTACCTCAAGGGCAGTGAGAATCGTGAGCAGCTTCTTACGGTTATCAACATTTTCCTCTCGATGTACGCTGACAAGAAAACACTGTCCTTTCTAAAAACCCAATCCATAAAGAAAAGGTTCAGGTTGAAAACACTGTGTGATAAAAAGCACTCGCATTTTTTATTTCCTGTATTGGGGTGGCTATATCTCTGTATTGCTCAACTACTCCACCCCAGAACATCGTAAACGGAGCGCATCCATTCCGCCGTTAGCTGTACCCCCTCCTCCAATGAATAAGTGTTCTTGTGATCTAGGTCGCGCATCGATTTGGAAACATCAACTTTCTTATTCGTTGTGGTGAGTATCTCAGCGTCACGGTACGTGACCAGTTCCGGATTCGCGCCAGTAACTTTCAAGATTATATCTGAAAGTTCCTCTATCGAGTGGTAATACCCGCCACCGATATTGTATGTCTCGCCAGCCTTGAAATTATCCACGATGTTAGCTAATGTTCGGCAGCAATCCGCAAGATAGGTGGAAGTTCTGTGGTGCCCTCTGAATACAACCCATGGCAATCCCCTGAGAGCGCAGAAAAGAAAGCGGCAGTTAACGGAACGATAAGGACTATAGTATTCACCTGGGCCGTAGGTATTGAACAACCGCACGATTACTGATTTAGTGCCGTATTGCGTTGCAGAGTTGTGAACTTGCATTTCGTTGACCCACTTTGTCATTGCGTAATCGTTAAGCTGTTTTATCTCATACTCGTCCATGACAGTCTCGACCATAAGGTTTTCCCAGTCGCCGTAAACTTCGGAAGATGAGAAGTGGATTAACCGAAATCCAAGCCGCTCCTGCAGACGAATTACGTTTTTTGTCCCAACAGCGTTAGTATTCCAAAGGGTTTCATAAAAGTCTTCTCCATTCCATCGCCCAAATTCAGCGGCAGTGTGGTACACATAGTCAAACGGGCCAAGCCGCTCGAAGACACGCTCGAGCTGCCGGAAATTCCCAACATCACACCTTGCATACAGCGGCTCCTTCACATCTGTCCCCAAAGAAAAACCGACCTCATTGGGTTGATGCTGCAAATCCAAGCCTGCAACATGATGTCCACGTTCGCTGAGAATTTTGACAAGAGCTGTTCCAACAATTCCAAGACTCCCTGTTACTAATATTCGCACAATCTATTCCTCTCATATAGCGTTAACGGTTTTAGTTACTGATCCTGTTGGATCACCTTTACTTTTATTTAATCGGGCTACACACACAATACATTGCTTGCATCGGCAAGATGCCCAGCACACTTTATTCTCATTATTCCCTTCGTTCCACGATCAAGATTATATACCTACCCCATCCCAGAAACAACAGAATTATATCTGGCACAATTCAATTTTAAAATTTTAATCAATTCCTGCTTCAATTCATAGCGGCTGAATATCCGGATTTCTTTTACATCCATCTGCAAAAGCCGGTCAACCATTGCCCGACCGAACGATCCCGTCCCGCCGGTGATAAGCACTGTTTTTCCAGTTAACTTCTGCATAATACCACCTTACCTTTCAAAATAACTCTGTTGCAATATTCATCTCTGATACTGCGCATCAGTGTTTTCATAATTGATTGCCATGAAGTGCTGTGCCTCCGCATTTGACAAAAATGCCACACATATCCAAAAAACAAAGCCGACACTGGTAAGGCCAAGATTCTTGCCATAGCATGAAGCTACCAACATCGTTACAACCCAAATGAACATTCCTATCAAAGGCCAATCATCGGGATCTTTACATGTTTTAATAAACCGAAACATTCGTACCACACAAAACAGTACAGTCCAACCTATAACAATAAATCCAATCAGGCCCATCTGATAGAGTGTTTCTATAATGGTGTTATGGATCGGGAGGTATCGGGTGATGCCTTCGCCTGTTGATGTTATTACCCAGAATCCGTAGCCAGTGCCGAAAAACGGATGCATTTTCCACTGCGCAAGCCCCCAGCCCCAGAATTCCAGACGCCCGCCAGTAATATCGCCGCCGCCTGCAACGTGCATCTTAAAGAACTTGCGCTGCACCCATTCGACGGCCGTGCCGCCGCCGATGGTGAATACGTAGCTGAGCAGGCCAACGGCAAAAATACACATTATGACAAACACAATAAACGATCTTCCCATTGCCCCTGTTCCCAACGTTTTACGTTTGAGAAAAACTATCACTAATATCATCATATTGGCGATGACAAAGCCGACTGTGGCAGGTTTGTGCAAAGGAGCAAGTATGCCAAAGGCAAGCGCCAGCACCAACAGCATTGAGGAAAAAGTGTTTTTACCAGTAACAATGATGCGGGTTAGTGCGAGAATATACATAAGGATAAGTACAAAAGAGCCATGCCAGTAAGGTACCTGCCGGTCGAACTCGTTCCAGATACCCGCAAATACCAGCATACCGGCGATACCGCAATAGACCGTTGCTACTATTCCTATTTTGTAAAATCTTTCCATGAGTTTATCAACTCGAATACGAGGGGCAATAACAGCAAAAAATGGCACAAAAATAGCCATCAAAAAGGACTGGCGAAAATCCGCCAGCCAGTAATTACCGGGTGCACCAGCAACAAACCCATGAAATGCACCCCACATGCCCATTGCTATTAAAATCAAGAGCGGCCCGATTCCGCGGACGGTCTTATAACCGACAGTGCGCCCCCGCATTGTTATGAAAACTACGATCAGGAGAAAAAACGGATTATAAAAGCCCAGTTCTGACGGATAGAGGCTCCACGGTGTCAGACGCATCCACCATGCTTCCTGTTTGGGTAACGCATCCCGGAAGTATTGACCAAACACGCCTTCCCAGCAGAGAAGTGTCCATACAATCAGGACAAACCATTCAGCGAGTCTGCTGTAAGGCCGGATATTGTCCTGTGCATAAGGAAGTTCTTCAGGTTCGTAGTAGTTATATGTTGTAGAAACGCTTTGCATTTTTTGCGCCTCCGACCTAATTTGTCACGACCAAATGTTTATCTTTTCTGCTCAGAGCGATGAGATATACCACAAATATCATCACCCCAATAAAATGTGCCACACACAGCGATACCGCCAGCCCAAATACTCCTTTGTCCACCCATACCAGCCAAAATAACAATAAAGTTAAAAGAGAACTGATAAAATACACAACAGCCTTGCCCCATGCCTTTCCGCGGGCAAGAAGCACTTGAGAGAGACTGTTTTCCATCAGAACAAATATGCCAGCGACCAGCAGCAAAACCAAGATGAGATAGCCTTCAGAAAATCCCTTGCCGTAGGCCGACATTATGTATTTGCCTAACAGTATTATGGGGATTGCCACACCGACCGCTATGGCGGCAATCGCCAGTTGCGTTGCCTTTATAACTTTATAATATCGGGTGTAGTCCCGCTGGCCGAACAGGCCCGACATTATAGGCAGGCTCACGCTCATTAATCGCATTGGCACAAAAGAGATTGCGCTTTGCCATTGAACTGCCGCCTGATAAATGCCCATCTGGGCAAAGCCGCTGGGCTGGTTTACAAGAAGCACGTTGCATATCCAGTTTACAGGATTTGCGATGATGTTACTCAGCAAGCTTGGAAATGAGAAATTCCACGTCGCAATCCAATCATCCCGCATCCCTCTATAGGAAATGGAAAAACCATGTTGTCGGCAACTTTGCTGCAATACAACCTGCAAAACTACACAGGCTATTAAGCGTGCAACCACAAACCCGCCGATGGCACCCGCTACCCCGTATGCCCAAACGCCGAGCGTTGCGCAGGGCAAGGTTAAAATTCCCGTTATGACATTAACGTATGCAGTCAGCTTAAAAACCTCAAGCCCTGCCAGACCTGCCATCTGGATGTCAAAAAGCGTGTTGAATATGAGGAGCGGTACGCTCCACCGCAGTGCCGTAAGAAGGCTGGCGTCGTTAAGAATATGGGTGGCTACAAACTTACCAAAAACAAGAACTATAAGAGCGACTATGCCGGATGAAATCATGCCCAATAGCATTGTAAGCCCCATGAATCGTCCTGCGCGAGGAGGGTCAATAGTCCGAAATTCTGCTACATGTTTGGTAGCCGTATAACCCATTGCCAAGCCAGCAAATACACCGAACATGCCTATCGTGCTTTGGACTATGCCATATTGCCCAAATCCCTCCTTTCCGAGAAATCTGGCGATTATAATCGCGCTTAGCAGACCAAGCCCCTGAACAATGCCGGAACCGACCATTGCCCATTTAGTCCCATGAATAAGCCGGTGGCGCAAAGATAAAGTGGGCTGAGAAGCCTCACTTTGTGACTTAACGCTTGCAGAACTAATCGCCATCAAATTCCTCTAAAAGATGCAGTCATCACAACTTAGATACACAAATATATCTAATTGTTTTTCGGCACAAACGCATTAAATACTTACTGATTAATGCCCAAATAGTTCTTTAGTCATAAAAATAACAGCGTTTCATTGTCAAAAGCACAATTCCGCAGCACACAAATGCGGCATGGGAGGCAAATTTCGCCATTGAAACACGGCATAATTATCTACAAACCACAGCAGCACAGCTTTGACTGCCACTATGGTCCTGGATTACTTCAGTTAGCGATCACGGTTATTCTTATTGCTGATGTTCATAGGCATCCGCCATTATTTCAGCGATCTTTTTATAGCCGGGATTATAGGAAGGGTGTACGTCATGATATGAATTTGGCGGTTGTCCAAACGGTGCGTTGTAGTTCTCCCTGTATGCATCAAAGAATCCGCCATAATACATCTGCCCCATCTGAGGGTCAAATCCTGAGACCGTTCTGCTTCCGAGAATGTCGGCCGTACAGGCTACTGGAAGGCTAAGGATATTTCCCATCAGACGCAATCGCTGATTGAAAGATGCAATTACGTCATTAACTACCTGCTCTTTTTCCACACCGTTTAACTGACGCCAGCACATTTCGCACAATACTGCCTTATTGCTTCTGCCTTTAAGAGTGTAATTTGTATAGTTCCAATTTACAGAATAGTCGCCTGAGCAGATGTCACCAACAACAGCCGCAATACGAGCCAGCATAGTATTTGTTAGAGTTGCCCCAGCAGCAAGGGCTGCATCTGCACCACCGCTGTCGTAAGCTGGTTCAACGACTTGCATTATGTCATTTACGCTCGGCCCATTCGGCAAAAAGTAAATCGCGTTCACAAATTCGCAGGCATCGTGCCTGCCGATTACACTCACATCAGTGCTGTCCGGCGGAGCGTCCTTGTCTTGCGGATATACCATTCCGTACCGCGCAGAAATACTGTGTTTAAGGCTGTCTCCTGCTGTAATTTTATTGCCTCCTATCGCTGCCAGCAAGATAACACGCTTGTATGTGAGATAATTCTCCTCCTTTAACGCTCGGCCTGATCCATCAAGGGATACGCCTGTAGGAATAGCATTGGTAGATGAATAAGAATCTCCCAGCATGATAATCGGCTCACAGCAGACCGCTACAGAGCCGATGGATACCGTTCCGGTAGTGTTTACCGTCACCTTACGCGGAGACCGATAAATATAGATGTTCAATGGATTATTTGATAGCACTTTGATGAAATCGCCTATCGGGTCAATCCCCCATGCATACGGATAGGCACGTCTGTTTGTGTATGCTGCGGCATGCGAACGCCATGTTAAATCCCTATTGCTGATGCCGTAGATATTCCGCGCTCCACCCTCACAGAAACCTTTATTGCTCCAAAGCACATTCCAGCGTCTTGTAACAATGTCAAACCACATCACAAGATCAATATAATGGCTGGCTGCATTCGAAGTATCCACCGAGCAGCCATTGGCGATTATTTCTTGCTGGAAGAAGGTACTCAGATCCAGCGTAACGGTCTCAACGGTGTCATATCCGCTTGTTGCCGCATAAGAGCGACGTTGGAATGCAAAAGTTACCGTTCCGCCATCGGCGACATTCACATCCTGAGCAACAACATAATATGGCTTATCCAGCATGGCAGGGACACGGATTACCGCGCCGTCGGCAACATTGTTAGCCTGAACCACAATCCTTTTGGGCGTCGATATTTCTGCTTCCCACTGCAGGGCATTACCAGGTTTTTCACTCCAATCAGCTCCCGTGCCGTCACCGGTGCCATTGTCGTAAAATACCGAACCACCCGTATTGGGTCTAAATCTGTCGCCGCCAAGATTTTTCCCTGGCGCAGCTATAGGCATGAACGCTAATTGGTCGCCAGGCTGTACATAAAGCGATAAACTGCTCAAGTCTATCTCATAGACGGATTGAGGAGAATTGGCAAAAATCGGGGTAATATCGTTCGTTTCCCAGACTCGCTCGGCAGGCCGGACATTCGTGCCTCCTCGATAGCAGGAAACCCTGAATGCACCAATGCTGGTATTCCATGTTACATAGTCAATCCTGATCTTGAGTAACTGTCCATCTGCAATAATCGGCCAATTCGTGTCCCGGGACCTTACAGCATAATCTGCGGCAAAGTACCACGCTACTTGATTGTACTCCTGCAATCCCGGTCCATCAATCCAAGTCTGCGGATTAACGCCGCGTTGAATGACGGGATTATTAGGCTCTACACCTTGAAGCCATTCACCTGCAAGAACCGCGAAATCAGCAAAGTCAACTATGCCATCCTTATGAAGGTCTGCAGTCAAAGCAAATGCCGATGCAGACGACATTAGGCTAATAGCGATAACTAAAGTAATTGCCAATACCTGAAAACGCTTTTTACGCACCCTTGCAACCTCCATTTTAATTACACAGCGCATATTGATTATATCATAATGGATTTATCAAAAAAATCAAGTAGAAAATCAGCAAAATTCGCAACTTACTCCTATATCTATCTTATAAGCCAAGCCTTCTGCGAAATACGTAAACCTATTTTTAATAATGACTTATAGTCATTATTTTCTTGCACTCTCCTCCATTTTGGTTATTGTGTAACTATCTATGAAGTTATTGTGTAACTATCTATGAAACAGTAATTTACAACCCAAATGAAGGAGATTTTAATATGCAACATCTACAAACATCCTTTTTCTACAACCTCCAGGAGCTAATTCGTAACGCTCCGCTGATCCGAAAATATTACCTAATATTCCAAGCTCTCGACCTTTCAGCACTTCAAGACCAAAACTACGGTGTCGGGGCTACCGGCTACTCACGTCACACTATGCTCAGGGTCTTCACAGTCAAACACCTTGAAGGTATCAAATCAGTACCACTTTTGATAGATTACCTGAATTCAATTCCACCTCTATTGGAATTGTGTGGCTTCGAATTAGGAAATCTGCCAGATGAATCTCAGCTCTATCGCTTCCTGCCTAAAATAAATGAGTTATCTCTAATTATTCCCCTTGTTTGGGTCTTTGGAAACATTTACATTGCCTTGATGTAAGCTTACAATGCCATGATGTGATGTTACAATACTTTAATGTAAACTTACAACGCCACAATGTCAACCTACTATCCCACGACGTAAGCCGACCCGCAAATCTACAAAACTGCCATTACGGTATTGCTCGGCTCACCCTCACCTGCTCTATTTACCGCAATGATGTGATACTCCAACTCTTGCTTTAGCGGTTGTTCTACCAGTGTCGCTTCGGTAATAATAGCCGTTGCTATGTCCTGCCAACTACCGCCGGACCGCAGACGGCGCTGGGCTTTATAGGCCTTTGGCTTGCCGCCTTCGAGAGGTGCTTTCCAGTCGAGAAATACCCAACCAGCGCCTTGTTTCGAGGCTTCAAGCAGCCGGGCTTGACCGGGCGGAGCCAGTGGAGTTGCCTCCTTTTTACCAGCCCAACCGATGAGTTTAAGTTTTTCGTCATTGTAGCTAACGGTATTTTCGGCATATCGAATATCTACCTTCATCGCCTCGACTAATTCTTCCAGCGCTTCATCTTTCGCTGTGGTTGCTTATTCGGCTGCCCCTTGCTTTGCAATGAAATTGTCCCGACGAGATGAGTATATCATATTCCTTATTCTTAATTCTTATCGATATTGGATGAAGCGGCGGCTGCGGGTATATTGAGACATTGTCCAGTAATCCGCGCCACAACCGCTCAGCCAAGGCGGCAATCTCAGATTCTTTTTTAGGAAATCTCGCTATCTACTTGCCAGTCAAACACAGACTAACACAAAGATTATCGGCCATACTCAAGACCTTAGCCAAGTATAATATAAATCTCTCACCCCCCTAAAAACAAAGTCAGCCGTATTGCGAGGAATCACTCGCGTAATACCTCTCATATCGGCAATTCGCCCGGCGCACTTCACGCTCCGGCGATAATTCTCACAATCCTCCGAGCGGCTTTGCCGTCCCATAATTTGGGCGATTTGGGCCTGACCACCCGGCCATTTTCGCTTGCCTGCCTTATCCGGCGATAGGCCTTCACAATGCCCTGAGCCGTCATCTCGACCAGGCAATTCGTGCCCTCTGCGATTGTGACCGGCCGCTCGCTGTTCTTCCGCAGCGTCATGCACGGCACTCCAAGGATTGTCGTCTCCTCTTGTATCCCGCCCGAATCCGTCAGCACAAGCGCCGAATTGCTCATCAAACACAAAAAGTCCAGATAACCGAGCGGCTCGACGAGCAGCAGATTCTTCATCGCCTCGATTCTCCCGCCCAACTCGCCGTCCTTGATTCTGTTTCTCGTCCTCGGATGAATCGGGAAGACCAGCTTCAACTCCTTTTGAATCTCCTCGAACGCAGCGACGATCTGGCCGAACATCGCCATATCATCAACATTGCTCGGCCGATGAAGCGTGATGACGCCGTATTCCCTTTCGGACAGGCCCAGTCTTCGCAGCACATCGGATCTTTGGGCCTTCTCCTTATTAGCCAGCAGCGTGTCTATCATCACGTTGCCGACAAAGTGCACCTTTTCCGAATTCACGCCCTCCTTCTTAAGGTTGTCAATTGCTGATTGTTCCGTTACGAAGAGCAACTCGCTTATGCTGTCGGTCAGGACGCGGTTGACTTCCTCCGGCATTGTCCGGTCGAAGCTCCGCAGCCCCGCTTCTACGTGAATCAGTTTGACGCCCAGCTTGACGGCGACCAAGCCGCACGCGATTGTGCTGTTGACGTCGCCTACCACAAGCACGAAATCCGGCTTGAAATCCAGAACGACCGGCTCGAAACGCTCCATTATTCGCGCGGTCTGAACCGCGTGGCTGGCCGAGCCGACCTCCAGATTTACGTCGGGCTCCGGCAGGCCAAGCTCCCCGAAAAACGACTTGCTCATATTCTCATCATAGTGCTGACCAGTATGGACCAGCAGAGTCCGAAAATTGCCGTTCGACTTCAGCGCATCCATAATCGGAGCTATCTTCATAAAGTTGGGCCGAGCACCGCACACACAGATTATCTTGATCATACCGCCTCGATCTTATGTTATGCACATCTGCATAAAAGTCTCAATCACCGGCAGCGCCGCTCTTCGCGTAATTCGCCGGGCGGTTCACCTAGTCCTGCGACTTGCTCTATACCAGTCTATGGTGGCCTTCAGTCCTTCATCGAACGGCATCTTCGCCTCGAAACCAAAGCATTCTCTGGCCTTCGAAACATCCAGGCGCCGCCGCGGCTGGCCGTCCGGCTTGGAACTGTCCCACCAAATCTCGCCGTCAAAGCCCGTTAGCTTCGCTATTTTCTCCACAAGCTCCCTTATTCTGATTTCAAATCCCGAGCCGATATTGACCGGCTCGGCGCTGTTGTATTTCTCCGTTGCCAGTAGTATCCCCTCAGCCGCATCGGCAGCGTAAACGAATTCCCGCGAAACGTTTCCACTCCCCCAGCACTCGATACGGTCCTGCCCGCCGTCAATCGCATCCACGCACCTTTTTATCAACGCAGGTATCACGTGGCTCGTCTGCACATCGAAATTGTCGCCGGGACCGTAGAGATTCACAGGCAGCAGAAATATCGAGTTGAATCCGTATTCGCGGCGATATGCCTGCGATTGCACAAGCAGCATTTTCTTCGCCAGCCCGTACGGCGCATTGGTCTCTTCCGGATACCCGCACCAGAGATCATCCTCCTTAAACGGCACCGGCGTATGCTTGGGATACGCACAAACCGTCCCAATCGCCACAAACTTCTCAATCCCGCGCAGCCTGCCCTGCTCGATGAGTTGAACGCCCATCATCAAATTCTTGTAGAAGAACTCCCCCGGATGTTCCCTGTTGGCGCCGATTCCGCCCACAACCGCGGCAAGGTGAATAGCAATGTCCGGCCTCATATCCTCATACATCCGAATAATGTCCTCCGCCTTTACTAAGTCATAATCTTCAATCTTAGGCACCAAGATATTCCTGCACCCGCGTTTTCGCAGTCCTTCGGTGACATATCCACCGAGAAATCCCGCCCCCCCGGTCACAACTACCCGCCTGTCTTCAAAGAACCCGCTCACTACGCTCCTTGCTCCTCTATAATCTTCTCGCGCCTGGCAATCTTCATATCCGCATCGGTCATCATCCGCGCAAGCTCTCGGAAGCCCACCTTCGCCTCCCAGCCGAGGACCCTTTTTGCCTTGCTCGCGTCGCCCTGCAGCAGGTCAACCTCGCTCGGCCTGAAATATCGCGGGTCGATGTCCACGTAATCGGCCCAGTTCAAATCAAGATACCCGAATATCTCCTCTACAAATTCTCGGACCGAATGACTTTCTCCCGTAGCGATGACATAATCGTCCGGCTCATCTTGTTGAAGCATGAGCCGCATCGCCTCGACGTAGTCGCCCGCAAAACCCCAGTCGCGCCTTGCATCCAGGTTGCCAAGATAGAGCTTATCCTGGAGGCCCAGCTTGATTCTCGCCGCCGCTCGCGTAATCTTTCTTGTAACGAATGTCTCGCCTCGCCTGGGCGACTCGTGATTGAACAGAATCCCGTTGCACGCAAACAAGTTGTAAGCCTCTCGATAGTTCACCGTCTGCCAGAAGGCATACGCCTTCGCGCACCCGTATGGGCTTCGCGGATGAAAGAGCGTATTTTCCGTCTGTGGCGTTTCGACAACCTTACCGTACATCTCGCTGCTTGAGGCCTGATAGAACCTCACCTGGCGATTGGACGAACGAATCGCCTCAAGCAGTCGAAGCGTGCCGAGGCCGTCTGTGTTGGCAGTGAAGATTGGCATATCGAAACTGACGCGGACGTGGCTTTGCGCCCCCAGATTATAGACCTCGTCCGGCTGAATTTCGTTTATGATAGAAGAAAGATTGCTGCCGTCGGTCAGGTCCCCATAGACTAACCTGAGCCTCGGATGCTCGTGCGGGTCTTTGTAGATATGGTCTATCCTGCCAGTGTGGAACGAGGAGCTGCGGCGCATCAATCCCCAGACCTCGTAGCCCTTTTCGAGCAGCAACTCGGCGAGGTATGACCCGTCCTGCCCCGTTACGCCCGTAATCAACGCCTTTCTCATAACATCCCTGGCTTCTCTAACAGGACTTTTGCAAAAACTTCATATCAACAAACAGTCACGGTCAATCCCACACTGCTGACGTCAAAATCGAAGAACCTGGCTCGCTCGTTGCACGGCTCGGCTTCGAGTATCCTGCGGACATCCGCCGCATCCTCGGCCGATTTGCAGATCATCAGCATAAAGCCCCCTCCGCCCGCGCCGAGAAGCTTGGCGCCGAATACGAACGGCCTGACCCGCTCGAATAGACACTCAATCTCATCGTTGGTCGAATTCGGGTCGAGCTGCTTGTTGAGCCGCCAGGCAACATCGACCAAACGACCGAATTCGGCTATGTCCTTGCGAATAAGCGCTTCGGCCACGTCTTTCGCCGCCGACCGTATTCGTGACAGCGTCGCCATCGTCGCCCGGTCCCGGTTCAAGTATCGCCCAACGACCTGATGCAGAATATGCTTGGCCAGCCGGGTCACGCCCGTATAGTACAAAAGGCTCCTGCCTCCGTTGGCCTTCGTGTCCAGGACGTCGCTCGGCACATAATGGATTCTCGCGTTCGGGACCAATCCCACATCCGTCACAATCATCTTGACGCCCTCCACGGCCCCGCCGATCTGGTCCTGCCAGCCGCCGCCTGTCGTTAATGCCTGCTCTAAGCGCAGCACGCTGTGAAACAGCTCCCGCTGCGACAGCTCCTTGCCGATAACTCGCTGAATCGCGGCAAAGATTACAGCGCCCATTATGCTCGATGTGCCTAATCCGCTGCCCTTTGGAATCGCCGCAAGACTTGTCAGCTCGATCCCCCCGCCAAAATGCTCAAGCACCTTTTTAAGGCTCTTACGACCACCTTTGCCGCCGGCCCGCGGCGTCAGGCCTGACAGTACGAGCGCCGCTTTGGCAAGTGCAAAGCTGCTCGTTGCTTTTCGATAGTCCAGCAGATCATCAAAATTGCTAATCTCAACCCTGACGCCCTGGTCAATCGAGCCGATGCGGACAACCGGCTCATCTATCACGCGCATATACGCCTGGATGGGCGGCTGGCCGTTCAGGTTCACCGCTGCATTGACCACGCAGCCGCCGTGCTCGAGCGAGTAAGGCGGCGTGTCCGTCCACCCGCCGCCCACGTCCAGGCGGGCCGGCGCACGGGCCCAGACTATCTCGTCACTCCGCAAGACGCTCCGTGGGCACGCATCCTGCTCGATGCCGCTGGCGACAATCGCATTCTCCAGTCCTTCGAAGGCGACATTCTGCGCCCGCCGCGCCCATTGAGCAATAGTGCCCGGCGAATCCAAATCAAGCCCCAAAGACCTCAGCCACCGGCGCTGGATTGGGCGCAGCGCCTGCTCCAACTGCACCAAGACCTGCGATATCGCAATATCGTTATCTCTGTAAAGTTCAAGCAATGCCGAGGCCAGCGTATGTATAATCCTCGGAAATATGAGGCATTCGGTCCCAGCCGCCCGGCTGCTGGTGAAATGCCGGTGCGCTTCTGCAAGAATTTCCGCAACCCACCCGCCCAAATCATCCGCCTCTTTCAACAGATACGCCAGCTCGGCACTGGAGAATTCACTGGCGGGTCGAAACGCACGCCGCACAGAACGCTGAATTGCCCTGGCCCGAATCCTCCCGCGCCGCCTGTAGAAGTCGGTATGGTCCGCCGCCGCCAGAATCTCCTCCAAGCTGTATCTGTCGGCCTTGCGCCACGCCTTAACGTCCTCGTCACAGGCGCGCGTCACGTCGAGCATCCACAGCCATCGGCGATACTCGCCATGTGTCTTCACCGCAGGGAACATTCGCGCGTTCCAGATGCTTCGGTTCGCGATAGGAATCTTCGCGCCCCACACATCGCTCGGCTTGCCGCCTGCTGCTTTGAGCCAGTCACCTATATCAATACCGCAAAAAGTCGCCCTTTGCTCAATCGTTTCCTTGAAAGTGTCATCGATGCCGTAGCACCGCACGAACCACGCGGCCTTGCCGCCCCGGCTGCGTCCCTTTATTACATCAAGGCACGCCCCCGCCGGCAGAGATAACGGCTCATCAACATCGACGCCGATAATCATATTCTCGCCCCCCAGAGTCAAGGTCGAGGCAATTCGACAGCCCTCCACCCACGCAGACGAGCCTTTGACCGAGCCGCTGTCGGAAATCTCGTTGTTGATATCGAGCAAACTCTGCAGAGAGGACACTCCGCGCTCCTCCTGCAGCAGGCGTCTGCCGCTGTCGATGAGCGACCTGTTCGCCCCAAAGTCGAGGAAGTCACACTGCTTCAACAGCTTCACACTGAAAGCCACGCCGGAGAACACCTCAAAAAGCCTACCCAATAAAATCTTGTTCCATTTTGAACCGCTCTGCAGGGCGGATTTAGCGTGTTCCAATTTACTCGCCTGGCTGCCCATCGCGCAGCAGATCTCCCGATAGAAATCCAGGCGCCTGCTGATTACAGCCTCGCCCATCTGCCCGCTCAAAATGAGCTTGCCGAGTCGATTTACCTGAGCGCCGAAGACCTGTAGCATCTTGACCGCCGCCTCGGCGTCGAAGCTCATCACCCCGATATCCAAGCAAGCCTGACCGTAAGCATCTATCGCCCCTTTTTGCCGTTGCTCGGCCACAGGGGGCTTCTGCAGATACAGCCGCACCGCGTCGCCCTCACCCCTGCAAAAGACCCCGTGCCTGCTCGCCTGTTCCGGCTGAGCGTAACACGCCAATCCCGTGACGCCCGCAGCAGTGAAGCTCACTTCATCCGGCTCGAATCTGAGCATAACGTCGCCCGAAGTTATCACAACCTGCCCAACCTCTCTTCCGCCCCCGCTCTGCGGAAGCGCGAGGTATATCGGTAGTTGCCGGTCAAATAATGTCAACGGCAACGCACTGTCGCTCTCACCCGGCACCGGGACAAATATCTTGCCGCAGGGGCCGTATGCCGGCAAACGCTTCGAATCGCCCCCCGCATGAACAATCAGCACCCGCAGCTTGCGCAGGACTTCCAGCCACTCTTTAGGGCCGGCCGTTCGCAAGCCTCGTCCCAATCGGCGGGCAAGGACTTCCATCAGGCAGTGAAGCGTGCTGCCCCCGCTGCCGATCCGCCTGCCGCCGGGATCGGCAACAACCATAACCTCCCGGACGTCACTGAGAAGACCCAGGTCCCGGCGCAGCTTCAACTGCGATTCGTAAGCCTCGGCCTGCAAATCATTGGACGCCGTGACTATGAGGTAATCCCACTGATTGAGTTTCGCTTGCATTTACGCGTTTGTCACTCGAATTGATTCGGCATCAAAGCAGAGCCTTGACCCAGTATCTACTTGAGACTTTCGATAATTACTTTCAGCGTTTCGCTCAGATTTGTCTTCGGCTTCCAGCCGATTGTCTTCTTGATCCGCTCGATGTTGGGCACACGGCGCATCATATCCTCAATGGGCCGGCCGTAGGCCTCCTCGTAGGAGACAAATTCCTTGCCGCTCTTGCTGCCTATCATCGCGATAATCTTATCTGCAAGGGCCTCGATGCTTATCTCTTCATCTGACCCGATGTTATACACGTTTCCCGCCGCCTGCTCACAGTTCATAAGCTTGATAATCGCCTCCACAAGGTCGCCGACGTAGCAGAAGCACCGCGTTTGCCGACCGGTCCCGAATATCCTGACCGGCTCGTTCTCAAGCGCCATGGCGACGAATCGAGGCACGACCATCCCGTATTGGCCGGTCTGCCTCGGCCCGATCGTATTGAAGAAACGCCCGATTACGACGTTCAGACCGTACTGTTGATGGAAGGCCTGACCGAGGAATTCATCGACCGCCTTACTGCACGCGTACGCCCAGCGCGACATGCTCGTGCTGCCTAATACAAGGTCGTCGTCCTCGCGGAACGGCGCCGCCTCGCTTTTGCCATAGACCTCGCTGCTCGAAGCAATCAGCACCTTCGCGCCGAACTTGTTAGCAGCCTCGAGCACCGTCTCAGTGCCGCCGATATTGGTCTCGATGGTATGGACCGGGTCGTCCGCTATCAACTGCACGCCCACGGCCGCAGCTAAGTGAAAGACCGCGTCGCTCTTCCCAGCCAGGGTCGTCATCAGCTTGACATCGCGGATATCGCCCCGAACGAAATCGAATTTGGGATGCCTCTTGAAGCCTTCGATATTCTTCAAACTGCCGGTGCTGAGGTTATCGACAACGACGACCTCATTGCCCTCCTTCAGCAGACGCTCGGCCAGATGAGACCCGATAAAACCCGCCCCGCCCGTCACCAATGCCTTCATATCGTGCCCTGCAACAGAAAAACCCCTCAGCGCAAATAATCAATAATCGATAATCAATTGGTTAGACTCCGTCCCCGTCGGATGCGCATAGAAATACGGATACAGCGCACCCGCTCCACTCGGTTTCTCCCCGACAATCTTTATCGAGCCGACCTCGCTGCCTGACTGCAACTCCTGAGGCGGTTAGCTGAGGGACGGCTGTGGCCTAATAGCACAAGTATCGGCAAATAAAAAACATAGCTTTAGGAAAGCCGGGCCTGCGGCGCCTGTCCTAAAGCCGATTTTGGGGCTGAAAATCATACGCCCTGCCGGCGCGATGTGTTCAGATGCGGCGGCCTCCCGACAGGGCTGGGAAAGTCGCCATTATAGGACGCTTGCGGCACAACCGAGACAGCATTTGATTAACCTGAGCGTCACCAGACAAAATCCCATCAGCAGGACGACCCAAAGACACAACAGGGGATAGAACAGCCTTGCCGAGGCCGGCGCACCGGCGGCCTTGAAGGGGAACAAATTGACGCAGTAGGCATTTCGCACGGACTGCTCGCTGCGGTTGTACTTCAGCAACAGAGGCTCTTCGTGCGCCACCGGTACGGATCTGAAATCCCGCCTGCCCGCTATGTGTGCGGCGATATTCTCAAATCGTTTTCGCAGGTGCGACTGCGACCAGTCCCAGACCCAGCCGTCGGGAATGATGCAGTGATTGGGGTTCTGACTGAACTCGA
>Ga0315288_10004990_pt1 | contig 16898 bp, 12 predicted proteins | sample YL17G11_20_MG_FD_203454 | JGI IMG/M metagenome (GOLD analysis project Ga0315288, IMG submission 203454) | Sediment microbial communities from Yellowstone Lake, YNP, Wyoming, USA - YL17G11_20 | ecosystem: Environmental > Aquatic > Freshwater > Lake > Sediment | place: USA: Wyoming | collected... | reverse complement strand
ACCGGGACAGCTTCTGGTATAAAACCGTCCTTAAAACAGACGATGTCGACCCTCAATGGAAGCAAACTATGACCCTCCTCGGCGTTAATGTCATCTATGCCCTCTCGCCTCAAGCCAAAGGCAAAATCGAACGCTCCTATCGCTGGCTCCAAGACCGGATCGTCCGAACAGCCGCCCGAGAAAAAATCGCCACTCTGGACGAACTTCGCCCCATTTTGCGCGAGGAAGTCTATCGACACAACCACCAACGGGTTCATTCGACCACGGGCGAGATCCCTCATATCCGCTTCCAACGAGCTCTCGGAACCGGCTACAGCTTCTTTCGACCCCTCACTCTCCCCGCTCCTTTTACCTCCTCCAAAGATATCTTCTGCCTCCGCGAGACAAGAACCGTGAACGCTTACCGCCGTATCGACTTCTACAACACCCCGATCCCTATGCCGCGCGTTCCCATCGGGCAGGAAGTCGAGATTCATCTTGTCCCCGATCGCTCTCGCGGATCTCTCCAGCTGCGCTTCTGGTGGGAGAAGCGTATGATCCATTCCCAGATCTTTCCTCTTAAACAGTTCCCTAGAGTTCACTTTTGAACCGTATAACAGTTCACTTTTCAACAATTGCTAACAGCCGGCGGAACTCAGGCCGCCCCCTAGATATTTCGGCGCGTATCCCCGAATTCGAGAACCCTGGGCCACGAAATTCGTATATGATAGAGAATGCATTTTGAGCCCAACCCATTTGTGCTAAACTGCAGGCAATCAATCATGGAGTACGGCATATCAGGAGGCACTGAATGATGACGAAAAAAATCCTCTTATCGGTTTTGATCCTGGCGGTTCTCGCCGGGCCGGCATTCAGCCAGGACAAAGAGGTTCTTTCGCTTTCCCTGGAGGACTGTGTCGCCAAGGCGTTGAAAAACAACCTCAGCCTGGCTGTTGAAGTCTACAATCCGGAGATCGCGCAGGCGAATCTGACGCGGGCCAAGGAAATCTTCATGCCCCGCTTCGACCTGAACTACGGGACCCAGCACCAGGAAAACCCGCCCTACTGGTTCATCCAGGGCGCGAACACGCTCGTCTCGAAAAACCTGGATTACGGGGTGACCGTCGTCCAGCAGGTCCCGACCGGAGCGAACATTTCCCTTTCGCTCTCCGGCTACAAATCCGACACGAACCAGGCCTACCAGCTTATCAACCCCCGTTTTGGCAGCACGATGCGGCTGGATTTCAGCCAGCCGCTGCTCCGCAATTTCGGGCTGACGGTCAACCGCCAGCAGATCATCATCGCCGGGAACAACCTCGGCGTTTCCTTGGACCAGCTCAAAACCAACATCATCAACACCATCTACCTGGTCGAGGAGGCCTACTGGAACCTGGTCTACGCCATCGAGAACTACAAGGTCAAGCAGCAGTCTCTTCAGCTGGCCAAGGACCTCCTCTCCAAGAACAGGCAGGAAGTCGAGGTGGGCACATTAGCGCCCCTCGAGATCCTGAACGCCGAGGCGACCGTGGCCTCCCGGGAAGCGGACATCCTCCAGGCCGAATCCCTGATCCGGCGGGGCAAGGAAGTTCTCAAAAACATCATCAACCTCGCGGCCGAGGGCCCGGCCGAAGACAAGGAGCTCGTGCCCTCCGACAAGCCGGTCTTCAAAGAAAGGCCGGTTTCCATGGAGGCCGCCCTGAGAGACGCCATGATACGCCGGCCCGACCTGCAGGCGGTCAAGAAGGACCTCGAGACCCGGCAATTGAACGTCAGCGTCGCCCGTAACCAGATGCTGCCCAACCTCGACCTCCAATTCTCCTACTGGAGTCCGGGCATCTCGGGCGACAGGCTCATCTATGCCGGCGACAATCCCTTTTCCGGGGTCGTGGTCGGCAAGGAAAAGGGGAGCGGTTCGGATTCCATTCGCGACGCGCTCAAATTCCGCTACCGGAACTGGTCGGTCGGCCTGACCCTCTCCCTCCCGCTGAGCAACATCCTGACCAAGGCCGAGTTCGTCGGCGCCAAGCTGGCCCTGGAGCAGAATCTGGCCCAGCTCAAGACGCTCGAGCAGCAGGCCCGCCTTGAGGTCAGCGACGCCGTGCGCGAGATCGAAACCAACGCCAAGCGTGTCACGGCCTACCGCATCGCCCGGGAGCTGGCTGAGAAACGACTGGACGCCGAGCAGAAGAAGCTGGGCGTAGGCCTGACCACAAACTATTTTGTCCTCCAGTTCCAGGAAGAGTTGGCCAACGCCCGGTCTATGGAGATCAAGGCCCTGGTCGACTACAACCTTTCCCTCGCCCGCCTGGACAGGGCGTCCGGAACAAATCTAGAGGCCCGCAATGTCCAGATCGGCGATTTTGTGAAGTAGCGTTTGTCATTTCGAGGCGCGCTTCGGCCGAAGTAATCTCATCTTAGAGATGTCCTCGTTTTATGCTATGATTACGGCGATGGAAATCTCCGTTGTCATCATCACTTATAATGAGGAGCGCCGGCTTGAGGATGCCCTGAAAAGCGTCGCCGGCGTAGCCTCGGAGATCATCGTCGTCGACAGCCATAGCACGGACGGCACGGTCAAGCTGGCCCGACGCTACACTCCCCATGTCTTCGAGCGCGACTGGATGAATTACTCGGACCAGAAGAACTTTGCTGACGGCAAAGCTTCCTTCCCCTGGATCTTTTCCCTGGACGCCGACGAGCGGGTCTCAGCCGAGCTCAAGGCCGAGCTCCTTGAGCTCAAGATGCGGGCCGGAGACTTCGCCTGCGCGGGGTTCTCCATTCCCCGCAAGGTCTTCTATCTTGGCCGGTGGATCAAGCACTCGGGCTGGTATCCCGACCGCCGGGTGCGCCTCTTCCGCAGGGAACGGGCGCGCTGGGAGGGGGATTACGTCCACGAGCGGCTGGCCGTGGACGGCCCCATCGAGAAGCTCAAGGGGCCGATCCACCACTTCACCTACCGCAACATCGCCGACCACCTGGAGCGGATTAACAAATTTTCCGACCTCGGTGCCCAGAAGCTTTACGGCCAAAAGAAGAAATGCCGCTGGTACCACCTGGTCTTTCTGCCGCCGGCGCGGTTTTTCAGGGCTTATCTCCTGAAACTGGGTTTCCTGGACGGCTTCCCCGGCCTGGTCATCTCCATGCTTACGAGCTACGCCGTCTTCGTCCGCTATGCCAAGTTGCGGGAAATCTGGAAAAAAGGAGAGCGCATTGAGCCTCTTTCATATTGACGCGGGGAAGGAGTGGCGGGGCGGGCAGCGCCAGTCGTTTTATCTCGTCCGGGAGCTCCATAAAAAAGGCCTCAGCGTGGTCTTTGTCGTTCAGCCCGACAGCCCGCTGCACCAGAAGGCCGCTGAAGCGGAGCTGCCGGTTTTTCCCCTCAAGATGGGAAGCGAGGCTTCCCTGGTCGCGGCGTTCCGCTTGGCCCGGGAGATGAGGCGCCGCCGTTGCCGCCTGGCCCATTTCCATGACGCTCACGGAGCCGCGGTCGGCGGCCGGGCCGCGGCCTGGGCCAAGGTCCCGCTCCGGATCATCCACCGCCGGGTGGATTTCCCGGTCAAAAAGAATGCCGTCTCAAAACGCAAATACACCAGGAACGTGGACGCCATCATCGCCATCTCCGAGGGCGTCAAGAAAGTCCTGGTCGAGTGCGGCGTCCCAGCCTCCCTGGTCGAAGTCATCACCTCGGGGATCGACTTTTCGCCGTTCGAGGAGGCCGGGTCGCGCGATTTCCTGCGCCGGGAATTCTCGTTCGCGCCGGATGACTACCTGGCCGGGATCGTGGCCGCGCTTGAAGACCACAAAGGCCACGCTTATCTCTTCCAGGCCACGAAGATTCTGAAGGAGAAAGCGCCCGGGATCCGATTGGTGGTCGTCGGCGCGGGCTCGCTCGAGATGGAACTCCACGGCCAGGTCCGCGACCTGGGCGTGGAAGACATCGTCTATTTTCTCGGCTTCCGCGACGACGTCCCCCGCATCCTCGCCTCGCTCGACCTCTTCGTCCTCTCTTCGCATCTCGAGGGGCTGGGGAGTTCGCTGCTGGATGCCATGGCCAGCCGGCTGCCGGTCGTGGCCACGCAAACCGGAGGCATTCCGGAGGTCGTTATCCACGGCGAGACCGGGCTTCTGGTTCCTCCCAAGGACCCCGAGGCGCTGGCTGAAGCCATCCTTAAGCTTTACCGCGACCGCGAGCTCGCGGGGCGACTTGCGAGGCAGGGGTATGAGTTTGTCCACACCAGGTTTTCAGCGGCGGCCATGGCCGATAAAGTCCTGGCGCTTTACGAGAGGCTGGCCGCCAGGAAAGGGATTAAGCTTAATGGCTAGGGTGCGCATCAAGAAACTCCGGGAGTTTTCCGAATTCGAGGCGTGCATCAAGATTCAGAAGGAAGTCTGGAGGCACCCGGACATCGACATCACGCCCACCCACCAGTTCTGCATTTCAGCCGAGATGGGCGCCGTCATACTTGGCGCGTTCGTGGAAGGCGAAATGGCCGGCTTCGTCTACTCGTTTCCTGCGGTGCGGCAAGGGAAGCTCCATCTCCATTCCCATTTATTGGCCGTCCTGCCCCGGTACCAGGGCCTGGGGCTGGGGAAGAAGCTCAAGCGGGCGCAGCGGGATGAAGCCCTGCGCGCCGGCTATAACCTCGTCACCTGGACGTTTGATCCTCTTCAGACGAGAAACGCCAATTTGAACTTGCAGGCGTTGGGCGCGATGTCACGGACGTATCTAGCGAATTTTTATGGGATGACGCCCTCGCTCTGCATTGGGCCTGGAATCCCGACCGACCGTCTTCTTATCGAGTGGCCTATTCAGAATAAGGGGGCGGCGGCCAAAACCAAGCGGAAAAACGGCAAAGGCCGCATGGATTTCGATGTTGAGCGGCTGCCAAAAGCCTTGGAGAGGGAAGCGACGCCCGAGGATGAGAGCGGATTTTACGCGCCGGGGAGGCTGCACCTCAGGATCATGGAGCCCACCATCCTCGTCGAGGTCCCGAAGGACGTTCATGCCCTGAAGGACCGGCCCGACCTCATCGCCGCCTGGCAGACGTCGCTCCGCAAGGCGATGACGAATTATTTCGCCGCCGGCTACCGCGCCGGACATTTCCTTTTTGACGACCGGTGTTTCTATGTGCTTTTCAGCAAGAGGAGCCTGCCATGAAAATCGAGCGCATCGAGCTGTCCCTTCTGTATCTTCCTTACGTCCACTTCTTTGAAACAAGCTTCAGCCGGGAGGAAGGACGGACCTTCATCATCGTCCGGGCTTACGGCGGCGGCCTCTGCGGCTACGGCGAGGTGGTCGCCTCCCAGGACCCTCTCTACAGCGAGGAGACCACTGAGACGGCCTGGCACATCCTCAAGGATTTCCTGATCCCGCTGGTTTTTAAAAAGAGCATCGTTGAGCCCGAAGAGTTCTACGCCCAGGCCCGAAAATTCCGTGGCAACCCCATGGCCAAGGCCGGGCTGGAGCTGGCGCTCTGGGATCTCAAAGCGAAGCGCGAGGGCGTGCCGCTCTGGAAGCTCTACGGCGGGACGCAGCGCGAGATCCCGTCGGGCGTGAGCGTGGGCATCGAGGATTCGATCCCGGAGCTCCTGGACCGGATCGACGGCTACCTGGCCGAGGGCTACCGGCGCATCAAAATCAAGATCAAGCCGGGTTGGGACATTGAGACCTCCCGGGCGGTGCGCCGTCGGTTCCCCGGCATCCTGCTCCAGGTGGACGCCAACGGCGCCTATACCCTGGCCGACAGGGAAACGCTCAAAGCCCTGGACGAGTTCAACCTGCTCCTGGTCGAACAGCCCTTCGCGCCGCACGACCTCTGGGACCACAGCAAACTGCAGCGCGAGATGAAAACGGCGATCTGCCTCGACGAGAGCATCCTCGATGAGGTCACGGCGCGCCAGGCGCACGAGATGGGGAGCTGCCGGATCATCAATATCAAAGTGGGACGCGTCGGCGGCCTGACCGAGGCCCGAAAGATCCACGATTATTGCCAAAGCGCCGGCATTCCGGTCTGGTGCGGCGGCATGCTCGAGTGCGGGATCGGCCGGGCCCACAACATCCATATCGCCACGCTGCCCAACTTCAAGTATCCCCACGACCTCTCGGCGAGCAAACGCTATTACAAGCAGGACCTCATCGAGCCCGAGGTCGAGATCACGGAGCGCGGCACGATCATCGTGCCGGACACGCCGGGCATCGGCGTCTTTCCTCAGGAAGACCGCATCAAGAAGGCAACCCTGCGCCACGAGGCCTTCAAGCCATAATTTTATTGTGGCCATGGCGAGTCGTTCTTGCGCCGAAGCCATCTCATCTCTTTATTATTTTATTATCAAGAAATTAGCTTGGCCCGTCCCCATATAAAGTTCTTGACAGACGGCACTTTTTGCCGCACATTCAGGGCATGGAAAAAGGGATTTTTACTATCTCTTGTGAGTCGGAGGTCACGCTGGAGATTAAGCGTTCCAGGTTCATTGGGAGGAGCTTTAAGTGTGCGATCCCGGAAGAAGCCCTCGCCTCTGTTGAACGGATCCGGGAGATGTGCAGGGAAGCGACCCACAACTGCTGGGCCTATCGAATAGGATTGTCGGGAGAGCAAGCCCGCTATCATGACGACCGAGAGCCCCCGGGGACGGCCGGCCCGTCGATTCTGGACGTCTTAAAAAAAAACAATCTCACCAATACGTTGATCATCGTGACCCGGTATTTCGGCGGGATCAAGCTCGGCGCGGGAGGGCTGGCCAGGGCTTATCGTGAGGCCGCCAAAAGTGTCCTTGAGGAGTCCCGTCCGAAAGAGCTGCGGCGGATGAAAGAAATCAAAGCGCCGGTGCCCTATCACCTGTTGGCTCCTTTTGAAAACTATCTGTTGCGGGAACGATATGAAATTCTCGCCAAGGACTTTCGGGAGAGCGCCGTCATCATCTTGTTAATCCCGGTGGAAAAAGAAACGGATTTTCGCTCTTTCTATTTAAACCTGGTGAGCGGAAAGTTCGTCTACTCAATCCTTGGCGAGAAATATGTCTGAATCCGTTTTTCAAAAGGCAGACCTATGAGTCTCGATTCATTGGCTCAGCTTCAGGGCCTGCCGGAGGGCTTGCATCCTCTTTTCCGATCCGACAAAGAGTTTTCCGGGAAACCTCAGGAATTTTAAAAGGTCGTCATAAATGCCGATATTGAGTGAAGAATTCAGCCCCATACCCGCTAAGTACTGCAGCCGCAGGTTCTGATCGCGGTTGATCTCCGCGCCCTTCAGCCAGGGCTCCAGATCCGGCCCCTGCCCGGCATAGGTCGAGAGCAGATCCACCGCCGACGGGAACCCGACCTCCTTGATCGACTGCGCTACCGATTGATGATCGTCGCGATCCAGCCGTTCTTGAAGCCCGTCCACGCTGATGCTCATCGTTCCGTCCTGGCCGAGGAGGACGACGTCATAACCCAGTCCCGTGGCGTCGTTGCCCCAGATCGTTCCTTGGGGAAATACTTCAAAAAACGTCGCGATCTCGCTCTTCACGGCGTCCAGGGTGCTTTCATACAAGGGAACCCACTGGGTGATCAGGCCGCCCCTGTTTAAGCGCCGCCGGCAGAGTTCGAAATACTCTTTCGAATAAAGGGTGGCGGAGCCCTTGATCCACGGATGGATCGGGTCGGAAGTGATGATGTCGAACTTTTCTTGGGTCGTCAGGATGAAATGCCGGGCGTCGTCGATGACCACCTCGACGCGGGGATCGTCCAGCACGCCGTAATTCTCCCGTCCGAAAAACCGGGCCACGACCCGCGGGATCAGCGGTTCGATTTCACAGATAACGATCCTCTCCATATCGGGGTGCAGTACGAACGAGCCGGCGGTTATGCCGGCTCCGCATCCCACGACCAGCACTGAGCGGGGCTTGGGGTGGAAGAGCGCCGGGATATGCCCGAGCATCCGCTCCAGACGCATGTCCTGCGGATGGCTCGATGCTTCCACCTTGCCATTGACGTGGAAATTCCGCACCCCGCTGTCCAATTGGGTGACCGCGACCGAGGAGTTCATCCCTTCGCCGACGTAGAGCGCGACCCCCCGGAAGGGTTTAACAGGTAGCTTACGGCCGTAGGCGATCAGCTCCCAGGGAACTCCGGGCACGCTCCAGGCCAGCACGACCGCCAGGCCCAGGGCGGCCGTCCATGAAGCCGCAGCCGTTGTTCTCGGAGGAGGCGGATGAAACTCGCCGTCAGACCCTGCATGGGCCCGGACCCGGCGCAGGGGAGGCGCGAATGCCAGGAGCGAGGCGATCGCAGACAGCCCGATGAGCAGCCGCTGTGACCACTGCGTGCCCAGGGCAGGAATCATGATCAGGCTGAACCCGATCGAGCCAAGAATCGCCCCGGCCGTGTTGGCGGCATAGACTTTTCCGACCATCCGGCCGGGATCGCCCTCGTGCGATGCGACCGCCCCCAACGCCAGGGGGAAGCTTGCCCCCCACAGGCATGCGGGCGGAAGAATGGCGCAAAGACAGCGCACCAGGTCCATCAGGAAGTCCGACCAGGGATCGTTGGAAATCGCAGGGCTGATACGCCAATAGGGCAGGGACCTGGCCAACATGAACGCGGCCCAGGCGATCGCCGCGGTCAGCAGGATTTGACAATACCCCAGCGCGGTTCTCGGACGTCCGGTCCCGCGCGTCAGAAGCGAGCCGATACCGCTGCCGATCCCCAGCCCTGCCAGAAATACGGCCAATATGATGGAGAAGGTGTAAACGGTCCCTCCCAGCATCAGCGAAAGCAGACGGGTCCATATGACCTCGGCGCCCAGGGCGCAAAATCCGGACAGCGCGATCACGACAAGGACCGGCCGGGATTCCCGGCCGCGGTCGGCACGAACTCGGCCTGGCTGATCGGTCGGCGCAGAGTGCGGCGTTCGGATCGCTAGAACAAAGCCAAGCAGAGCCACAGCGCCGTTGATCAATGCAGCGACGCAGGTCGCTGTTGATACGTCGTAGATCCGTAAAAGATAGAATCCGGAAAGCAGACACCCGAATACAGCTCCGGCGGTGTTCCCGCCATAAAGGAACCCCAGCCAGGATACTCCCCGCGGGGTCGTCTCGATCCACCGGGAGAGAGCCGGAAGCGTCGCGCCCATCAACATTGTGGGGGGCAGCAGACAAACAGCGCTGACCACCCCGCGCAGTAAGATTCCCGCCAATCCGGGCGCCGCGTTCGACGTGTAAAACCGGACGACGGCCGGCATGCCGAACAAAACAGTGAGCCCGATCGCCCCGATCCCCAGCTCGAGCCAAGCGTAGACGCGCAAAGGGTGCCATTGTGCCGAGATGAGACGCGGCAAGAGGAAACTGCCCAGGCCCATCCCGCCCATATAGGTTCCCAATAAAACGGCCAGGGAAACGGCGGATGAACCGATCACGAGTTCCAACAGCTGGAACCAAACGATTTCATAGATCAACGCGGAGCAGCCGCTGAAGACGAACGCCGCCAGCAGAAGCGGAAGAAAACGGCCCGGGGCGGGAACGCTCGATGCCGGATCGGGATTTTGTCCGATCATACCGTGTAAATTACCTCGAATAGAGATTTGTGGCAACGGAAATTCGGGGTTTTCCTGTTATAATGCCCTCATTATGTTCAAGGCGGTCGCCGCTAAATATCGAGAGGCCTATTCCGGGCTTCCCCGGGACGCCTGGGCCCTGAGCCTTGTTCTGTTCATCAACATGAGCGGAACAATGGTGATCTTTTTCCTGTCTCTATACTTGACGCGCCACTTGGGCTTCTCCATTTTCCGCTCCGGCCAGGTGTTGAGCGGCTACGGCGTAGGCATGCTGTTCGGGACGCTTGTCGGGGGGTTCCTGAGCGACCGGCTTGGCCCGCGGAATACACAACGACTCAGCCTGTTCGCTTCCGGAGGCGTTCTGTTCGCGCTGAGCTTCTGCCGTGATTTTCCCGCAGTCCTCGCGTTCGTGTCCTTGTATGGATTCTCAGTGTCGGCGCTCTTCCCCGCCAACGCCGCCGCCATGGCCGAGGTCTGTCCCGTCGAGGTGCGGACGCGCGGTTTTGTGCTCAACCGGCTGGCCAACAACCTGGGGGCGACGGTCGGCCCCGTCGTCGGAGGATTTCTCGCCGGCCGCGATTATCGCCTCCTGTTTTGGGTGGACGGGGCGACTTGCCTTCTGGCGGCGCTGTCCTTCTTCATCCTCTTTCCCCCCGGCCGGAGGATCGTTTCCGTTGCTAAGCAGGCACGCGACATCAAGCCGCCCGCCTGGTGGAAAGACAAGTATCTCACGGGGGTTTTACTCGGCACTTTCGGCATCACTCTGATCTTCATCCAGATGTTAGGCACATTCCCTCTCTATGTCCGCACCGTCTACGGCCTTTCCGAAAATTTGATCGGGCCGCTTTTTGCCGTCAACACCGTTCTGATCGTGCTCGTCCAGATGGTTCTCACGCACAGCGTGGAGCGGTTTGCGCACAGCCGGATCGCGGCGGCCGGAACTCTTCTTATAGGCATCGGTTTCGGCCTCATGCCGTTCGGCAGGGGGCTGCTCTACGGAGCGATGACGGTCGCCGTCTGGACGTTCGGGGAAATGCTCATCATGCCGACCCTCACCACCATGATCTCCCTACGGGCTCCCGCGGGGTATCAGGGCAAGTATATGGGGCTCCATAGCCTAGCCTTCAGTTTTGGTTTTGTCCTGGGGCCCGCGCTGGGAACCCGAATTTATGAGCGGCTCGGCGGCTTGACTTTGTGGCTGGGCGCGGCCGGGCTCGCGGCGGTGGTCGCCGTCGGATTTCTTTTGCTGAGCCGGCTGGGCGGCCTAAAGGAAACCGGGGGACATTCTGTGTTATAAACAACGCTGCCAAAAGTTGGAAAAAAGACGAAAAAGGTCGCTTGTTTTCATAATTATTACAGCCTTTATTTTTGCCGGCCATTCTTTCGGCCAGAATAAGCCGGACGCGGTCAAACTGGAATTTTCCCCCGCGCCGGGAACGAACCTCGCTTATTCCTTGAACAGCCTGATCCGCGTCGAGGGGAAGGATTTCCTGGGCAAGGATATGACGCTCGGCGGCACGGCCGCGGGAGAGATCCGTCTCCGCGTGGACCAGATCTCGACAGAACAGGTTTTCACATCCCTGACCAGCCCGGGAATCCGGGTCACGGTGAACACGCTGGACGGGACTGAGGATTATGTTGTCGGCACGAAGGAAGGCGCCGCTCTTCAGGTTGTTTTCAGCCGCAGGGGGAGAGTCGACGACATCCGGAATCCGGAGGTCCTGCGGGACCGGGACGTCATGAATTTTTCCATCCCGGACATCCTCCGGAATTATTTCCCCGCCCTGCCGGAAAGCCCCGTCCGGGTAGGCGACTCCTGGACCGAGCACAAGCGCCTGTCCATCCCGTTCCAGGGGATGACCCTGGACGTGCAGCTCGACATCCGATTCACATTGAACAGTCTTCAGCGTTCTCAGGCCGGGAGAACGGCCGTTATCTCCGCTGATTATACGGTCAGCCTCTCCGGTTCCAGGGACCTTGAGGGCCTGGCCGGTTTCTTCAAGGGGAAGGGCACCGGCACGGGCGTCCTCTATTTCCTGGCTGACAAAAATTATTTCTCCGAATACAGGCTGGAGTACAAGATCGGCGCCTCGCTTGAGATCAAAAAAGGAGAGACGACCCTGGTGGAGTGGCCGCTGGGCCTGGTCGTTTCCGCCTCCCTGGATCTGGCCGGCGGGCGATGAGTCCCCGCGCCGCCCTTCCGTCGAACCTAAAAGATCATCAGGAAAATAGGTCGCTGTGGTTTAAAATCAGCAGGAGTTGCCCCATTTTGTTATTTATAATTTATGGAACTCCCTAAAGAACAACGAAATGCAGTAAAAATGAAGTGTCAGTCTGAGACTGGTGCCCGGGTGGCGCGGCTGGACCATAACACCCGAAGCTCATGGTGGCGGGTGGGTGGGTCTTGAGCGAGGGTGTTATGGTCCAGCTGTGACAGGACCCGGTTTTCTGCTATAAATAAAATATGGGGGAACTCCTGTCAAATCAGGCTTTGACGAAGAAAGCGGAATCGCATAAAATGACGCCAGGAGAATGACCATGGACACCATCATCAGCAAAATCGTCGCGCGCGAGATCCTGGATTCCCGCGGCAATCCGACCGTCGAGGTTGATATCGGGCTCGAGAACGGGGCCGTGGGAAGGGCGGCGGTGCCTTCCGGCGCTTCCACGGGCTTTCATGAAGCGTTGGAGCTCAGGGACGGAGACGCGAAACGCTATAACGGCAAAGGCGTGCTTAAAGCCGTCAAGAATGTCAATGAGGTCATCGCCAAGCAACTCCTGGGGTGGGACGCCCTGGATCAGGCCGGCCTGGACAAGGCTATGATCAACCTGGACGGAACCCCGAACAAGACCAAATATGGGGCCAATGCCCTGCTGGGGGTCAGCCTGGCCGCCGCCCGCGCCGCCGCGGCCGGCGTGGGCCTTCCGCTCTACCGTTATCTCGGCGGGGCCGGAGCGCGCGTTCTGCCCGTTCCTTTCTTCAATATCCTCAACGGTGGAGCGCACGCCAATTGGCAGGCCACGGATTTCCAGGAATTCATGATCGCGCCCGTGGGCGCGCCCAATTTCCGCGAGGCGCTGCGCTGGGGGGCCGAGGTCTATCATACTCTGAAGGGCGTCTTGAAAAAGCAGGGTCTTTCGACCGGGGTGGGCGATGAAGGCGGGTTCGCGCCCGCGCTTAAAACCAACGCCGCGGCCGTCGAAGTGATCCTGGAAGCCGTGGAAAAAGCGGGCTACAAGCCTGGCGCCGAGATCGCCATAGGCCTCGACCCGGCTTCGAGCGCGTTTTACGAGGAGGGACTCTACTTCCTCCGTACCGAAAACCGGAAGATCGGCTCCGAGGAGATGGTTGCGCTGTGGGCCGACTGGGCCAGGAAATACCCGATCGTCTCCCTGGAAGACGGTCTGGCCGAGGACGACTGGGACGGCTGGAAGCTCCTCAACAAGACGATCGGTGATAAAATCGAGCTCATCGGCGACGACCTTTTCGTCACCAACATCAAGCGGATCAGCCGCGGCATCGAGGAGAACGCCGCCAACGCCGTACTCATCAAGCTCAACCAGATCGGAACGCTGACCGAGACCGTCGCCGCCATCGAAATGGCGCGCCGGGCCGGCTGGGGCGCCATGGTTTCTCACCGCAGCGGTGAGACGGTGGACGGCTTCATCGCCGATTTCACCGTGGCCATGGGCACCGGGCACCTCAAGACCGGAGCGCCCTGCCGCGGCGAGCGAGTGGAGAAATACAACCAACTCGTCCGGATAGAGGAAGAGATGGGCGGTTCGGCCGTTTATGGCGGCCGCAAGGCCCTGGTGCGCTGAGCGACCGCTATTTTTTCGGCTTATTTCACGATGCGTTTTTCCGTCGGGGGACGGCCGGGATGGACTCGCTCCCGAAGTCCCACTATGGTCGCTTCGTCCATCCCGGCCTTCCCCTTTGAAAGAAACAACGATTTTGTCTCTCCAATCAAGGCTTATTCGTAATACAGGCTGAATGAGCGCGAATTTTGACATGTGCCGGTCCCTCTGATAGAATCGGCCCAATCTAAACCGGGGGACGGAAGAGAAGCCATGAAGAAATGTTATCCTTGTTCAAGCGGTCCTCTCGGACGATCTCAAAAAAGACAAAGGGGAATCTTCTTGTTTGTCGCGGGCTTGATGCTCCTGGGAATCGTTTCTGCCTTCCCTCAGGATGACGGGAAGGGAAAGCCCAAGGAAAAAACGTCCAGCCTGCTCGTCCTTCCCGTCGTCTTCTACACGCCGGAGACGAAGTGGGCCGGCGGCGTGGGCGGAATTTACGCTTTTCGTTCCGGGGCGAGCGACGCCTCCTCTAGGCCCTCTTCCATTTATTTCTCGGCGATCTACACCCAGCTCAAGCAGTTTCAGCTCGAATTGAATCCCGAACTTTATCTCAAGAATGAGGAATATATCCTGACGGTCAAGTCGCTCCTGGAGAGATACCCGAATAAATTTTTCGGGATCGGCAACAACACGCCGGATTCCGCGGAGGAGGGTTATACGTCCCGGTCCATCTCCTTCGACATCTCTGCCCAGAAAAAGATATTCCCGGCCCGAAAAATGTACCTGGGTCTCAAATATCAATTCGAAAGCTACAAGCTCAGCAAGATCGAGAAGGGCGGGCTCCTGTCGAATTCCCAAACCATCGGGAGCGGCGGAGGCACGATCTCGGGCCTGGGTTTCATCGTCAGCTGGGACACCCGGGACAACATCTTTTCACCCTGGAGAGGCAACTACTGGCAGGTCCAGACCATTTTCAACAAGCCTTTCCTGGGAAGCGATTACAATTTTACCAGCGTCAAGGCTGACCTGAGAAAATACATGCCCCTCTTCTCCGGCCACGTCCTGGCCATCCAGGGCTTGGTGAACTGGGTGAGCGGAGAAGCGCCGTTCCACAAGCTCGCCAAGCTGGGCGGCCAGGACATGATGCGGGGCTATTACACCGGCCGCTACCGAGATAAGTTGTTGATCGCCCTTCAAGCCGAATACCGGCTGCCTGTCTGGGGCCGGCTGGGGGCGGTCGGGTTCGCCGGCCTGGGCGACGTGGCGGACAAGCCCGCGAATTTCCGCCTCGGCGACCTCAAGTATTCGATGGGCGCGGGCCTCCGTTTCATGCTGAACAAAAAGGAAAGGACTCAGCTTCGCCTGGATTTCGGCTGGGGCAAAGGGACATCGGGCATGTACTTCACGGCCGGCGAGGCCTTCTGACATTTTTCTGAGAGCGCTTTTTTGTCCGAGAAAATCTAACGCCATCGATCGTCCGGCTTAAATGAAAGCAGATTCATTATTCATAAACCGGGTTTCATATGGGGGAAGGCCGGAATGGACTCGCTCCCGAAGTCTTGTTAGGGTCGCTCCGTCCATCCCGGTCTTCCCTTTTTCAGCGTTTGCGGATAAATTATGAACATGGCGATCGGTTTCGTGCCCGAAATCAACGAACAGTTCCAGCGCGCCCTGGACGTCATGGAAAAGACCGACGGGCATGTGTTCATCACCGGAAAGGCGGGCACCGGAAAGTCCACCCTCCTGGAATACTTCCGCACGATCACCCGGAAAAAGATCGCCGTCCTCGCACCCACGGGAGTGGCTGCCCTGAACGTCCAGGGGCAGACCATCCATTCTTTTTTCCGCTTCAGGCCCGATATCACGCCCGACACGGTCAAGAAGCTCGGCCGGAAGAAAGAAAACATCTACACCAAGCTCGACGCCATCGTCATCGACGAGATCTCCATGGTGCGGGCCGACCTCATGGATTGCGTCGACAAGTTCCTGCGCCTGAACGGAAAGCACCCCAGGAAGCTCTTCGGCGGGCTGCAGATGATCTTCATCGGCGACCTCTACCAGCTCCCTCCCGTGGTCACCTCCGCCGAAAAGGACCTGTTCACGGCCCATTACGATTCGCCCTATTTCTTTTCCTCGCAGGCTTTCCGGCGGACCGACTTCGACATGGAATTCGTCGAACTCGAGAAGATCTACCGCCAGACCGAGGCGGATTTCATCGGCCTGCTCAACGTCATCCGCAACCGCTCGGTCGGCGAGGAGGATATCCGGAGGCTGAACGAGCGCTGCGACCCGGAATTCGTCCCGCCCGACGACGATTTCTACATCACCCTGACCAGCACCAACGACCTGGCCGCCGCGCGCAACCGGGAGAAGCTCGAAACCCTGCCGGAAAAAATGCACAGTTATCGGGGGTTCGTGGAAGGCGAGTTCAAAAAATCATCCTTTCCGACCGACGAGATCCTCAACCTGAAAGTCGGCGCGCAGATCATGATGGTCAATAACGACTACAAAGGCCGCTGGGTCAACGGCACGCTGGGTAAGATCGTCGAGGTCCGCAAGGAGAAAAACGCCGATGACATCCTGTTCGTGGAGCTTCAGACCGGCGGGGAGGTCGAGGTCCGGCCCCACATGTGGGAGTTATTCCGCTTCAGCTACGACAAAGACTCGCAAAAAATCACCTCCGAGACGGTCGGTTCGTTCATCCAGTATCCGCTCCGGCTCGCCTGGGCGGTCACCATCCACAAGAGCCAGGGCAAGACCTTCGACAAGGTCATCATCGACATCGGCCGCGGCACTTTCGCCCATGGCCAGGTTTATGTGGCCTTGAGCCGCTGCACGAATTTCCGGGGCATCGTCCTGAAAAAGGAAATCCGCAAGAGCCACATTTGGATGGACTACCATGTCGTCCGGTTCCTGACGCAGTATCAATACAGAAAAGCGGAGGAGAGGCTTCCCGCCGAGGAACGGCGAGCCGCTATCCGGGAGGCCATCCGGAGAGGGGCCCTCCTGGAGATCGTCTACCTCAAACCGGACGACACCAAGTCCCGGCGCACGATCCGTCCGGAAGCCCTGGAGATGATGGAATACCGCGGCCGTCGGTTCGAAGGGATCCGGGCTTACTGTTTTGAGCGGAAAGAAACCCGCCACTTTCGCCTGGACCGCATCCTGGAGATCGCGGGCGGGTGAGCGATGACCTTGCCTTTCCCCGGCGCAACTTATAGAATATTCTCTATTTTTCTTCTGACTTGCATTATTCATAAAGTTAGGGTTGGAGAGACGGACTCAATGAATGCTTCAAGGGGGATGGCCGGGATGGACGAAGCGACCATAGTGGGACTTCGGGAGCGAGTCCATCCCGGCCATCCCCCATATGGAACCCGGTTTATGAATAATGCAGGCTGATTCGGTATGGGTCTCTGAATTTATTAAAAGGAGGTATGGGCTATGGTCGCGAACCAACTCGAAAAATCGATCGGACGGCTGGCGGGCGCCGTGACAAAGACGGCCGACCGCATCGTCGTCAACAACGAAAAACTGCTCCCCGAAAAGATCGACGGCCTGGTTCATGAGGCCGTTTTCGGCGAC
>Ga0315288_10004985_pt1 | contig 16914 bp, 15 predicted proteins | sample YL17G11_20_MG_FD_203454 | JGI IMG/M metagenome (GOLD analysis project Ga0315288, IMG submission 203454) | Sediment microbial communities from Yellowstone Lake, YNP, Wyoming, USA - YL17G11_20 | ecosystem: Environmental > Aquatic > Freshwater > Lake > Sediment | place: USA: Wyoming | collected... | reverse complement strand
GCAGGTCCCGAAAACCGCCCCGCCCTGGCCCACGAACCGCTTGATGGCCTGGTCAACCTGGCCCTTGACCAGCAGTTTGCCTACAGTGGTACTCTCGCCGCCCGGGATCACCAGGCCGTCCAGGCCGTCCAACTCGCCCGGGGTGCGGATCTCGACCGCCTCGGCTCCAGCCGCCTCCAGGCTGCGCAGGTGCTCTCTCACATCGCCCTGAAGGGCGAGAACGCCGATCCTCACGTCCTACCGCTTTCTGGCGATACCGCCTGTGTACCATCCCCCGCCCTCACCCTACCCTCTCCCTCGACGAGGGAGAGGGGCCAATGTGCTCCTCTCCCTTCAAGGGAGAGGACTCAGGTGAGGGTCATGTCCTCAGATCCACTGGGCGCTACCAGCCCCTGGTCTGAAGGAGTTCCTTCTCGCTCAACTTCGACACGTCGAGGCCGGACATGGGCTCACCGAGGTCGTGCGAAACCCGCGCCACGAGTCCAGGATCGTTGTAGTGGGCCGTCGTCTCGACGATGGCCGACGCCCGCTTGGCCGGGTCTCCCGACTTGAAGATCCCCGAGCCCACGAAGACGGCCTCGGCGCCCAACTGCATCATCAGCGCGGCGTCGGCCGGGGTGGCGATGCCGCCAGCGGCGAAGTTGGGCACCGGCAGTTTGCCGGCCGCCGCCACCTGGCAGACGATCTCGTAGGGGGCGCCCAGGTTCTTCGCCTCGGTCATGAGTTCGTCGGAGCGCAGGGTGGTCAGCCTGCGGATGCTGCTCAGCACCAGGCGCATGTGGCGCACCGCCTCGACCACGTTCCCCGAGCCGGCCTCGCCCTTGGTGCGGATCATCGCCGCCCCCTCGCCGATGCGCCGCAGCGCCTCGCCCAGGTCGCGGCAGCCGCAGACGAAAGGAACCTTGAACTGATGTTTGTCTATGTGAAACTGCTCGTCCGCCGGGGTGAGTACCTCGCTCTCGTCCACGAAATCCACCCCAAGGGCCTCCAGCACCTGGGCCTCGGCGAAGTGGCCGATGCGGCACTTGGCCATCACCGGGATGGTGACCCCTGCCATGATCTCCTTGATCTTGGTGGGGTCGGCCATGCGGGCGACGCCGCCCTGGGCGCGGATGTCGGCGGGGACGCGTTCCAGCGCCATCACCGCGACCGCGCCGGCCTGCTCGGCGATCTTGGCCTGCTCGGCGGTGGTGACGTCCATGATCACGCCGCCCTTGAGCATCTCGGCCAGGCCGACCTTGGTGCGCCAGGTGGATTCCTCTACCACGTTAGTCGCCTCCTGTGTGTCCGCGCGCGCCAAGACGCCGCTCCAGGCGTTCCGGAGCGGTGCTCGGCGGTTGTTTCACGTGAAACACACCCCGCTGCGACTTGCCGTCATTTTACCTCGGCTGAAGAGGGTTCGCAAGCCTCCTGGCCGACAATACGGGCATAAATCCGGTCCAGGTCCTCATCCGAATAGTAGTCAATGACGATCTGGCCGCCCGCGCCCCTGGGGCGCAGCCGGACCCGGGTCTGGAGCCGGTCGCGGAGCGCGTCCACCGCGGCCATCAGGTTCGCGTCATCGGTGCCGTAGTCGCCGCGATCAGGCGCCGGCTTGGTAGCCGCCGGTGTTTCACGTGGAACATCCGCGGCGGCCACCAGGGCTTCGGCCCCGCGCACGGACAGGTCATCGCGCAGGATCTTCTCCCAGAAGGTCATCATCCGGTCGGTATTGTCCACCGCCAGCAGCGCCCGGCCGTGCCCAGCCGAGAGGTCGCCCCGGGCGATGCTCTCGCGAATGGCTTCGGGCAGGTTGAGGAGCCGGAGGCTGTTCGCGACTGCCGGCCGGCTGCGGCCCAACCGCTGGGCGATCTCCTCCTGCGTGAGGCCGAAATCACCGGCCAGCCGGCGCAGGGCGACGGCCTCCTCGATGGCGTTGATGTCCTCGCGCTGCAAGTTCTCGACGAGCGCGAGTTCGAGCATCTCGCGGTCGCCGCACTCGCGGACCATGGCCGGAACCTCGGCCAGGCCCGCCCTGCGGGCCGCCTCGAGGCGCCGCCAGCCGGCCACCAGCTGGTACCCCTCCCGGCAGGCGCGCACCACCAGGGGCTGCAAGATCCCCTGCTCGCGCACGGAGGCGACGAGTTCCTCCAGGCGCTCCTCACTCAGGCCCTGGCGGGGCTGGTAGGGGTTGGGCGTGATCGCTTCCAGCGGGATCTGCCGCACCAGGCCCTGGGTCGGCCTGCTCTCCGCTCCCGGGATCAGGGATCCCAGGCCCCGGCGCCTGGGAGGCGACGGGGATGCCGTCGGTGTAGAGTCCACTGCTTATCACTTCCTTTGCGAGATTCTGGTACGCTTCCGCCCCCCTGGAGGTCGGGTCGTAGATCAGGATCGGCTCGCCGTAGGAGGGCGCCTCGGAGAGCCGCACGTTGCGCGGGATCACCGACTCGAACACTTTCCCCGGGAAGTGCCGCCTCACCTGGTCGGCCACATCCTTCGCCAGGCGGGTGCGCGAGTCATACATGGTGAGCAGCACCCCCATGAGGCGCAGGCCGGGGTTCAGGTGGCGTTGGACCAGGGAAAGGGTCTCCGAGAGCCGACTGAGGCCCTCCAGCGCGAAATATTCGCACTGGATGGGCACCAGCGCCCAGTCCGCGGCCGCCAGGCAGTTGATCGTGAGCAGGCCGAGGGAGGGGGGCGTGTCGAGCAGCAGGTAGCGGTAGTCGTCCACCACGGGGCCGAGGGCGTCGCGCAACTTCACCTCCCGCGCCATGGCGGCCACCAGTTCCACCTCGGCGCCGGCCAGGTCTATCGTGGCGGGCAGAAGGTCCAGGTTGGGGACGGCGGTGGGCCGGATGGCCTCGCGGGCCGGCAGATCGCCGCAGAGGGCATCATAGACGCTCACCCTCACCATGCCGGGGGCGACCCCGAGGCCACTGGTGCAATTGGCCTGGGGGTCCATGTCCACCACCAGGACGCGGAGGCCGGCGGCGGCGAGGTAGGCGGCCAGGTTGACAGCCGTGGTGGTCTTGCCGACTCCGCCCTTCTGGTTGAGGATGGCGATCTTTTGGCCCATTGGTGCCACGACTACCTGCTGTCACTCTGAGCGAAGCGAAGAGACCCGGAGCCCCTATTCAAGCAGATCCTTCGCCGCGCTCAGGATGACACCAGGCGCTTCGGCTGCGCCGCGCCATTGTAATGCCCGTCAGGTTCGCCGGTCAAGCTGGCTGCGCCTTCTTCGAAGGCCGCCATGGCGGCCCCGATGGAATCGGGGCCTAGCCACCTAACGGCCTCTTCGCGGGCACGCCGGTCCGCCGCGGATACGCCTCGGGGGTGGGCGCAACCTTGCGAATGACCACGATCTTCCGCTCGCCGGCGCCGCCGGGGAGTTCGAAGCGGGTGCTTGCCTCCACCGTCCCGCCCAGCGCCTCCAGCGCCGGCGCCGCCTCGGCCACTTCCGTTTCGGCCTCGCGCCCCTTCTGGGCGAGAAACGCGCCCCCCACCCGCACCAGGGGCAGGCAATACTCGGCCAGCACGGCAAGGCGGGCCACGGCGCGGCTCACGGCGAGGTCGTACGACTGCCTGTAGTAATCCTGCCGCCCTGCGTCCTCGGCCCGCAGGCACGCCACCTCCACGCGGTCCAGGCCGAGCGCGCGGATGACGTGGCGGAGAAAGTCGCAGCGCCTGCGCGAGGACTCGATGAGCGTGACGCGCAGGTCGGGACGCGCGATGGCGAGCGCCACTCCGGGGAGCCCCGCGCCGGATCCCACGTCGGCCAAGCGCGCGCTGGGCCCGAACTCGGCTGCACGCAGGCAGGTGAGGGAATCCACGAAATGCTTGACGGCGATCTGCTCGGGATCGGTGATGCGCGTCAGGTTGACGCGGGGGTTCCATTCGAGCAGGGCGTCGAGATAGGATGAGAAGCGATCGAGCGCCCCGGCATCGAGTGGGACGCCCAGGGCGGCCGCGCCGGCGGAGAATGTTTCGCGCCAATCAACCATTCGGTCGCCCACATTACTACAGGCGGTAGTAATCTCGAAACGGGCCATCGCCTGCGCGGATGCATGCAGCGATGCGGCGCTTCTCTTGGTTCGACCCCCACCTCAATCCTCTCCCTGCAAGGGAGAGGCGCCACGTGGTGTGAGGCAGGCCCCGGGGAAACCAAACAGGCGTGTGCCGCGTGGGGTAGGCCGAGAGCGAACCCGAGATTCGCGCCTACAGGCGGCCGGCGCGGTGCTCGCCCGGGCGAGGAATCGCGCCCCTACGCCTCTTCGGGTGGTTCGGGGGCCTCGGGTTCGGGGGCGGGCTGCTCGGAGGGCCGGGGCTCGACTTGTGGCCGGCGGGGTCGAGGCTCCTGGCGCTCTTCGGGGCGGCCGCCGGCGGCGGAGACCACGACCTTGCGATAGGGATCCTCGCCGATGCTGCGGGTGGTGATGCCGGGCTCATCGGCGAGGGTGGTGTGGATGATGCGGCGCTCATTGGGGGCCAGGTCCTCGAGGATGACGTCGCGCCCGGTCTGCTTGGCCTTGTGGGCGGCGTTCTGGGCCATGGCTTGCAGGGCTTGCTCGCGGCGGGCGCGATAGCCCTGGGCGTCCACCACGATGCGCCTGGGCTGCTCCTGCCCGCGGTTGGTCATGAGCGCCACCAGGAGTTGAAGCGCGGCCAGCGTCTGGCCGTGCTTACCGATGACCAGGCCCAGGTCGGCGCCCGTGATGTCCAGGACCACCTCTTCCGCTTCCTCGCCCTGAAGTTCCACGCGCGCGGTGGGCTCGATCGCGGCGACGATCTCGGAGAGGTAGCGCAGCGCCTTCTGGCCGAGGCTTGCGCGCAGCGACACCCGGACCTTGGCCTCGCTGTGGCCCAGGATCCCCAGGAAGGAGCGCGTGGGCTCTTGCAGGACCTCCACCTCGACCTGGTCGCAGGTGGCGCCCAGTTCCTCGAGGGCGGCGGCAATGGCTTCGTCCACAGAGCGCGCGGTTTTCTCGACAGGTCCCATCGCTACCACTCCGGTCTGTCCTCCCGAGCGTCGGAATCAGAACCGACGTTTCTTGCGGCGCTGACCTCCGGGCGTGGGCCGGCGCGACCCCGGCTCGGCCTGGGCCGGTTCCGCGGCGCGTTCGGGCTCGGGACGCTTGATGAGGTAATACTGGCGCGCGGTAAAGAAGACGTTGTACGAGAGCCAGTAGAGGATGAAGGCCGACGGCAGGGTCTGGAAGAGCACCAGGAACATGATGGGCATCATCAGGGTCATCATGCGCTGCATCTGCTGCTGCTGGGGGTCGGCGGTGGGCAGGGTGGTGAGTTTCTGCGAGAGGTACATGCTCACGGCGTAGAGCACCAGCAGCGGCAGGTTGGGGTGGGCCAGGTTGCCGATCCCCACGAAGGACGCCTGGGCGAATTGGAAGCGATAGTCGCGGATCCCATAGTACACGGCGATCAGGATCGGCATCTGGATCAGCATGGGCAGGCAGCCGCCCAGCGGATTCACCTTGTGCTTTTTCATGAGGCGCATCTGCTCGGCGGCCATGGCCTGGCGGTCGCCCTTGTGCTTCCCCTGCAATTCCTTGAGCAGGGGCTGGAGGCGCTGCATGGCGCGCATGCTCTTGAAGGAAGCGCTGGTGAGCGGCGCGGTGACGATGGTCACGGCCAGCGCCAGCACGATCAGGGCCAGGCCGTAGGAGAACTTCGGATTGGCGCCCAGCAGGTGCACCACCAGGTCTATGAACCGGTAGAGCGGTTCGCCGCGGCGCATCTGGTCAATGCGGTAGAGGGCGGCCATTTCCAGGCTCACCGGGGCGAGGCGGACGCCCGTGTCGGAGGCGAGGAAGGAGTGGGCCTGGTAGGTCATCTCCTCGCCCTTGATCAGGAGCCAGCCGGCGGCGTTCAGGCTTGCCCGCGCCACCATCGCGGTGGCGGCATCATAGGTTTTGCCGGCGCGCTTGCGGTCATCCAGTTGCAGGCGCAGAACCTCACCCATGCGCAGCGCGGCCGGCCCGCCGAAGGGGCCGCGCTGGGCTTCCTGATAGGTGTCGGTCGCATCGCGAAAGGCGCCGGCGCGCTCGTAGGCGAAGCCGGCCAGGAAGAGCAGCCGCCCCGGATCGGCGGCCTCGGCCGCCGGCGCCGCCTTGCGCTCGCGCGCTTTCGCCGCCGCGCGCTTGGCCTGCTTGACCAGATCCTCGGCCCGGGCCCGCGCGAGGTTGGGATTCATCGCGAGCAGGCGGTCGAGATCGCGCGTCATCTGCTCCACGTCCCGGGGGCTCAGGGGACGGGCAGGGGGCGCGCAGCCGAAGCCACCCGGCGCGGCGCCGCCCCCGGGCGCCATGCAACCGGCGAGCGCCAGCAGGGCGAGCAGGCAGGCCGCGAGCAGCGCGCCGCCGATCGCCGTCATCCCCTTCGATCGCATGCGATGAATGTTGGCGTTCCTTTTACGGTGGGCCACGTCGAACCATTCGGCCCTCAGGGCAGCGGGTCCTCGCCGCCCGGGTGAAACGGGTGGCAGCGCAGGAGCCTGCGCAGCGCCAGGCGCGCTCCGCGGAGCAGCCCGTACTTCCCCACCGCCTGGATGGCGTACTCGGAGCAGGAGGGCGCGAACCGACAACAGGGCGGCTTGAGCAGCGCGAGGTAGCGCTGGTACCAGCGGCCCAGCGCGACCGCGGCGCGAACCGCCGTTGATCTATCCGCCAAGGCCCACCGCGGCGAGGAGTTGGCGCAGAGCGCTGCGGAGCGTCTCGGCCGCGGCTCCTCGGGCCGGGGGCTGCGGGACGATAACCACATCCCAGTTGCCTCTGGCATCGGCGACGAAATGGCGGCACGCCTCCCGCAGCACCCGCCGGATGCGATTTCTCGAAACCGCCGTCCCCATCCGCCGCGGGATCGGAACGCCCAGGCGGATCACGCGCCAGCCGCCGCTTTCCGCCGGGTGCGGGAGCGCATACACACGGAGCAGGTCGTTGGCCGCCCGCCGCCCGGCGCGATAGCAGCGGGTGAAGTCGCCTTTCGTTCTCAGGGAGGTGACCTTGGCAGTGAGCGGGGCTTGCGTGCTACCCTCCCAGGCCGCGAGACGCACCCGGCCTAAACCGCCAGCCGGGCCCGACCCTTGCGCCGGCGGCGACTCAGCACGTGGCGGCCGGCGGGGTCGCTCATGCGGGAACGAAATCCGTGCACGCGCTTGCGCCGTCTTGTCTTGGGCTGATAGGTCCTCTTCATGTCATCTCTCCGGGAATCAACGGGGCATTATAGCACAGCCTTCGGCGGCTCGACAAGACGCCGCGACGCGAGGCGCAATCCGATTGCCTGCGGCGGCGCGAAATTATTTGTCGCCGCCCTCAGAAAAAACTCGCTCTCCGGCCGGGTGCGGCTTGCTTGGTGTCGGGATTTCTGCTATAATCCCGCCGCCGCGGAAGCCGGGATCAGAGGTGGGGTGAGTTAGCGCGTACGTTTATCCACAATTGTGAATTTCGCTGTGGATATCGTGCCTGAGCGCGCCAGGAACGCGCGACAGGCACCGGGGGTGTGTGCCCGCGCACTGCGCCTCGGCCGACCTTTCCCTCCCGCTCCGCGCAGATTGGCGCCCTGCGGATGGGAGGTGAGGCCCGAGGAATATCGCCTGGCGTTTCGCTTCCCGGAGTTGGCTGAGCGCCGCATGCGCCGCGCCTCGTTCACCAGAGCATCTTAGGCTGCGAGGGGTGAACGTCTGTCCGAGGGTTTCGCCCAACGGGGCACCTCGGCGGCCGCGGGCGGCCCGGGTGGCAGCGCCGCACGACCTGCTGACCGATCGGCGGCTCGATCGCCGATCGGCGGTAACTGAACTCATTCTGCGGAGCAAGACTCTCACAGCAATCATCGCACTTTGTCCGCCTCGGGCGCGGCCTTAACGCCCCGGGCGGCTTCCTCCCACAGTCACGTCGAACGCCCCGCGTCATCCCCGCCCCTCGTTTCCTTCGGGGTGGCCCTGCCCCAGGCAGGCCGGGCGATCCCGAGCGCAGCGAAGGGCCGCAGGTCAGGCGGCAGATGGGTTGGGACTGATCCCGGCGTCTCGTCTGGAGACGGGGACCCGGCCCTTCCCGGCCACGGGCCGATCAGCCACCAGGTGGCAGCATCGGAACAGGATTGCGTGTCTGAAGGAGGACCCGTGGCAAGATGAAACAGCCGCCGCAGACCGCGCGAGAGGTGTGGGAGCAAGTCCTTCCCGCCGTGCAAGCGCGGCTCAACCGACCGGCGATCCGCAATTGGCTCAAGACCGTCGAACCCATTTCCCTGGAGGACAATCTCCTCACCCTGGGGGTCTCCACCGAGTTCGCGCGGGACTGGCTGGAGCGGCGCGCCGCCGATCACATCCGGGCGTGCCTCTCCGAGGCGCTGGGCGAGCCGGCGCAGGTGGCGCTGGTGCTTTCGCAATTGGACCTGGGCCTGCCGGGGGCGCGCCCGAACCCGCCGCCCACGCCGCCGGCGCCGGAGCGGCGGAACCCGGAGGCGCGCTGCCTGACCCCGCTCAACCCGCGCTACACGTTCCAGGATTTCGTGGTGGGGCGGAGCAACCAGTTTGCGCAGGCGGCGGCGCTGGCGGTGGCCAAGGCCCCAGGCAAAGCCTACAATCCGCTTTTCCTCTACGGCGGGGTGGGGCTGGGCAAGACGCACCTGACCCAGGCGGTCGGGCATCACGTCCTGCGCGCCTTTCCCTCGCTCAAGGTCTGCTACATCTCGGGCGACACCTTCACCTATGATGTCGTCTCCTCCATCCGCGAGGATCGCTTCAGCCAGTTCCGCCGGCGCTACCGGGAGGTGGAGCTGTGGCTGGTGGATGACATCCAGTTCATCGCCTCGCGCGAGCGCACCGAGGCCGAGTTCTTCCAGGCCTTCAACGCGCTCTACGACACCGAGCGCCAGATCGTGATCACCAGCGACCGGCCGCCCAAGGACCTGCAGGTGATGGACCCGCGGCTGCGCTCGCGCTTCGAGTGGGGGCTCATCGTAGATATCAAGCCGCCGGACCTGGAGACGCGCATCGCCATCCTGCAACGCAAGGCCCAGGGCGAAGGGGTCGAGGTCCCGGACGACGTGACCCGCTACATCGCCCACATCGTCCAGTCCAACATCCGGATCCTGGAGGGGGCGCTCATCAAGTTGGTGGCCACCGCCTCCTTCTCCGGGCAGCCGATCACCCTGGCGATGGCCATGGAGCACCTGCGCGACCATTCCGTCGGCCTGGGCACCAAGCCCGTCAACATCGCGCTGGTGCAGCAAGTGGTAGCGGAGCACTTCCACCTCAGCCTGGCCGACCTCAACGCCCGGCGCAGGACCCGCGAGATCGTGTTCCCCCGCCAGTTGGCGATGTACCTGGCGCGCGAGGTGGTGAGGGCCTCCTTCCCCGAGATCGCCCGCCAGTTCGGCGGCAAAGACCATTCCACCGTGATCCACGCGTGCTCGAAGATCAAGAAAGACATGGAGGCCAACCCCCAGGTCGGCGCCATGGTGGCGGAGCTGAGCCAGAAACTGGGAGTTGCCATCTGAGGTGGAAGTTGCTACAGTGTGCGCGGCGGTGTGAGCAGGCTGGGGATTGTTTGCCAGCCCGGTTTCGCGGCGAGCGGCTGGGGTAAAGTGAGGCAGAAGTCGCAGGCTATACCGAACCCTTGCACAGGCGCCGGCTTCCTCGCCGAGCGTGGAACCACCCGTTATTCACACATCCACAGGCGTTATCAATCTCATTAATTCTAATCCTATTAGATTCCGGACCCACCGGTCGCGCCCAGCGTTGTTGATAGTGAAGGCTCTACCCCACGAGGAGGAGATAATCCAGTGAAACTCTCCAGCCACAGGCGACTCCTGGCCGACGGCTTGCAGGCGGCGGGACACGCCGTCTCCGGCCGCAGTACGCTGCCCATTCTCAGCAACGTGCTCCTCGACGCCAAAGCCAATCAACTGCGTCTGCTGGCAAGCGACCTGGAGATCTGGATGGAATGTATGATTCCACTCAGCGTCGAGGAGGAGGGCGCCATCACGGTGCCCGCCCGGGTGTTGGGCGAAGTGGTGGGCAGCCTGCCCGAGGCGGAGGTCTCGCTGGAGGCGGACCAGACCCGCCTCACCATCCGCAGCGGCCGCTCCGAGTACAGCATTCAGGGCCTGCCGGCCGACGAGTTCCCCGCGGCGCCGGACGTGGGCGACGCCTGCACCGTGGGGCTGAAGCAGGCGGCCCTGCGCCGGCTCATCCGCAACACCCTCTTCGCCGCGTCGGTGGACGAGACCCGCGCCATCCTCACCGGGGCGCTCATGGTCGTGGGAAAGGACAGCCTGAAGTTCGTGGTCACCGACATGCACCGGCTGGCGGTGGACGTCACGGCCGCGCAGGGAAGCGCGGCGGAGCCCAAGAGTGTGATCGTGCCCTCGCGGGCGCTCCACGAGTTGGCCCGGGTGCTCTCGGGTGAAGACGATCCCGAGGTCAGCGTAAAAGTGGGCGAGAGCCAGGCGGTGTTCGACCTGGGGGATCTGAGGCTGGTCAGCCGGCTCATCGAGGGCCAGTTCCCCAATTACGAGCGCGTGATCCCCGCCGAGACGGAAAGGCGGCTGGTCGTCGCCCGCGACGAGTTGCTGGCCGCGATCAAGCGGGCGGCGATCGTGGCCCGGGCGGAGGCGAACAAGGTGGTGCTGCGCGCCCGGGAGGGGATGCTTTCGATCGAGGCCGAGAGCAGCGACCTGGGCAAGGCGCACGAGGAAGTCGAGGTCGAACTGGAGGGGGAGGCGGTGGAGATCGCCTTCAACGCCGACTACCTGATTGACGTGCTGGCGGCGCTGGAGAACGAGTCCGTCGCCGTGTCGCTGAGCGGGCCGCTCAACCCGGGCGTGATCAGGCCGAGCGACGGGGGGAACTACATCTATGTCGTCATGCCCATGCAGATGCTCTAGGTGCGGGCGGGCGAGGCGAGAAAGCGATGGGGGAGCCAGCTTCCCCGTTTTGCGTGGGTCTCGCGATGCGGCTGACGCGGCTGAGGCTAGTTGATTTTCGCAACTACCCCGCCGCGGACCTGGAGTTCCCGGGCGGGCGGGTGGTGGTGTGGGGGAGCAATGCCCAGGGGAAGACCAACCTGCTCGAGGCCGTGGTGCTGGTGTGCCAGGGGCGCGCGTTGCGGGCAAGCGGCGAGGCGCAGTTGGTGCGATGGGGAAGCGAGTTCGCCGCCGTCCGCGCGGAGATCGAAACCAGGCAGCGGGGAGAGGTGCGCCTGGAGGCCCGCATCGCCGAGGGGAAGCGGCAGATCTTCATCAACGGGGTCAAGCGGCGCCCGGCCGACCTGATCGGCGTGGCCCCGGTGGTCTGCTTCACGGTGGATGACGTCGAGATCGTGAAAGGCGAGCCGGGCGAGCGGCGGCGCTTCCTCAACCTGGAGATCGGCTCGGTTTCGCGCTCCTACTACTTCGGACTGCTTCGCTACAACCGCGCCCTGGAGCAGCGGAACCGCCTGCTCAAGGACATTCGCGAGGGAAGGGCCCAGCAGGATCAACTCGGCGCCTGGGATGATCCGCTGGCGCAGGCGGGCGGCCAGGTCGTCGCGAAGCGCGCCAAGTTCCTCGCGGAGTTGGCGCCGCTGTGGGGCGAAGCCTACCACCAGATCGGCGGCGGCGCCCCGAGCCTCGCGCTGATCTACCTGCCCGCCCTCGACGGCGAGTCGGGCGCCCAGGAACCCGCCGTGACGGCCGAGCACGCCCAGCGCCTGCTCCTGGAGGCGTTCCAGCGGGCGCGCCAGGAAGACCTGGCCCGCAACCTGACCACGGTGGGTCCCCACCGCGATGACGTCGAATTGATGCTCGAGGGCCGCAGCCTGCGGGTATTCGGCTCGCAGGGCGAGCAGCGCACCGCCGCCATCGCCCTGCGGCTGGCTCTGGCGAACTGGATCGCCGCCAAGCGCGACGAGCCGCCGCTGCTGCTGCTGGACGACGTACTCTCGGAACTGGATGCGGAGCGCCGGGCCGGGCTGCTGCAAGCGGTAGCGCCGGGAGAGCAGACCATCATCACCTGCGCCGACCTGGCGGCGGTGCCGGCGGCCGCGCGGCAAGAGGCGACGCTGATCCGGGTGAGCGGCGGAAAAGCCGAGGCAGTGGCGTGAGAGGGCAGCGGGCGCGAATCGGCGACCTGGTGGACGGCGCGCTGCGGCGCTGGAACCTGGAGCGCGGCACGCGCGAGCACCGCGCCGTCCTGCTCTGGCCCGGGCTGGTGGGCGAGGAGATCGCGCACAACACGGTGGCCACCGGGGTGAGAGACCGCGTGCTCCTGGTGTCGGCGAGCAACCACGCCTGGGCGCAGACGCTGGACCTGATGAAGCCCGAGGTGCTCAAGCGCGTCCGCGAGCGCCTGGGCAAGGACGTGGTGCGCGACATCCACTTCTCGGCCGGCCGTGCCGTGCCGCGCAAGGCCGCCCCGCGCCGCGCGGAGCCGGCCGCGCTGACGGCGCTCACCTCTGAGGAGCGGGCTGAAGTCGAGCGGGCGGCCGCGGCGGTGCAGGATCCCGGCCTGCGCGAATACGCCGCCCGCGCCTTCGCCTCGCTGATAGGCGCGCGGCGCCGGCTGGAGCAGAAAGGCTATCGCGCCTGCCAGGGATGCGGGCAGGTGTTCCGGGGCAAGGGCCGCCGCTGCGCGAAATGCGCCAGGCGGCCGTCGCGGTAGGGGCGCAATTTGGCTAGGCCCGCAGGGCCGCCATCCCGGCCGCCTGAGGGCGGCTTAGGGACATTGCGCCCGGAACGAGGGCGTGATCAATCACGCCCCTACGAGGAAGGAGGGGTAGCGGCGTGCGCGTGCTGATGCTGACCTGGGAGTACCCGCCGCGGATCATCGGCGGCATCGCGCGCCACGCCTACGCGCTCTCCCACGCGCTGGCGCGGATCGGCGTGGAGGTGGAGGTGATCACCGCGCCCCATCCCGACGCCCAGCCCAGCGAAACGCTGCGGCCCAAAGCGCCGAAGGCCGCCGAACTGAGCGTCTATCGCACCGAGGGCGACCCCATCGAGCCCCTCGATTTCGTCGCCGGGATCCACCAGTTGGGCCACAGCCTCCTGGAGAAGGCCATTCCCCTGGTGGCGGCCAGGAAGCCCGACGTGGTGCACGCCCACGACTGGCTGGTGGCCTTCCCCGCCAGGACGCTCAAGCACGCCTACGACCTGCCCCTGGTGACGACCATCCACGCCACCGAGCACGGCCGCAACGACGGGATCCACACGCCCCTCCAGCACTACATCAACTCCGTCGAGTGGATGGCCACCTACGAGGCGGCCCGCGTGATCTGCTGCTCGCAGTTCATGCGCGACGAGGTGGAGCGCGTGCTCACCTGCCCGGTGGACAAGATCCGGGTGGTCCCCAACGGCATCGAGCTGGACAGGATGACCCCGCCGCAGGGATCCACCCCCGGGGACTTGGCCGAGTTTCGCAAGCGCTTTGCGCGAGCGGACGAACAACTCGTCCTCTACGTCGGCAGGATGGTGCGCGAGAAGGGAGTAGCCGTATTGGTGGAGGCAATCCCCAGGGTCCTGGCGGAGCGCCCCGGCACGCGGTTCGTGTTCGCCGGGGGCGGCTACACCGAGGGGCTGGAGGCCCGGGCGGCCGCGCTGAGGCTGGGCGACCGGGCCCGGTTCACCGGGTTCCTCTCCGAGGACGACCTGCGCCGGCTGTACGCGGTCGCGGATGCGGCCGTCTACCCCAGCCTCTACGAGCCGTTCGGGATCGTGGCGCTGGAGGCCATGGCCGCCAAGGTGCCCCTGGTGACCTCCGACGTCGGCGGCTTCCGGGAGATCGTCGAGCACAACGTCACCGGGATCATGACCTGGGCCAACAACCCCGAGTCGCTCGCCTGGGGCGTGCTGCAAGTGCTGGGGAACCGCGCGCTGGCGCGGCGCCTGGTGAAGGCGGCGTACCAGAAGGTGGTGCGCGACTACCCGTGGGAGCGGATTGCCCGGCAGACCCTGGAGGCTTACGAGGAAGCGTGCGGCCCCTCGCGGGCCCTGCCGAGGGGCGGCGGGAGAAGGCGATGAAAGCGGTGATCATGGCGGGCGGCGAAGGGAGCCGCCTGCGCCCCCTGACCAGCCAGCGGCCCAAGCCGCTGCTGCCCATCGTCGGGCGGCCGGTGATGGAGCACATCCTGCGCCTGCTCCGCCAGCACGGGCTGCGGCAGGTGTGGGCCACGGTGCATTACCTGGCCGACGAGATCGAGAGCACCTTCGAGGACGGCTCGAGCCTGGGAGTGCGCGTGCGTTACTCGGTCGAGGACGCCCCCCTGGGGACGGCGGGCAGCGTGAAGCGCCTGGAAGAGCATCTCGATGAGCCCTTCCTGATCATCAGCGGCGACGCGCTCACCGACATTGACCTGAGCGCGGCTATCGCTTTCCACCAGGAGCGCGGGGCGGTGGCCACCCTGGTCCTGGCGCGCCGGCCCAACCCGCTGGAGTTCGGGGTGGTGGTCACGGAGCCCGACGGCCGCATCCAGCGCTTCCTGGAGAAGCCGTCGTGGGGCGAGGTCTTCAGCGACACCGTGAACACGGGGATCTACGTCGTGGATCCGTCGGTCATGCAACTCGTCCAGTCGGACGCCCCCGCGGACTTCAGCAAGGACGTCTTCCCGGCGCTCTTGCAGCAGGGCAAGCCGCTCTTCGGCTATGTGGCCGAGGGCTACTGGTGCGACATCGGCAACGTGCAGCAATACCGCGACGCCAACGCGGACGCGCTCGAGGGGCGGGTGAAGGTCTCCATCCCGGGCGAGGAGATCGGGGGGTCGGTGTGGATCGGTGAGGGGACCCAGGTGGACCCGGGGGCGCGGCTGGAGGGCCCGCTGGTGATCGGGCATGACTGCGCCATCGCGAAGGACGTGCAGTTGGGGCCGCTCACCTGCGTGGGCGACCACAGCGTGATCGAGGCGGGGGCGGTGGTGGAGCGGTCGGTGGTCTTCGGCAACGCCTACATCGGGCGGGGCGTGCGGGTGTCGGCGGCGGTCCTGGGGCACGGCGTGATCGCCAAGGCGCAGACGACGATCGGCGAGGCCGCGGTGGTCGGCGACAATTGCCTGCTGGAGGAGGGGACCACCATCCTGCCCCAGGTGAAACTGTGGCCCAACAAGGTCACCGACGCCGGCTCGACGGTCACCATGAGCCTGGTCTGGGGCACCAAGTGGCCGGGGTCGCTCTTCGGCGCGGTGGGGGTGACCGGGCTGGCCAACATCGAGATCACCCCCGAGTTCGCGGCCAAACTCGGGGCGGCCTTCGGCGCCACCCTGGACCGGGGCGCCTACGTGGTGGTGAGCCGCGACACCCACCCGGCGACCCGGATGATCAAGAACGCGCTCATGTCGGGGCTGGCCTCGGTGGGGAGCAACGTGCTCGACCTGCGCACCATGCCCTGCCCGGTGGCGCGGCACGCGGCCCTGGTTTCGGCGGCCGCGGGCGGGGTGCACCTGTCGCTCTCGCCGCAGGATCCCGAGTTGTTGCAGATCGAGTTCTTCGACGCCCAGGGCAAGGCGCTGGACCGCGCGGCCGAGCGCAAGGTCGAGCAGGTGTTCTTCCGCGAGGACTTCCGCCGCACCCACCGCGAGGCGGTCGGCAATTTCGAGTTGATGTCCCGCGCGGTGGAGTACTACACCGAGGACTTCCTGGACTTCGTGGACGGCGAAGCGATTCGCCGGGCGCGGCCCAAGATCGTGGTGGACTACGCCCACGGGCCGCTCTCGCTGCTGATGCCGGTGGTGCTGGGGCAGTTGGGCTGCGAGAGCATCGCGCTCAACGCCTTCGTGGACCCCAGGCGGGACCCCGTGACCTGGGAGCAGTTGCGCGCGCAGAGCGCCGGCCTGAGCGATATCGTGATCGCCTTCCGCGCCGACCTGGGGGTGATCATTGACGGCCAGGGCGAGCGCATGGCCGTGGTGGACGAGACGGGCCACCCGGTCAGCGGCGACGAGCTGCTGGCGATCATGGCGGCGCTGGCGCTGGACTCGATGGGCACCGCGGGGCGGATCGTGGTCCCGGTGACGGCCTCCAGCGTGATCGAGCAGGTGTGCGAGGAGCGGGGGGCGCCCTGCACCCGCACCAAGGCCGACCCGCATTCGCTGATGGCCGAGACCGCGCGCCACGAGGACGCCCTGCTGGCGGGCGACCCCGACGGCGGGGTGATCTTCCCGCAGATGCACCCGGTGTACGATGCCCTGGTGGCGTTCGGGAAGTTGCTGGAGATGATGGTGAAACTCGACGTCACCATCTCGGCGGTGAAGGCCTCGCTGCCGGCGATCCACAAGGCCCAGGTGACGGTGGGGTGCCCCTGGGAGCGCAAGGGGGCGGTGATGCGCCGCCTGCACGAGGAGACGGGCGACCTGCGCGCCGAGCACATTGACGGCGTGAAGTTGTACCTGGATTCGGGGTGGGTGCTGGTGCTGCCCGACGTGTCGGCCCCCCTCTTCCACGTCTACGCCGAGAGCGGCTCCGACAACGGCGCGCTTGAACTCGTCGAGCGCTACGCGCGGCGGATCGGCGAACTGCAAGAACAGGCGGCGTGATTCGCGTGGGGCAGGAGCTTGCTCCTGCCCAGCGTTGCTGGAAACCTGGGCCGGGACATGCCGCCCGGCACATTGCATGCGATCCTGAAAGCCGCCGGCCTGAAGGGAGAACGATGATGGACTACCTGGTGATTATCGAGAGAGGCGATACGAGCGTGGGGGCGTACGTGCCCGATCTGCCAGGCTGCGCGGCGGTGGGGGAGACGGAGGAAGAGGCGCTGCGGCTGGTGCGGGAGGCGATCGCACTTCATATCGAGGCGCTGACAGAACAGGGCCTGCCGATCCCGGAGCCGCGGTCGCACGGCGAGTTGGTGGCAACGGGGGGTGAATAGGCGTCGGCTGGAATAGGCCCCGAGTAGTCGGGGCCAGGTGCGACAAGAGTGTCGCGCCCACCAAAGAGGCGGCGGGCACGGGGGTGCCC